>JGI994J12354_10005109_pt1 | contig 11430 bp, 3 predicted proteins | sample IntmicLarv3ML3BL_FD_12354 | JGI IMG/M metagenome (IMG submission 12354) | reverse complement strand
CTGAGCTGATAAAACGTGCAAGCCACTGTATCAATCTGGACATGGTTGCCCCCACCGATGACGACAAGGCCACCCTCGCCTACTGGCACAATCCCCTCTCCATGATTGACAGTCTGGACCGAATCGTCCCCTTTATTACCGAGCAATATAGTAAAGAATATGCAGAGTTTCCCTTTGTGGAAAAACGCTTTGAGCTGGGCGACAACCTGCTTTCCGACCCGGCAATCGGGGTGTCCTGCGTGTCATTTTTGACCTTCCCGGCGGTGTCTTACCACTCATCCTTGGACACTATGGAGCGGGTTAGCGCCGAAAAGCTTAAGCGTACGGGACTGGTAGCAGGGGCGGCGTTGCTTCTTTACGCATATGAACCGATTGAAAAAATTGAAGCACTGGTTGAGGGCTACGACAGCGAATGGACGGCCTATGCCTTCACGGCAATAAAAAATGCATTATCGCCCGCGTCAATTGACGAAATCGAAAAAGATTCCGGTATGCAAGCGACAAAAACCCTGATTCCAACCCGCAATTTCGTAGGGTGTGTTACGCTGGCAAAGGAGAATTTTGACAAGGATTACGACTGCCCGCACTTCCCCTATTACGACTATTTCAGCAATGCGGCGACTTTTTGGATTGACGGGAAGCGCTCCTTGTACGAGATTATTTTGCTGACGGCGCCGGAGTTCCGCCAGACGGATATTGTCGGCTTTGGCAAGGGTGTCACGCTCTTCTTTGCCTATTTGGAAAAGCTTGGATATATACAATATTAAAGCACAAAACAGGAGGAAAACCACATGGTGACCTATGAAAACGGGACGGCGAAAAACATCAAAATTGCCTACATCGGCGGCGGCTCCAGAGGCTGGGCATGGTCCCTTATGGGCGACCTTGCAAAGCAGGATACGCTTTACGGCGAGGTTTGTTTATACGACATCAATTTGGCGGCCGCGGAGCTGAATGTGCAGGTTTCAAAAAACCTGAACGCACTGCCGGAGTGCCGCAACAATCAGTGGAACTATTACGCCGAGGATAACATTGACAGGGCGCTGGCAGGTGCGGATTTTGTGTTTATTTCCGTGCTGCCCGGCTCTTTTGATGAGATGGCCTCCGACCTGCACACGCCCAATAAATACAATGTGTGGCAAACTGTCGGCGACTCTACCGGCCCAGGCGGGGTGCTGCGTGCACTGCGTTGCCTCCCGATTTACGAAGGCTTTGCCGATAAAATCGCGGAGCATTGCCCCGGCGCATGGGTTGCAAACTTCACAAATCCCATGGCTCTTTGCACCGCAATCTTAACAAAAAAGCAGCCCAAACTCAAAACCTTCGGCTGTTGTCACGAAGTATTCGGCACGCAAAATCTCCTGGCCACCGCCTTAAAAGAAGCCACCGGCATTGAAGCAAAACGGCACGAAATCATCACCGAGGTCACCGGTGTCAATCACTTTACCTTTGTCACAAAGGCCATGTATAAGAACATTGACCTCTATCCGATTTACGCGGAGTTTGCTGACAAATACTACGAAACAGGCTACAACGCCGGACCAATTGACAGCGACCATTGGATTAATAAATACTTCAACCAGACCCACCGGGTGAAGTTTGACCTTTTTAAAACCTACGGCATTATTGCTGCAGCGGGCGACCGTCATTTGGCGGAATTCTGCTCCGGCGGGCGCTATTTGTCTTCGGAAACCTCCATTGAAGAATGGGGTTCCGCCATTACGCCGGCAGCGTGGCGAAAGGACGACATGCTTGACAAAATTGCACGCCAAAACAGAATGGCAAGCGGCGAAGAACCCTTTGACTACAACTTTGACAGCGGCGAGGAAGCCGTCGAAATTATGACGGCACTCCTTGGGCTGAAGGATTTTGTTTCAAATGTAAATTTGCCCAATGGCGGGCAAATCCCCAACGCGCCTGCGGGTATCGTGGTGGAAACAAACGCTGCCTTCCGCGCCAACGAGCTGACGCCCTTGCTCGCACCCATTCCAACGGAAATTCACGGACTGCTGGCACCGCAATTCAGCTATCAGGAGTTGGTTCTCGAAGCCTGCGCAAGTAAGAAAATCGCACCTGCTTTCGCCGCACTTTGCAGCGACCCGATGGTGTGCAATGTCAATTACCGAGACCTCCGCGCAATGTTTTCGGAAATGCTTGAAAACACAAAGCGGTTCCTCACCATGTACGACATGCGGTTTTAAGGAAACGGCTTGCTTGTAATGGGCAATTACCCCCAGACCTATTGATTTCGATTGGTTTTGGGGGCTTTCCTTAGAAAAGGAGCATGACCTACAGCATAAAAATCACCCATACGGAAGGAGCGCACAGTACGGATGCAAGTAAATGAACTTTACAGACTTTGGTGTGAAAAGGCCATGGAAGACCCGGCACTTACCGAAGAATTGGCAAGCGTAAAAGGCAACGAAAAGGAGATTGAAGACCGTTTTTACCAGGCGCTGGAATTCGGAACAGGCGGCCTTCGCGGAATCATCGGCGCCGGCACAAACCGCATGAATATCTACACAGTACGCCATGCTTCAATCGGCATTGCGGCCTATTTAAAGAAGGAAACAGCGGCGCCGTCTATTGTGATTGCCTATGACGCCCGCATCAATTCCGAAAAATTTGCAAAAGAAGCAGCCAGAACCTATGCGGCACACGGCGTAAAAACCTACCTGTTTCCCGTGCTGATGCCCACTCCCGTGCTGTCTTTTGCGGTGAGAACTCTTGGCTGTGACGCGGGTGTGGTCATTACCGCTTCCCACAACCCTGCCGAGTACAACGGCTACAAGGCGTACGGAAGCGACGGCTGCCAAATTACAAACCTTGCAGCAGACACCATTCTGGCGGAAATCCGCCGGGTTGAAATGTTTGACGATACTGAAAAAACCCCATTTACAGAGCTGCTTGCGGCAAAGATGATTGAGTACGTTGACGATTCCCTTTTGCAGGACTTCCTAACCGAAGTGCAGAAGCAGTCGGTATATCCCAATATGGGCGGCACCTCCGGCTTGAAATTCGTCTATTCGCCCTTAAACGGCACGGGCAACATTCCGGTACGCGCTATTTTAGAGCGCAACGGCTACAGTCCCATCATTGTGCCCGAGCAGGAGCTGCCTGACGGCAACTTCCCCACCTGCCGATATCCAAATCCCGAGGAAAAGGACGCCTTAACCCTTGCATTAAAGCTGGCGTCGGAACAAAACGCAGACCTCTTAATCGCCACAGACCCCGACTGCGACCGCCTGGGCGCGGCGGTGAAAAAAGAGGACGACACATTTCAGATTCTGTCGGGCAATGAAGTGGGCTTTTTGCTCCTCAATTACCTGCTGGAAGCAAAGGGACAAAGCCTGCCTAAAGACGGCCTGAGCGTAAAGACCGTCGTCACCTCCGACATCGTTTTTGCCATTGCAAAGAAGTACGGGATTGGCGTTATTGAGGTACTGACCGGATTTAAGTACATTGGTGAGGTCATTGGTACCCTAGAAAAAAAGGGCGAGACGCACCGCTATGTGTTCGGCTTTGAGGAAAGCTGCGGCTATCTGGCGGGGACGCATGCCCGCGACAAAGATGCTGTTGTGGCTTCCATGCTCTTTATTGAGATGGCGGCATATTATAAGAGCAAAGGTGCTTCTGTCCTTGATATCCTGGAAGCCCTTTATAAAGAATTCGGCTATTACACCACCCGCCTTGTCTCCATCACCCTGAAGGGCAAGGAAGGTGCGGAGAAAATCGCAGCCATTATGCAGGCCTTCCGCGCAAACCCGCCAAAGGAAATCGGCGGTGCGGCAATCACCTGTATGGCTGACTACCAAGGGGAAGTTGACCTGCCGAAATCCGTAAATAAGCAAAACGGCATCACGCTTCCGTCCTCAAACGTCCTGGTTTTCGAAACCGACGAGTTGGTCAAGGTCATTGTGCGCCCCTCCGGCACCGAGCCGAAAATCAAGATTTATTACTCCGCAACGGCACCCTCCGCGGAGGCCGGCAACAAAAAGATTGACGCCGCCGCCCTTGAGTTTGAAAAACACTTTAAATAAAATTAGTTAAAGGAGCAAAAAGCATGAAAGTAAACGCCCTATTGCGCAAACTTGAAGCAGGCAAGGGAAGCTATTATGCCGACCGTCTGCTTGGCCAGGCACACTATTGCGCAAGCCTCTGCATCACAAAGGAGCTTGACACAAAGCTCTTGGAGGAGGCTCTCACTGCCGCCGTAGAATTCGCGGACAAAAATGGTGCCATCACCAAAAACGCGCTGCTCGCCTTTGAAAAAACCATGCAGCCCATGTCCGCCCAGTGTAAAGCCTTAACGGTTGACTGCGTCGGGCACGCCCACATTGACATGAACTGGATGTGGGGTTATACCGAAACGGTGTCCATCACCATCGCAACCTTCCAAACCGTCCTGCGCCTTATGAAGGACATCCCCGGCTGGACATTTGCACAGTCGCAGGCGTCCTGTTACCGCATTGTTGAGCAGTATGCGCCGGAAATGCTTAAGGAAATCAAGCGCCGGATTAAAGAGGGCCGTTGGGAGGTTACCGCATCCACTTGGGTCGAAGCCGACAAGAATATGCCAAGCGGCGAATCCTTTGCGCGTCACCAGCTGTATACCAAGAATTATCTGTCGAAGCTTCTTGACATCGACATTGACAGTCTGACCTTGGACTTTGAGCCGGACACATTCGGACACAACATAAACGTCCCGGAAATTTCAGAAAAAGGCGGCGTCCCCTACTACTACCACTGCCGCGGCTTGGACGTACCCTTTAATATCTACCGTTGCCAGTCCCCCAGCGGCGCAGAAATCCTCTGCCTGAAGGAGTTTGACTGGTACAACGCAGCCATTGAGCCTACCTACTTCCGCGGTGTCCCCTATTATTGTCAAACCAATCAGGTTGACGTTATGCTGCGCGTATTCGGCGTAGGCGACCACGGCGGCGGCCCTACAAGAAAAGACATTGAAGCCATGCTTGATATGCAAAGCTGGCCCATCTTCCCCACCATTCAGTTTGGCACATTCAAGGGCTACTTCAAGAAAATTGACATTAATCGTGAGAAATATCCTGTGGTTGACAAGGAGCGCAACTTCGTATTTACCGGTTGTTACACCACCCAAACCCGCATCAAGGCCGGCAACAAGCACGGCGAAAATGCCCTCATGCAGGCGGAAGCGTTTGCAGCATTTGCGGCAGATATGGATAAGAAGAAGTATCACGCAGACCGCTTTGCCAAGTCCTGGGAAAAAGTTCTCTTTAACCAGTTCCACGACATTCTTACCGGCAGCGGCGTCATTGACACCCGCGAGTACGCCCTCGGCGAATATTCCAAGGCGTTTGCCATCGCGGACTCGGAAAAGCTTTCCGCATTTGACGCAATCGGCGGCGCACTTGACACAGACGCACTGTTAGAGGACAACCGCGCAACCTATAAAACCACCTCGGAGGGTGCAGGGGTCGGCTTCGGCGTAGAACAAAAGACGTACAGCTACCCCGAACGCGGCCGCGGCTTAAAGCGTGCTTACGTCCTCTTTAACAGCACGGTTGCAAGAAATGACGTACATATGGTTGACGTTTGGGACTGGCCGGGCGACACCAATGCCATGATCGTCCATGACATAAACGGCAAGGTTCTTCCTCACCAAATCATCGGCTGGGACAAGGACGACGATTGGGGCTTCTGGGGGCATAAGCACTTCCGTCTGGCGGTGCAATGCGCTGTACCTGCTTACGGGTACACAACCGTTGTTGTTGACGAAGACAGCGGAAAAAGCTTCCCCTCCCCACGCAGAGACGACGCACAAACCCACAGCCCATATGAATTTTCCATGGAAAACGACTTCATTTCCGTGCAAATCAGCAGCGTAACCGGCCAAATCGAAGCCATTACCGACAAGAAAACCGGCATGGATATTCTCTATAACGGCGGGTTCTCCGTATTCAGCGAAGACCGCGACAGCTGGGCGTCCTCTTGGGTTGTAAACCGTTACAACAACGATGCAGCTGCGCCTACCGTTAAGTTTATGGAGCGAACTGGGACGGGTCCTGTGCGTCAGCAGGTTCGCGTTGAAGCGGCTATGCGCAACTCTAAAATTGTATATTTCTACACCTTAGATAACGATTCGAAGACGGTTGCCGTTGAATGCGAAATTGACTGGCTGGAGGTCGGAAACAATGAGAACGGCTCCATTCAGCTGCAATATGCATTTGATGCGGCGTATACACCAACGGCTTTCACCTGCGATATTCCTTTTGGCGAAATTGATCGGCAGTCCCTCGACATGGACATTCCGGCACAAAGCTATGTTATGGCGAAGTCCGGCGAAGGCTCCGCCGCTGCCATTTTCTCCAATTCCAAGTACGGCTTCCGCGGGGTTCAAAACAAGGTTTCCATCACGCTCATTCGTTCCTCCTACCAACCTGACCCATACCCTGAACTGGGTAAGCACAACATCACCTTCCATCTGGGTCTTGCGGAAGAAGCAACGCTTACACAAAGCAAGAAGCTGCTGCACCCCTGCGCCAACTACTCTGTACGGCAACAGAAGGGTACACTGCCCCTTGAAAGCTCCTTTATCAGTGTTGACGGCGCGCAGGTTTCCGCGATTAAGCTGGCGGAAGACGGCAGCGGCGACCTGATTGTCCGCATTTACGACGACAGCCACAAGGACGCAAAGGTCAGCATCAAACCCTACAAAAAAGTTGCTGCGGCAAAGCTTTGCGACAGCTTAGAGCGGCCGCTAGCGGATATTAACCAAGAAAGCTTCACCTTAACAAAGGATTCTGTGAATACCCTACGATTGACCTTAGCATAAAAGATTTTGTTTTGCGGCGGGCCCGGCAATGCGTGTTATGCATTGCCGGGCCCGCTTTTTTTGTTTTGCAGTGCAGACGCAAAAAGACCGTATCCATAAGGATACGGTCTTTTGCTTATTTCTTAAAGCTTACGCTTAAGTTATAAAAGCGATTAATAACCGGCAAAGGTCAAGTGAATTGCCTTGTAAACAACTTGAGCAGCTTCGGCTCTTGTTGAAGAGTTGCCGGGCTTCAGGTTGCCGCCGTCGCCGTTGATGCAACCAAGTGCAACCATAACAGCAACGTCATCGCGTGCCCAACCGGAAACGCTTGCGTTGTCACCAAACTGAGCGAGAACAGCGTTTGTATCAACAGAGATACCGGCTGCGCTGCCTTGGATAACAAGTGCTCTCTTCATGAGGACGATCATTTCCTGTCTGGAAACCTTTTGGTCAGGACGGAAGGTTCCGTCGGGGTAAGCTTGTGCAAGACCAATATTCTTCGCTGCTGCGATTTCGCCTGCATACCACTTGCCGCCGGAAACATCGTCAAAGCTTGCGTTGTCATATGCGGGTGCAATACCAAGCATTCTTACCATCATTGCGGTAAATTCAGCTCTGGTGATGCTGTCAGCAAGGTGAAGAGCACCGTTTTGGTCGCCTCTAAGCAATTCGCGGAAGATAAGGTCAGCAACTGCTGTGCCTGCCCAGTGATCCCAGAGCTCGGGGTATGCGGTCTTAATTTGGGTAAGCATTTGTTGGTAGTGCGAGGTCTGGCCATTATCGATTACGCCGCCACCGGGTGGGAGTGTGGGAGGAGTATAAGAGCTGGGTCTGGTGATTTCCACCTTGTAAATGTTCGACACTTCAGCTGCGCCGGTGCCTACTGTAACCTTGAAGTACAGGTACGATGTGTTACCTGCAGCCAGGGGAAGTGTGCCTGTAAGAGTACCGGTACCGCTAGCTACTGCAGCACCTGTCAGTGCTTCGCTGCTGTAACGGGAAATTGTAGCAGTAGCATCAGCTGCGTTAACAGTGAAGTCACAGGTAGCAGCGGCAGCAGGTACAACATAGTAGGAAGTTGTCTTATTACCGACTACCAAATCGGCTTTCGACTTATTGCCGACGGAAAGTGTAATTGTAGCACTGGAATCCAGTATAGCAGGTCTGGTTACAACGATGGGGTAAACTTGCGTTACGCCGTCTTCTGAGGTAACCGTTACGCTAAGATTCAGTGTTTCTTCTGTGCCAACAGGTGTGGTAAAGGTGGTAGAACCTGTAACCACTGCTGTTGCGTTCAAGCCCGCGGGTGTAGCAACAACAAGTGCGGATGTTGCGTTACCAAGAACGGTAACCGCGCCGCCGACTACTGCAATACCGTTTACGGTAAGAACACTAAGGGTTTTATCAGTGTTTGCAGGTGTTCTTGTAACAGTAACAGTTTCGGTAGTAGTCGAACCGTCTTCTGCAGTAATGGTGATTGTGAAGTCGGTAGGTGTGCCGGGTGTCAGTGTAATCTCTCCGACAGGAGAAACGGTTGCGGTTCCCGGTGCAGTTGCAGTTGCTGTAACTACTGCCTTTGAAGTTGCGTAAGGAACAGTTTGGGTGTAGTTTGTAATCGTTGTGCCGTTCAGTGTCACGTTGGAAAGAGTTTTAAGATCGCTCTTTGCTCTTGTGACACGCAGGGTGTAAATCCGATTAGTGGCTCCATCTTCTGACTTAACCTTAACGAAGAAATCGGTGTCGCCCGGAACCAGTGCAAGCGTCGTGTCACCGGATACTACGCCGCCGTCAATTGCGGTGGGGTTGATTGTGAGGGTGTCTACATCGTTGCCAACAGTTACTGTGTAGGTGTTAACTGCCGTAGCGAAGTCAGGGGAAGATTCAATCAGGTCTACACCTGCGGGGAGACCGAAATTATCAAGTTGTGCTGTTGTGCGCTTTGTTGCGGTACCAATAGTAAATGAACCGGGGTACGAAACAGGTGATGCGAAAGGCGGGAAACCAGCGCTGCCGCCAATATGGAACTCTTCTTGGTTACCGTCTACCAGAGCGTCAAGAGCAACCAAACGGGCAGAATAAGCGGCGTTAGGTGATTTTGTTAAAGCCATGGACATGTCATCCAAATCGGTCGAAGGTGTAATTCCGGACTTCGGCTTCATAAAGAAGGTGAACAGACGAACAGGAGTACCGGACGCATTAATAGGCTCGCCGCCTTCTGCGCCAGCATTTCCATAGAATTCAAAATCAAGGACGGAAGTAGCGGGATAGTATGTCGTAGTTAACAGGGCACAATTACCACGAGCAAAAGTCGGCATTTCCTTGAAAAGAGCATCGCCAACTAAGGATGTGTCAATAATACCCATAGGTGTTAAGAAGTCATCCATTTCCCAACCTGCAGGATCAAACTTTGCGGGGTCAAACTTAAGGGAGAGGGCGCCGACGGAGAATATTGCACTATTTACATACACGTCAAATTGCATGTAATCACCGTCAACAGCATTAATAGAAGCTCTAACTTCAAAACCGGGCGTACCTGGAGGAATGATGATACCACCTGCGGGCTCGTCTCTTTCGATATCAATCATGTAGGTTTTCTTGTCACCATTTTCAGCGGTTACGATAATCTTGATGCTGTTGTCGCCGTATCCAAGTGTTATCGGACCTGTGTGGTCTACTGTAATGTTGTTGTTTGTAACAGCAAAGGTTGCAGCAGAGTCATCTGTAGTAAGTGCAGTAAAGGAGAATGAATCTACTGTGTCGGCAACAACTGTGCTGCAAACAACCGCTACATCAGGATCAAAAGCAGCACCGACAGGGTCACCTGTTAAATCAGTGGTCAAGGTTCCAAGCTTATTATTAGCACTAGCCGGTCTGGTCACCTCAACGCGGTAAACCTTCGGGGAACCGTTGTCGGGGGTTACGGTAACGAGAATGGATGTCGTTATGCCTGTAAGAGCTACTTCACCTGTACCGGCGGAAACTTCATCGGAAATCGTTACGGTTGTAACTGCAGTGTCTGTAGCTTCAGCCTTCACCCAAACGGAGGCTGTGCCGGCAGGTACTGTAACCTTCATAACGATGCCTTCTGCTTGTGTGAAGGTAGGATCCATGGTAAGCGGGGTAGTCGCCATGGTTGCTTCATCGTATACTTCAAGGAGGGCTAGGGTGTTGTTGTCGTCGGGAACGGAGGGAACATAGCCTTCTACCGTTACGGGTGCGAAGGATACGGTCGCGTTGCCACTTTCCAAAATAACACCGTCTGTATCTTTAATACGAGAACCAGACTGATGAAGCAGGCGAATCTGCGCGGTTGCGTCTTCACCATACAGTGTGCGAATGGCTTCTGTAATACCGTCAGAGTTTATCCCCGGTTTGTTTGCTGCGTTTGTGAAAACGATGGTTTTGTCGCCATTCTCAAGAGCAAAACGAGGGTTTTCAGCGGAGTTATATGTCGAATAGAAAGGTTTATCACCGGGAGCACCGGGGAGGAGGAAGTCGATATCCAAGCCGGTAAGTGAAGCCGGGTCAATCGCCTTATTGAAGGTGATTCTAATCTTACCGTCAGTGGAAAGAACTAGGCTTTCGATTGCAAGCGCAGGGCCGGCTGCGGGTTCAAAGGTCGGGACGATGGACATGATAGTATTCCATGCTACAATAACTTCACCATTATCGTCCTTAAGGTCAGCAGCTTCATTCTTAAGGCGCAGTACCATTGTCGGGTCACCTTCGAATGCATCACGGACAGCCTGTGTAACGCCGCCGCTTTTTGCAGACAGAATAATCGACTTTTCGTCAGCACCAAAGGCAATATAGTCAGCACCAAATGACTTCATAAAATCTTCAGATGATGCACCGGCGTATAACGTAAAGTCAATTGCCGTATTGGCTACGGGAGCGATTTTATCACTAAATGTGAGAACAATCTTACCGTCATTCATGATTTTAGCATCTACGAGAGTAGCGGGAGCAACAGGAGCGGGAAGAAGATTAATAGTAATGACATAATCTTCCGTTTCGTTGCCGTCAGCAGAGGTAACGGTCAGCGTAATCTCATCGCCGTCGGTTACTGCTGCAGATGAGCCTATGCCGTCGCCGGTAACAGTTGCGCCTGCGGCAGCACCTGCTGCGGTTGCATCAATGGTGATGTTTGTTGTGTCGTGGGGAACATCTACAGTGTATGCAAAGATTCCGTCAGTAAGGGTTACATCAATAGCAGTACCGCCGTCAGGGGTTACGGACAGGGTAATCAATGTAGCATCGTCGAGAGAAGCAACGGTGAAGGAATAGTTTGCAAGAGGAGCGGGCTTGTTGCCGCCCAGGGAGTTTACGTTGTGTCCGCTGTTAAACTTCACGTAGTATGTGTCGGGCACATCTGCGATGTCTGTTGTGGTAAAACCGGATTCATCCAAGTCGAATGTGAAGGTTACGGTTTTCATGTCGGCACTTAATGTTGCGCCGGTTGCTGTGCTTGCCATTTTTGCATCTGCGGAGTTGTACAGCTCGATTTTGTTCAGTGCAATTTCGGTAAGGTTTACGGGTGTGTCAAACTTTACGGAAACAGTTGCTTCACCTGCAGCAGTGTCGCCAAGGGCAATCGCATCGGCTGCGGTGTCTACTGCGGGGGTGATGTTGGG
>JGI994J12354_10005108_pt1 | contig 11430 bp, 11 predicted proteins | sample IntmicLarv3ML3BL_FD_12354 | JGI IMG/M metagenome (IMG submission 12354) | reverse complement strand
AAGGCACGGCAAACGCAGCTTCCGCTTGAGCGGTAATTTCAGGCGGGCTTTCAACCGTAGCGCTCTCCTTCGGCGAACAGGAAGTCAGTACAATCAGAGCAAAAAGAATCAAATATATTATTTTCATAAAGCGCCTTCTTTATATCAATTTCTTTAAGTATATCATTAATCCGCCACCAAAGCCACCATATACGCATATTAAAATACCGCCCAAAGCCTCGAGCCTTAAGGAGCTTCATTTTAACTTAAGCTAAAGTAAGGAACTATTAAGTAAAAATTCAAAAACCTACGTATTTTTTCTGCTATAATGTATTAAATGCAATAGCGTTTTATCAACTTATTAAATAATCCAAGGTGATTTATATGGCCGATAAAGCAATCTCCCAAAAATGCACACATTGCGGCGCAACATTTGAACTTAATCGATTTCGCGCAACTCAGGAATTGTACTGCCCTTTGTGCTTCTCTTTTATTGTAAATAGCAGCGACTATGGCTTCGGCCCGGTATGGCCTGCGTATTTTTTCATAGGCAATGAAGAATTTGCGGTAATAAATCAGCTTAATTGGTATAAATTTGAACTCGATATATATGAAAAGGGCAAAACTATACTTGAAACCCATGATAAAACCGACTTGTTTGAAGTTATTGCCATAGGCCACCCCTTTATAAAGGCTTACCTGTCGGAAAAAAATATTATTGACTAAAATGCAATATTAATGCTACCTGTCATTATAATACACTAAAGAGGTGCTTGATGAAAAAATGCTTTTATCGTTGTATTTTCGCCGGTTCCGTTATACTTATTTTATACAGTATTGTTCTTGCGTTTTTCATTCCCTATAATTTGGGAACTTATTTGCCGGGTTTAGGCGGCATTGCTTTGGGCTTAATTTGTATTTTCAGCAAACGCATTGAGGCCTTGCTAAACACGCCTGCCGGGAAGAAGCTTCGCCCATTTCTGTTGGGCTCCGTCGCCTTGTTTTGCTTAAGCTTTGCCGCAATGGTTACCGCAATAGTAATAAATTCCAATAGCACGCCTGAAAATGGCGCAGATGCCGTTATTGTACTGGGCGCCGGCCTTAGGGGCGAAAATGTTTCCACAACCTTAGCGCTAAGATTAAACGCCGCGGTGAAATATTTAAACAACAACCCCGAAACTATCGTAGTGGTTTCCGGCGGAATGGGAGTAGGCGAAATCGTAACCGAAGGCTATGCTATGAAAAAATATTTAATCAGAAAAGGAATAGATGAAAGCCGCATACTTTGCGAAGAAAACTCCACCAGCACAGCGGAAAATTTCGCATTCAGCAAAACGGTTCTGGATGAACACTTCGGTAACGAGGATTATAATATCGTATTTGTAACCAACGATTTCCACTGTATCCGCGCAGGTATATATGCCAAGAAAGCCGGCTTTTCGGCAGAAAGCTTGCCATGCCCGTCTCCTCTTTCTACAGTTCCCGCCGATTATTGTCGGGAATATCTGGCTCTGATACAGGCTGTGATTCCGTTTTTATAGGCTCTTTTTGCCGAAATAATCTCAGTTTATTTGCCAAATTCTTACACAAAGTTAAATAGATAGCAAAAAAATAATCGGCATGGCGGCCCCTTCCCTCCATGCCGATTATTCCGTTATTCGCTTGTTTTAAGGGCTTAACAATTATTTGCAATTTACGCAAGTTTTCTTTCACCGGAAAACCTAATTTTTCCAATAAAAAAAGTGACCCCGTCACCTTTTCTATATATTTATAAAACATCAACTATGCTTATATCTCTGGCTTTCTGAATATCTATAAGCGTATCTCCTGCCCTAACAATCGGGCGGGATAAATCGTTTTGATGAATATATACAATCTCAGCCTCTACACCGTTCGATAGCTTCACCCAGCTACCGAAATATGTATATGCTATGTTTTTAAGAAATGTCAGCAAATAATCCGTATCAAGCTCGCCGAAGCTGGATACTTCGAAACGCTTAATAACCTCAAACGGGCATATTCTCCCGCGATATACCCTATTAGCCGTCATGGCATCATATATATCGCATATAGCTATAATTTTGGCGTATTTGCTGATTTGCGCATCCTTCGCCCCTATGGGGTAGCCGGAGCCGTCAATCCGTTCATGGTGCATAAGTGCCGCCAATTTCATACTCTCCGGAAGATTTTGATTTTGAAGAATTCTATAGCCTACTATTGTATGGCTTTTCATAATATTAAATTCTTCTTCCGTAAGACGGCCTTTTTTATTCAAAATTTCCAACGGGATTTTTAATTTTCCCAAATCATGAAGGAGGCCCGCCGTCGTAAGATTGGCCATTTCAGTCTCATCAAAATTGAGCCATGTTGCAAACATATTGCTTAAAAGCGCCACATTGCTGGAGTGGCTGTATGTGTATTCATCATGCTCCTTGAGGAAAGAAACATATGTGAGCACATCCGATTTCGTCCTCAGCTTCTTAACTATAGAGTTGGTTATTTCATACAATTCCTCTACATTAACGCTTTCCCCGTCGCTTATGGCTTTTATGCGGTTTTTGGCAATTTCCAACTTGCCTTCATATTCTTGGGCGAACTCTTTAAAATCAGGCTTTTGGGATATAGGAACCGAAAGCGGCCGCTTAGCCTGAGGCCTTTCGAGAATTTCCTCCGGCCTGATATTTATTGTAGCCTCTTTTATATAAATCTCTTTTATAGCAGATTCTCTTAATCGATTATAATTGCCGGGGCTTATCATGGTGTCTTTGGCCATCAAAACAAAGCCTTCACTGGTTACAATATCCTTCGCCACCACCATACCGGGCTTCACTTCGCTCATTTTAACTTTTTTCGATCTGACCTGATGTATTATTTTGTCCATTCCCACAACCTCCATGCCGCTTGCCGCATGTTCTTTCAATAGCTGCATATTTACAGCCGCCAACTATAAATGTATAATAAATTAACCACAATTGCGAGGGATTTTATGTTTACATTAAAAATGTCCAATATTTTCATAACAATGGTAATGGTGTTTCAGGTTTGCTACGCTCTTTTTTCGCTAACCGTCCCAATGTCCGTTTCGGCAAATTTACTGGCCAGCCAAGTATTTTGTTTTATTATTCCTGTTTTGATATATATGGCCGCCACCAGGCAAAAGCTTGCCAATATGGTTGAAGTAAAAGCGCTAAGCCTGAAAAATATATTATATATAATTGCTCTTTCAATACTTATTCAGCCTTTTATAATGCTCATTTCCGCATTAACTTCTATGATATTGCCAAACCCTGTTACGGCTCTTTTTACAAATGTTTCAGGCGAATCCCCGCCTGTTGCAACCATGTTCATCATGTGCATCACGCCCGCAATATGCGAAGAAATTGCGCTAAGAGGCGCCGCCGCTCAAAATCTCAAATATCAGGGAACAATGGGCGCGATTCTAAACGGGCTTTATTTCGGAATTATTCACCTTAATTTTCACCAATTCCCCTATGCATTTATACTCGGGGTAATGCTTTATTATATGCTGCGCATATGCGGCTCAATATTGGCCCCCATGCTTGCCCACTTCACAGTAAACCTGTCCCAAATTGCTTTATTTTACTTAAGCGCCTCCGCCGAACCAGTTCAAACCCAACCCGAAGCCGTAAGCATTGCGCCTTTATTTATATTTATCATTTTAACCACATTTAGCTTTATTTATATTTTCAAAAAATTCTCCGATGAAAACAGCTTTGTAAACATAAAGCCTGCCGAGGCTGATAATGTATTTGACAAATCTTTTTTAATTATGCTTGCCGTTTACGCCACGCTGATGCTGCTTTAATAATAAATATTTCTACATAATAATATAGCGTAGGAAATATTATTTAAAAACGCCTGCGGCCTTTTCAAAGCTTACTATTTCTTCCTCTTTTTTCCGAAAATTTCATTTAAAATCTTATCAATTTCATTATCCAAGCTTTCAAGCCCTGCGGAATTTTTATCATCATCCAAAGCTTCTTTTTTCGGCCTGTAAAGTATTTGAGAAATTTTATTTCTCATTTGAGCTTTTTTCACCGCAACCATCCTTTATACACTAACCGCAGAAAATTACCTACAGTATAATATATAAATAGCCCAAGCCGCGGATTACAAAAAAACAATCGCTTTTTTTGCATAATTTCACTAAACCGGCAAAGCTTAATCCCGGCGCGTTCCTTCTATATAAATAAACTATTCGTTTTCCCAATTGTGATAAACATTTTGAACATCATCTTCTTCATCAAGAAGGGCCATGAGCTTGTTCATCTTCTTTATATCTTCTTCATCTATAAGCTCTGTCCACGTTTGAGGAATCATAGTCACCTCGGCAGAAATCATCTCTATCCCTGCTTTTTCAAGAGTTTCCCTTACGGCGGAAAAATCCTCGGGTGAAGTCAATATTTCATAGCCTTCCTCCGAAGCTTCAAAATCACTTGCGCCTGCTTCAAGGGCCATCATCATAAGCTCATCTTCATCTACATTGTCAGATTTTTCTACCATAATAAGGCCCTTTTCATCAAACATAAATGAAACGCAGCCGGTTGTGCCCATATTGCCGCCGCCCTTTGTAAAGGCATTTCTAACATTTGCGGCGGCCCTGTTTCTGTTATCCGTCAAAGTTTCCACAATAACAGCAACGCCGCTTGGGCCGTAGCCCTCGTAAACTATGCTGTCATAATTTACCGCATTTAAGTCGCCTGAAGCCTTTTTAATAGAACGCTCAATATTATCATTGGGCATATTGTTGGATTTAGCTTTTGCAACAACATCCCTCAAACGGGAGTTGGTATCAGGGTCTGCTCCGCCGGCCTTAACCGCAACGGCAATTTCCCTTCCCAATCTGGTGAAAACCTTACCTCTCACCGCATCATTCTTCTCTTTTTTGTGTTTAATATTAGCAAATTTCGAATGTCCTGACATAAATAATCCTATCCCCTATCTAAATATAATATCGTCTTGTTAATGCCGTAAATCAACTAAAAGTATTTTTTCGCCAAATCAACTAAATATAGCTTAAATCCTTGTTCTTTTTTGTCAACTATCAACTGCCTTCCCGGCCGGCTTTAAATTCCCATACAAAATCCGCCGGTACAATTTATAAATAAATCTTTTTTAAAGAAGCCTGAACTTTTCATTAATAATGCCGCCGTAAACCTCTCCCGTATTTACAATTTCAGCCTTAGATGCGGTTAAATCAACAATTTTCGCAGCATAAGCATCCCCATGGTGAAGGGGTATGTATATCCTGAATTCCACCTTGTCCGTATATATGGTTTCATCCATGGCAGTATTATCCGTTTTCAGCTCATATTCTATTTTCCCGGACAAAGTATAATCGCAAAAAATAGATATTTTACGATAAAGCTCCTTTGTTATAATCCCCGCGCTTGCAACGGCTTCCTTAGCGGCAGAGCCATAGGCCTTCACCAAGCCGCCTGTTCCAAGAAGGGTTCCGCCGAAATATCTGGTAACAATTACCATACCGTTTACAATCTCATTGCCCCGCAAAATATCAAGTATGGGCATACCTGCCGTTCCGCCCGGCTCCCCGTCATCAGATTGGCGCTCCAAAACCGTCGGCCCTTCCAACCTATAGGCATAGCAATTATGGTTGGCCAATTTATGCTTCTTTCGAACCTCCAAGAGAGTGCGCTGAACATCCTCCTCGGAAGCCGCATAAAAGGCCTGCCCTATGAATCTGGATTTTTTCTGCACAATTTCCGACTCGCCGTATTCAAAAAAGGTCTTATATATATCTATTTCAAGCACATCCCCAACAATAATCCGCCGCCAAACATATAAGCGAACTTTATTCTATGAATAGAATAATTATAGCAAACTGAATTTGTATTGTACAGTAAAACGACAATGAAAAGCCATATTAATAAACTTAAACTCCCATGCCCCCCGCTACAATTTAAATAGCATGACCCTTGAATAAGAAAGCTCTGCGCTTTGCCCTAAACTCCCTTAATTAAAAAAGCCGAGAGCAGACTTTTCCACTCTCAGCTTTTATTCATTTACTACAATTTCACCTTCGGTGCAATATGGATGGCCAGCCCAAGCACATCTTCAACGGCCTCCGTTATACCCTCAACAAATGTAGGATGCGGGCGTATTATCCCGCTTAATTCATGGGCGCTCGCTCCTTGTGATATGGCGCCGACAAACTCGCTTATCATATCCGTCGCCCTTGTGCACATAAGCTGCGCACCGATTATTTTATCGGTTTCAGCATCGAAAACTACCTTCATAAAGCTTCGCTCTTGGCCCGAAAGCAAAGTTTTCGCATTGCCGTTCATAACATATTTGCCCGTTTTTACGCTTATGCCCTTTTCCTTGGCTTCGTCCGCCGAAAGGCCTACCGTGGCAATCTCAGGATCCGTATATATGCATGAAGGCACAGTATTCATATCAACCGCCGCATGCTCCCCGATTATATGGCTTATAACATTCATCCCTTCGGCCGAAGCCACATGGGCAAGCTGAATGCTGCCTTTCGTACAATCGCCTATGGCATAAATATTAGCCACATTGGTCTGATTATTTTCATTTACAACAATGGCGCCTCTGTCAGTTTCGATGCTTTCGAAGCCTTCAAAAAGCCCGTCTGTATTGGCAGTTCTGCCCATTGCGGCTATTACTCCGTCGCATTCTATAACAAGTTCCTTTTCCTTTTGCTCAAAAACGCATTTTAAGCCGCCGGCCGTTTTTTCTATATTTTTAATATCCGCATTTGTTTCAAATCTAACGCCGCGTTTTTTCATTATCATGGTTAAATTTTGCGAAATCTCTCTGTCCATTTTTTTAAGCACACTACTTCTGGCAACCACGCTAACCTCGCAGCCCATATCACTGTAGAAAGAAGCAAATTCCAAAGCTATAACTCCCGCACCGATTATTACTATGCGCTTTAAATCCACAGGATTATCCCCGAGAATATGGTCGCTGGTATAAATTCCGTCTGTTTGCGCCAAATTCCCCGGCAGAGTTTGAGGCTTGCCCCCGGTTGCTATGAGAATATTATTCGCCGTGAGAGTTATGCTCTCATCGGAGTAAATTTTAACGCTGTTTTCGCCGGTTATAGCAGCCGTGCCCTTAAATAAATTCACCTTATTTGCCTTGAACAGTTGCTCAATGCCGCCTCTTAATGTGGCCACGGTGTTGTTTTTATTTTCATAAAGCTTGTTTAAATCGATCTCGGCGCCTTGTGTGCTTATGCCGAATTTTTCCCCATGCTTAATTTCTCTGTAAAGATGTGCGGCATGCATAAGTGATTTTGTAGGCACGCAGCCTCTGTTCAGGCAGCAGCCTCCCGCATTTTCCTTCTCAACAATCGCAACCCTAAGGCCTTTTTGAGCCCCTCTTATAGCCGCAACATAGCCGCCCGGCCCCGCTCCTATAACGATTAAATCATAATCTGCCATTCCAATACCTCCTTAAAAATCCTGCTCCGTTATTAATTGCGCCAAATCCACGGCTACCTCTCCCAAGCTCTCTCCCGCGGATTTTATCCTGCGTATCATTTCGCTTTTGTCAACGGGAGAATCAACAAGTAGCTTCTCTATTTTTTCCGCTATTTCAATATCCATGGAATCCGTATAAACCTTAACTTCTTCTATTACATTGGCCTTTATGCTTAAATAAATATTTATTTCTCCCCAGCTAAAGCGCTCTGCCAGCTCCAAATCCGCATTCCTGCTTTCGCCGAAGCGCCATTGGTCGGAAGTATATTTTTCATAGAGCTTTTGGATCGCTTCTGTGTCCATGTTCTCCACAGTAATTTCTTCAGCCTCGCCGCCGTAAACTATTTCAAAAGCCTTAAACAACTCTTGCCTCATGTTTTCGACAGTTATTTCTTCATTTAACTCTTTCAAATTCACCACGCGGCTTTTTACGGAATCCACGCCCTTTGCCTTAAGCTTTTTATTGGACACGTTTAAATAAGTCCCCAACTCCGCCATATCCACATTAATAAGTATGGTTCCGTGATGATAATGCTTTTCCCCGTTTTTCAAAAACGCATTGCCGGAAAACTTTTTCCCGTCGATGCAAATATCGTTTCTGCCCGTTTTTTCCGCAGTTAGGCCGAAGGCCTTTGCTGCCTGAGCTATAACCTCAAGTTGCTTATCCACATCATAATATTTCGACGTGGTTATAAATGTGAAATTCAAATTCCCCAAATCATGGTAAACCGCGCCGCCGCCGGATGGTCTTCTGGCTAAAAACCCGCCGCTTGCCGCAAATTCCGACACCTTGCATTCCTTATAGGCGTTTTGGTTTTTGCCGATTACAACCGTGTGCCCGTTTTGCCAAAGGTAAAAAATGCATTCGTCCTCGCCTATATTGTTAAACATATATTCCTCAAGGGCGAGGTTCATATGCGGGTTCGTCGTATATGTATTAATAAATTTGAGTTTCAAATTCACAACCACCTTTTTATTCTCGCAGGGAGCGGCAAAAGCCGCCCCCGCAATAAGTACAAGTAAACGCATTCACAGCCGAAGCGGAAGCTTTTAATCAGCCTCATAACTTAACCTACGCCCGATGTGCCGGTCTTGAATATATTCATGCCGCTTTTCAGAGGAGGATTTTCCTTCCGGCGGCTGCCAAGTCCAAACTCCAACCGTAACATTTATCATTTCATAAATAGATATTATATTATTTCTTCCAAAATCCTAAAACTCATGCTTTAAAACAGGATTTCTGGCCGCCGCAACCTCATCAACTCTATTTATAGGCGTTGTATAAGGCGCGTTCATCAACTTTTCCGGATTTTCAAGGGCTTCCTCATAAAGTTTCCTGAGAACGGCCGCCGCTTGATCCAAGGTTTCTCTGGACTCCGTTTCCGTAGGCTCTACCATAAGCGCTTCCTTCACGCAAATAGGGAAATACATTGTAGGCGGATGCATTTTGTAATCCAGAAGGGATTTCGCAATGTCCATAGCCGAAACGCCATGGTCTTTTTTCATACCTTCCAATGTTATTACAAACTCATGCATGCATGTGCCTTTATAAGCTATTTCATACAAGTCGTCTATTTTTTTCATTAAATAATTGGCGTTAAGAACGGCATTTTCAGCCGCTTCTCTTATTCCCTCGCAGCCTAATGTCATAACATAGGTCAGCGCCTTAATATTTACCAGGAAATTGCCGTAAAAACTGCGCATTTTGCCGATGCTGTCAGGGCCTGTTGATTCGAGGCTGTACTTAGAGTCCTTATAAACAACATGAGGCGTAGGCAAAAACGGCGCCAGAATATCCTTGCAGCCAACAGGGCCTGAGCCCGGGCCGCCGCCGCCATGAGGTGTTGAAAAAGTTTTATGCAAATTCAAATGCACAACGTCGAATCCCATGTCCCCCGGCCTGACGATTCCCATAATGGGGTTCAAATTCGCCCCGTCATAGTAAATAAGGCCGCCGGCTTCATGCACAACTCGGGATATTTCCAAAATATCCTTTTCGAATATTCCCACAGTGTTGGGGTTAGTAAGCATAAGACCCGCCGTATCTTCGCCCACGGCTTTTTTCAGAGCTTCCAAATCCACGCAACCGTCATCTCTCGTAGGAATATTGACGGATTTAAAGCCTGCCATAGTGGCGCTGGCCGGATTGGTTCCGTGAGCGGATTCGGGCACGAGCATTTTTGTACGCGCAAAATCGCCGTTTTTCTCATGGTAAGCCTTAATAAGCAGAAGGCCTGTTAATTCCCCATGCGCCCCTGCGGAAGGCTGGAATGTCATTTTATCCATTCCCGTAATTTCGCAGAGATATTTTTCCGCCGTGTACAAAGCTTCCAATGCACCTTGAACCGTATGCTCCGGCTGAAGGGGATGTATACATGCGAAGCCTTCAAGGGCGGCCATTTCTTCATTAATTCTGGGATTATACTTCATAGTACAAGAGCCAAGGGGATAGAGCCCGTCATTCACGCCGAAAACCTGCTGCTCAAGCTCGGTAAAATGCCTTGAAAGCTCATTTTCCGAAATATTCGGAAAGCGCAGCTTGCTGCCTCTTTTCAAATTCCCGGGCACTTCGTAACATGCTATATCAAGCTCAGGAAGCAAAGATAATGTTTTATTATGGTCTGCCAGTTCAAACAATAATTTCATTATGCCACCTCCCTTAATAAAGCGCAAAGCCTGTCAATATCTTCTTTCGTATTCATTTCGGTTACGCACCAGAGTATGCCGCCGTCCACAGGCAAGCCGCCCAAAATGCCGTTTTCTTCCAGCTTATCCAGTAACTTTTGGCTCTCTACAGGGCAATTGGTCACAAATTCATTAAAAAATTCATTATTAAACTCAAGCTCAAAGCCTTTTATTTTGCCGATTTCTTCCGCGGCATAATGAGCTTTGGAATAGCATTGATCAGCAACATTCTCCATCCCTAAGCTACCCATAGCGCCTACATAAGCAACTGCCGTCAACGCGCAAAGGGCCTGATTGGAGCAAATATTTGACGATGCCTTATCCCTGCGTATATGCTGCTCTCTGGCTTGAAGTGTGAGAACGAAGGCCGCTCTGCCTTCATGGTCTACGCTTCTGCCGACAATGCGGCCGGGGAGCTTCCTCGTCATATCGGCTTTACAGGCCATATATCCAAGGTAAGGGCCGCCAAAGCTCATGGGCATTCCCAAGCCTTGCGCTTCGCCAACGGCAATATCCGCGCCGAATTCCGCAGGGGTTTTATAAATACTCAACGCCATGGGGTTCGTTCCCATAATAAATTTCGCGCCGGCTTCATGGGCTATGTTCGAGAGGCTTTCATAATCTTCAACTATGCCGAAGTAATTGGGCATTTCGGCATAGAAACAAGCCGCGCCCTCAAGATTTGCCTTTAGCTCCGCCACATCGGTTACGCCGTCTTTTGCGCTCACAATAACCACTTGCCTGCCTGCTGCCTTGCAATATGTTTTAACCGTTTCAATGGTATCGGGCTTGCTGGCGGCGCTTATAACAACCTTGTTTTTCTTGGCATCGCAGCACATTGCGGCGCTTTCCGCCGCGGCGCTAGCCCCGTCGTATACGGAAGCGTTGGAAGCATCCATTCCCGTTAATTCACAAATTATGCTTTGATATTCAAATATGGCCTGAAGCACGCCTTGGCTGATTTCCGGCTGATAAGGCGTATAAGCCGTCAAAAATCTTTCCTTAGCCGTAATGGATTTAACTACGGAAGGTATATAATGGTTATACGAACCTGCCCCGCGGAAAATTGTTTCAAAAACGCGATTTTTCCCGGCCATAGCCTTAATTGCTTTTTTAACTTCCAGCTCGCTTTTACCCGCCGGAATATTCAAATTTTCCTTAAGCTTAACGCTTTCGGGAATATTATGGAAAAGTTCTTCCATGGTAGAAAAGCCCAAGAATTCAAGCATCTGCTGCTGTTCTTCCTTTGAGCCCGGAACATAAGAGCCCATATTAC
>JGI994J12354_10005107_pt1 | contig 11431 bp, 8 predicted proteins | sample IntmicLarv3ML3BL_FD_12354 | JGI IMG/M metagenome (IMG submission 12354) | reverse complement strand
GGAAAAACAAGGCTGAATATCGTTTCTTTAGTATCAAGTGTAGTCTTAAGCGTCAAATTTCCTCCTGACAAACGCATTATCTGTCGTGACACCGACAAACCTACACCGCTACCTTTTTCCTTTGTCGTGAAAAAAGGCACAAATATATGTTCCTGTACCTCGGGTGAAATTTCCGGACCATTATTTCGCACCTCGATGGTAACTTCTTCATCTTTACCGACATACGCTTTTACCCGCACAATACCATCTTCTTTTTTATCGCCTATCGCTTCGAAAGCGTTCTTAAACAAGTTTAGCAACACTTGGCTTATAAGACTTTCGTCGGCATAAAGCAGCAGGTCATCGGGTTGTATATCGACCTCGACCGTTATGTTATCAAATGGATTTTGATGGTAAGCTAATTGTTTCATCCGAAGGATAAACTCCGATACATAGAATAAAGCAGGTGTCGGAGTTGGTATATGAGTGTACTTACGGTATGATTCGACAAACGAAATCAGATGTTTTCCTGTCGATTGTATTACCTGCAAACCGTCTTTAAAACCATTATCGCTGTCGTCGCACGATTTCAACAGTGTTTCGCTAAGCGACGTTATCGGTGTAATGGAATTCATTATCTCGTGCGTCAGCACTCTCGTCAACCTCATCCACGAGTCAAGCTCTTTCTGGTCAAGTTCGGGGTTGATATCGTTAATCGCAATTATACGGACAGTCTTTTCCTTGAGAGTCATACCTGACACTCGAACAAGCAGATTGACTGTTCCGCGTTCATTTGAATATGATATCTGGTGTTTTTCGCCGGGATGGACGGACTGTATCAACTGCTCTAATCCGCTATCTACTTTCGACAATTGGCGCACATGAGTAAAAACCGTAAGCCCCAACAAACGCAAGGCTTCCGCATTTATCTGGTAAACATGCCCCAAATCATCAATAACAAGAATACCCGTATTGACGGTATTAAGTATTAATTCGTAGTATTTCTCTTTCTGAACAATTTCGGCTTTAATATTGAAGAGTATCCTGTTTATTCGGTTCAATGAGGCATTAACCAAATTATCGTCCGTCGATTTCCACCTTTCAGAAAAGATATATGCCTGATCGCCGTTCTCAACCGAATCGAACAGATGGGCTATCTTTTTTGCATTAATGCTGTATGTACGCAACATGCTGAAAATAATAAATATCCATACAACAATCGCAATACCCAAATATGACCATTGCCCGGTATACAGAAATACACCTGCGTCTACTGCTGTGATTGTCAACAGAATTGTTAACAACGGCAATTTTTGCATCACGTATTTGTCTATCCTATAACTCATAGCGTTTAAGCTTGTTGTATAATGTCTGTCGCGATATTCCAAGCTGTTGCGCGACCAAAGACATATTACCTTTGTATTTATCTATGGCTTCTTTTATAAGTGTGTACTCCATCTCTTCGATTGTGGCGGCTGACGTCTCTTTTGCTTTCTTGACCTTACTTTTCGGCAACTCGAAACTGTTTGCATCAAGGAAAGGGGTATCGTTTATAATAACCATTTTCTCTATCGCATGTTCCAGCTCGCGGATATTTCCGTACCAGGGATGTGTCTTCAGTTTTTCTTTGGCGTCGGGGGTTAGTTGCATCGACTGTTTTCCGTAAATTGATGTAAATTTGGACAAAAAAACTTCTGCAAGCGTCACAACATCTTCGGGGCGTTCGCGAAGCGGAGGTATCTCCACATGTATTGTGTTAATGCGATACAACAAGTCTTCGCGAAAAGTTCCTTTTTCAACCATTTCCTCAAGATTGCAGTTTGTCGCGCATATAAGGCGTATATTTACAGGAATAGATTCGTTGGCGCCTACGCGCACAACGCTGCGGCTTTGTAAAACGGTCAGCAGTTTCGATTGCAGGTGTAAAGGCAGGTTTCCTATCTCGTCGAGAAATAATGTCCCCTCGTTAGCCGCTTCGAACTTCCCGGGACGGTCTGCTTTTGCATCAGTAAAAGCGCCTTTTGTGTGCCCGAACAGTTCGCTCTCGAAAAGCGTCTCTGTGACTGCTCCCATATCTACCGGCACCATCACCTTATCTTTTCTTTTCGACAGAAGATGTATCTCACGCGCCAGCATCTCTTTTCCCGTACCGTTTTCACCGGTTATCAGAATATTGGCATCAGTTACCGACACTTTTTCTATCATCATCTGCAATTGCTGCATAAGAGAGTTTTCACCCCAAATCATCCTCCCCGACGGAGAAGCGCCGGAAGAACTTTTTTTCTTTTTTTTGCCCGGATCTTCGGTTACTACAGTAATAATTGTTTCAACAAGTTTGTCATTATCCCACGGTTTTACTATAAAGTCGGCTGCTCCGTCTTTTATACCTTTCACTGCCAGATTAATATCGGCATAAGCGGTAAAAAGAATGACGGGCAACGACGCTTTCATCTTTTTTATCTCCGACAGCCAGTATAATCCTTCATTGCCGTTGTTTACCCCCGACTTGAAGTTCATATCAAGCAGGATGACATCTACCTGTTCACGTTGTAATGTGCTGCGTATTAATTCGGGAGAAGCTATTGTAACAACCTTACCAATCTGCTTATCCATCAGCATTTTGACAGCCGTAAGGATGGCTTCGTTATCATCAACTACCAATAGTGTTTTATTCTTTACCATCATTATATTTTTTTCTTGTCATATTAATATCCTGCCGCTTGTCCATCCTTGCGCGACTCCGAAGCTCCGAAATAGACTCCTTTTTCCGCATCCCACTTTATAGCCTGATAGCCGCCGTAACCGCCTACGTCATATCCTATTTTATGTCCTTTTCTCACTAAAGAGCGAATTTGTTCGTAATCAAATCCCGTTTCCAAGTAGACGATACCACCGTCCTTCATTCTTTCGTCTGTTGGCTCGGAGCTATTTTCATGCTGTATGCGCGGTGCATCGCCCGCTTCCTGCAGGTTCATTTCGAAGTCTATCAGATTCATCACAACCTGAGCATGTCCTTGAGGCTGCATACCTCCTCCCATCACTCCGAAGCTTACCCACGGCTTGCCGTCTTTAGTGATAAAGGCAGGGATGATTGTATGGAACGGTCTTTTGCCCGGCTCAAAAACATTAGGATGACCTTCAATCAACGAGAACATCTCGCCTCTGTCCTGCAAAACAAAACCCAGCTTATCGGGTGTCATTCCCGAACCCATTCCACGGTAATTACTCTGTATCAATGATATCATATTTCCCTCTTCGTCGGCAACGGTGAGGTATATTGTGCTCGGCGAATTAAGTATTCCTGCATCATACGATCTTGCTGCTGAATTAGGATTTATCAGCTTCGCTCTTTCGCGTGCATATTCCTTTGATATAAGCTGCTCAACAGGCACTTTCGAAAAGTCCGGATCCGCATAATAATGCGCACGGTCTTCGAAAGCCAGTTTTTTTGCTTCTATAAACAGATGAAGATGGTCTGCGCTACCGAATCCCATGCTCTTCACATCATATTGCTCCACAATATTTAATATTTGCAGCGCTGCTATTCCCTGTCCGTTAGGAGGAAGCTCCCATACATCGTACCCGCGGTAGTTCGTGCTTACCGGTTCAACCCATTCAGACTTATGAGCAGCCATATCATCGTACGACAAAAATCCTCCGTTACGTTTCATATAACTGTCTATAGTCCGGGCAATGCTTCCCTTATAAAACTCGTCGCGTCCTTTCGATGCTATCTTTTCGTATGTATCCGCCAAATAAGGATTTTTAAACAGTTCGCCAGTTTGAGGTACTTTCCCATCGGGCATATATGTCTCCTTAAAATTCTCAAAACGTGATAAAGACCTCATGCTCGATGCAAAATAATACTGTATAAGTTGTGTCACAGGGAATCCTTCACGAGCGTAAGCAATAGCGGGAGCAAGGATTTCAGGCATCGGTACTTTGCCGAATTTTTTATGAAGTTCGAACCATCCGTCCACGCAACCGGGCACAGAAACGGGAAGCGGTCCTGTTGAGGGTATATGTGTAAGACCCTGTTTTTTCAAATAGTCTAACGTCAGCGATTTGGGAGAACGCCCGCTGGCATTCAAGCCCCAAAGTTTTTGCGTCTTGGCATCCCAAACGATAGCAAAAAGGTCGCCTCCGACGCCGCATCCCGTAGGCTCCATCAAACCCAAGGTAGCATTAGCAGCAATAGCTGCATCGATAGCAGTACCCCCCTTCTTCAAAATATCCAACGCCACCTGAGTAGCCAATGGGTGGCTCGTTGCTGCCATACCATGCTTTGCAATCACCTCCGAGCGAGTAGCAAACGTACGCCCAACAACCCTGTCCTGCCCTAAGCCGGTATCTGCAAATAATAATAAGGCACAAATGACTATTAATAATGAAGTATTAGTTTTGGATGTCATGGTTCTTTAATTAATGTTGGTGCAAAATTAGTGCAAATCGAGAGCAATACAAAATAAAGCTTGCTTTTTTTTGTTGCCGAGGTGCAGCCTAATTTCGCTTTTTATTGCAAATGTAATACTAATAATTATTACATAGTGCTGCCATCACAAAAAAATATTCGGAAATAACTTGCATTTAATAAATTATTTGTTCATATTTGTACCTATTTTAATAAAATACAGACATGAAGCAATTTCAGGATATTATAAAAATACGTCCGAACGTGCGTTTCGGAAAGCCTTGTGTAAGAGATACACGTATTACCGTGTATGATGTATTGGGATGGTTATCGTCAGGAATGTCGTATGAAGAAATTATAGAAGACTTTCCTGAACTGACGCAACAAGATATCCTTGCCTGTTTGGCATACGCAGCAAAAAGAGAGCATTCATTACAATATTCTTGAAATGAAACTGCTCTTTGACCAAAATATTTCATATCGAATTCTACGTTTACTTCCAGATAGTTTTCACGAATGTAAACATGTGAAATATGTTGGTTTAGCCGACCGTGATGATTGGGATATATGGCAGTTTGCCAAACTAAATGATTTTACTATTGTAACATTTGACGCCGACTTTTTTGATTTGTCAATTCTTAAAGGGTTTCCACCCAAAATTATTTGGATGCGTACCGGCAACTTGACGACAAGAGAAATAGCGGAACGTATCATCCTGAATTATTCAAATATTATTTCTTTAATTGACAACCCTGAGCAATACTGTATAGAACTTTATTAATACGAATTTTTGTCATCATATTATACACGAAAGTTCATCATTGACAATATTGCAAACAGCGACTATATGTTGCAGGTTTCTTTTATCGGTTACGACAAAGTATATCGCACGGTGAAATTGCCTGCGGATTTACACTACTGTCAAAAAGATTGACAGTAGTGTAAATTTTTTTGACACTCTGCGAATAATCAAATTTATTAAAACGCTGTTATTCAGTGTAATATTTTTTTGGCATGATTTTGGCTAATAATATTGTAAAAATGTAAAAGCATGAAGAATAAATTATACATAGCAGCAGTTTTAATCTGGTTTTCTATATCGGTGTTTTCGCAGGAAAACATGTGGTCGATGGACGAATGTATGAAATATGCAGTGGAAAACAGTCCGAAAGTAAAAAAAGCATATTACAAAGAAGATAGTTATAATGCTGACCGTTTGGGTGCAATTGGTTCATTTCTGCCGACAATAGACGCTGAAGTGAACGCACGATATAATTATGGTCGTTCAATAGACCCTGAAACGAATACATATATTAATACATCTACGTTCAATAACTATTATGGAGCATCATCGTCTGTTCCTTTGTTTGCGGGCGGACGATTAGTCAATCAATGGCGGATGGCTAAGTTCAACAGCCTTTTGGGAAAACAGGAGAGTCGTCTGGCGGAAGACGAGCTTGCCATCAACACCATGCAAGCATATATTAATGCAGTGTTCTATCGCGAGAACGCAAAGCTGGCTGCCGAGACATTGGGCGATAGTAAGCAATTACTTCGCAAGACACAGCTGATGGAAGAGATTGGGCTTCGCGGAAAAGCTGATGTTGCCGAAGTAGAAGCACAGGTTGCGACAAACGACTATAATCTTACAAATCAGGAAAATCAGTACAATATAGCAATTCTGACACTTAAAGAGATGATGAACTACGACGCGACAATGCCTCTTGCTCTTGATACAACGATTATCAATCCTGAATATGCATTAAAAAACGAATCGGCAGACGCCATTTTCGCATATGCCCTTGAAAATAACCCAAAAATGCAACAGGCATCCATGGCATTAAAGGCAAGCCAAATGCAGCATCTTATAGAAAAAGGACGATTATTCCCGACAATATCCCTCTTCGCAGGAGTTGGTACGAATTACTACGAAAACTTGACATCAGATGATCGTGTTCCTTTCAACTCGCAGTTCAAAAACAACCGTGGTGAGTATTTTGGCGTATCTTTTTCAGTTACGTTATTCGACCGCTTAAACCGCGCCACATCTATACGCAAAGCGAGAAACAATATGAATATTGCTCTTGAGCAGCAAAACGAAACGCAACGTCAGCTGCAAATATCAGTAGAAAAGGCTATTGCCGACCGTGACGGTTTCGAGAAAGAAATATTTCAAATGGAAAGGCAGGTAAACGCAAATCAAATCGTCTACCTCCAAAGCATGCGCAAATACGAAGAAGGACTGATGGATCCGATAGACTTGCAAACAAATACAAACAAATTGATCGAATCAAAAATAATCCTCTTGCAAAAAAGACTGATGCACATTGCTGCATCCAAGCAAGTAGACTATTATAACGGGAAACCCCTAATCAATTGACAATTGACAATTGACAATGAAAACACCGATTAAGTGAGAGCAGAAGCTAAGCTTGCTTAGATTATGTCGAGCGTGAGGTGTTTCAACGGAGTTAAAAAGTTAAAACACCGATTAAGTGAGAACAGAAGACAAACTTACTTGTATTATGTCGAGCATGAGGTGTTTGGATGGAGTGAAGAGTGAAAAATAATTATAAATTGTGCATTGTGCATTGTGCATTGTAAATTGATTTAATATGGATATACAATTAGAAAGAAAAAAAGGGCTGCAAAAGAAACATATACCGTATGTTATCGGAGGAGCATTGTTATTAGGCTTAATAGTATGGATTATTTTCGGTAATCATGCTTCGAAGCTTAGTGTCGACAGAGATCGAATNAGCATACAAATAGTTAATAAGGGTGAGTTTAACGACTACATCCGTATCAACGGACAGGTACANCCTATCAGCACCGTACAGGTGAGTGCCATAGAAGGTGGCATCGTTGTCGAAAAAGTTGTGGAAGAAGGGACGATGGTAAAGGAAGGTGATGTGATAGTACGGCTGTCCAACTCAATGCTAAACCTTAACATCCTTGACAGCGAAGCGCAACTCGCAGAAAAGCAGAACTTCTTGCGCAACACGCAAGTTACGATGGAGCAGGAAAAGCTGAGACTGAGGCAGGAAAAACTGCAATTGGAATTAGACGTACAACGTAAACAACGCAAGTACGAACAATACAAAAAATTATTCGACGAGAACCTCTGTCCAAAAGAAGATTATCTGCAGGCAAAAGAAGATTTTAACTTTGCCAAGGAAGGCTTACAATTAGTCCTTGACCGTCAAATACAAGACTCCATATACAGGGGAATACAGATTGACCAGATGGAAGAAAGCTTACATAACATTCGACAAAACCTGCATCTTATTCGCGGCCGCGTTGCCAACCTTGACGTGAAAGCGGCTGTAAGCGGACAGTTAGGATTGCTTGATGTGGAAATAGGTCAGTCGGTAGGAAGTGGGTCGCGTGTAGGTCAGATCAGCGTATTATCCGATTATAAGATCGAAGCGTTGATTGACGAACATTATATCGACAGAGTAAAAAGCGGTCTTACAGCAAGCTTCGAGCGTCAAGATAAACAATACAGCCTGTTCATCCGCAAAGTATACCCTGAAGTACGCGATAAACAGTTCAAAACAGACTTTGTATTCGAAGGTGAAAGACCTGACAATATCCGCGCAGGACAAACCTACTACATCAACCTGCAATTAGGTCAACCGGTCGACGCCGTTATGATTCCGCGTGGTGCATTTTATCAAAGTACCGGAGGACAATGGATATTTGTTGTTACCTCCGACGGAAAAAAAGCCGTTCGCCGCGATATACGTATAGGACGCCAGAACCCGCTGTTCTATGAAGTTCTTGAAGGATTAGACCCGGGAGAAGAAGTGATCACTTCAAGCTATGACAGCTACGAAAACATACAGGAACTTGTAATCAATTGACAATTAAGAATTTCATTTTTAACTTTCAACTTTCAACTTTCAATTTCCAATTAATAAAATGAAAACAATAATAAACAACTTCCTTGCGGTAATAAAAACGTACAAGACTTCGTCCGCAATTAATATACTGGGACTATCGGTAGCTTTAGTAGTATTCTTTATTGTACTGATGCAGGTACATTATGACCTGACGTACGATAAAAGCTATTCGAATGCAGACAAGATTCTGCAATTTAACTTATTTCTGGAAAGAAATGGAGAAACGATATTAAGAACCAACATTCAGATACCTAAATCTATCAGCGAGAAGTTTCCTGAAGTTGAAAATTACTGCTCATGCGCCATTTGGGGAGAAGAGAAATATGACGTTTACAAAAATGGTATATTCAATGAAACATACAGCATCAACAATATACGTACAACAGCCGGATTTTTGGATGTATTCACTCCGGAGATAATTTCCGGCAGCACTTCGGATATCTTCACTTCTCCTGGTAAAGCGATGATTTCGGAGAAAACGGCGAAACGCTTATTTGGAAATGAAGACCCTTTAGGAAAAACGTTACGTCACCATGTCAGCGAAGAAACATTTGTTATTAATGCAGTGTACCGCGACTTCCCGGAAAATTCAACAATGGAGAACGGAATATATTCATACCTTGAAGATCAACCGGAATCGGAATGGAATTTTCACGCCTTCCTCACTGTAAGAAAAGAAAGCCATGCTGCTATTAATGACAAACTTACAGAAACTATATGGGGTGAAGAATTTATTAAACGCATGGAGAAAAACCCGGAAGACCGGATGCAGGCAAACTTGTATTCAATGAACGACATTTACCTCAAAAGTGGTGGAAAAGGCGGCAGCAAGCGGATCAACACTACAATCACCCTTCTTTCAATCGGTATTCTGACAGTATTCATCGCTTTCGTCAATTTCGTAAACCTCTCTCTTGCCATGGCTCCATCGAGGGTGCGCGGCATCAATATACGGAGAATTTTAGGAATAAGTAAAATAAAACTTCAGACGACAATCGCCATGGAAAGTGTTATTTTCACACTGTTGTCTCTTATTGTTGCCTTTGGAGGTATATACTTAATTAAGGGGACTGCATTTGTCAATGAAATATTTGCCGTTAACCTGACGCTATCGTCGCATATCGGATTGCTGATAACCGCATCAACAGTTATTCTGCTCATTGCATTCTGTATTGGTCTTTACGCAATGCGCTACAGCACATCCTTCGATGAAGCCGAAGCACTAAAAGGCTCGTTTGCCTTGGGCGCACAAGGCGTCAAACTACGTAACGCTTTAATTATATTCCAGTTCACAACTGCGATAGTGCTTATATGCGCCTCCACGTTTATCAAACAACAAAACGATTATATGCTGAACTACAACTGGGGTTTTGATAAAGAAAATATTATATACCTGCCTATTTACGGATTTAGTAGCGAAGCGCAATCTTTCGGGCAAGAGTTATTACGCAACCCTCAAATCAGCGATTACACAAGAACGCGTGCTTTACCCGGACTTGTAGGCATGGATTGGAACTTTCCTCTTGAAGGCAAAAGTGTTAAAATGAATGTATGGGAAGTAGACAATCGCTTTTTGGATTTCTTGGATGTAAATATCATTGCGGGACATAAGCCGGAGAATGCCGACACAATGCTTTATAAAATGGTTGTCAACGAAGCTTTTATGTCTGAGTTTGAATTTGACGAGACAATTATCGGCAAAGAATTTCAAACATTCGTTTCAGGAAATATACAAGCCATAGCCAAAGACATCAATTTCGAAACTCTGCACGAAAAGATTAGACCCATGTCATTTGCCGTTACCGACGATCCGAACCGGCTTTTTTTTATGATGATAAAACTTTCCGGAGGCAATATCACCGAGAGCATGAATTTTATTCGTACGCTTTGGGCAAAATACAGTAAAGACCCGTTCGAAGCAAACTTTCTCGACGTAGAAATGGACCGTTTGTATAAAACGGAATCCAATATGGCCAAACTGATTGCCATCTTAGGTTTTGTTGTTGTTATCATAGCCGTAATGGGCGTTTACGGACTAATAGTATTTAATACAAAATATAAATCAAGAGAAATAGCCATACGTAAAGTAAACGGTTCCACGGTATCGGGAATTATGCTAATGCTTAACCGAACAATATTAATACAACTTGCTATCTCATTTGCAATAGCCACACCGATAGCCTGGTATGCCATAAGTAAATGGTTGGAGAATTTTGCATACAAAACAAGCCTTCAATGGTGGATATTCCCTTTGAGCGGACTAATTGTACTGGCAATAACAATAATAACCGTCAGCGCACAAAGCTACAAGGCGGCAACTACCAATCCTAATATAGTACTTAATAAAAATTGACAAAAAACAATGCACAATTAAGAAATTCATTTTCAATTTTCAATTAAAAAAGCAATTGACGAAAAAACAATAATAACAAACTTTTTAAAAATACAATCATGATTAAAATTGAGAACTTAAGTAAGTCATTCCGCACGGAAGAAGTGGAAACAATCGCATTGAACAATGTATCATTAGATGTAAATGATGGTGAGTTTATCGCCATTATGGGACCTTCAGGCTGTGGCAAATCAACATTACTGAATATACTCGGTTTGCTCGACAACCCAAACAGCGGAAATTATTATCTGGGAGGACAGGAAGTTGGACATCTCAAGGAAAAGGACCGTACCAATGCTCGCAAAGGAAACATCGGTTTTGTATTTCAAAGTTTCAACCTTATTGAAGAGATGAATGTTTCCGAAAACGTAGAACTCCCGTTGATATATTTGAATATCAAAGCTGCTGAACGCAAACGTATTGTCGATGAGACCTTAAAGCGAATGAATATCAGCCATCGTGCAAAACATTTCCCCAACCAACTCTCGGGAGGACAGCAACAAAGAGTAGCGATTGCTCGTGCGGTGGTAGCCAACCCCAAGCTGATACTTGCCGACGAGCCGACAGGTAATCTTGATTCAAAGAATGGTAAAGATGTAATGGAGCTTCTCTGCGAACTGAACAAAATAGGTACAACCATCGTAATGGTAACGCACTCGCAGCACGACGCCACATTTGCACACCGCATAATCAACCTGTTCGACGGACAAGTTGTGACCGAGGTACAAAGCAAAATGTAATTGA
>JGI994J12354_10005106_pt1 | contig 11433 bp, 10 predicted proteins | sample IntmicLarv3ML3BL_FD_12354 | JGI IMG/M metagenome (IMG submission 12354) | reverse complement strand
ATCTTCGACGCCGTGTTTGGCGCAAAGGGCCTGTACACCTTCAACGGCAACGTGCGCAACTTTGACATCATCGACAACCTGCCCTACGGGGCCTGCGTCGAGGTGCCCTGCCTGGCCAGCCCCAAGGGCATCGAAACCCAGCGCGTCGGCAGCCTGCCGCCCCAGCTGGCCCTGCTGTGCTCGATCAACGCCCAGATCGAAGAAATGGCCGTGGAGGCCAGCCTGACGGGCGACCCGCGCCTGATCTATCAAGCCATCTGCTACGATCCGCTGACCAGCGCCGTGCTGGGCCTGGACGAGATCAAAGACATGACCAACCAACTCTTCGCCGCCTCGGCGGAGTTCCTGCCGCAGTTTGACTGCAAGAAAGTATAGGGAGAAGTTTTTTCATGGCAAAGTATATCGTTCTTGGCGCATATGTCCTGGTGCTGGTGCTGATCTCAGCCCTGGCCTCGCGCAAAAAGACCAGTTCGGATTTCCTGCTCGCGGGCCGCGACGTCGGGCCCTGGCTGTCGGCGTTTGCCTATGGCACGGGCTACTTTTCCGCTGTCATCTTCATCGGTTATGCCGGGGGCAACGGCTGGAACTACGGCCTCAACGCCCTGTGGATCGGCGTGGGCAACGCCATCATCGGCAGTTTGTTTGCCTGGTGGCTGCTGGGCTCACGCACCCGCCGCCTGACCCACGAGATGGGCGTGGCGACCCTGCCTGCCTTCCTGGGCAAACGCTTTGATTCCAAGTGGCTCAAATCGCCGCGGGCCTGCTGATCTTCATCTTTCTGCTGCCCTACTCGGCAAGCGTTTACAAGGGCATCGGCTTCCTGTTCGAGCAGGTCTTTGGCCTGTCTTTTGCCTGGTGCATGGTGCTGATCGCCGTGCTGACGGCGGCCTATGTGCTGGCGGGTGGCTATTTTGCCAGCTCGTGGAGCAACTTTTTCCAGGGCATCGTCATGCTCGGCGGCATCGGACTGATGGTGTACTTTTTACTCATGAAGGTCGGCGGCCTTTCCGCCGCGCTGGAAAAACTGCCCGCCGCCCAGACCGCCGCAGGGGCCGGCGGCGGCAAAATGTCTGACCTGTTTAGCGTCGTCGTGCTGACCTCGCTGGGCACGCTGGGGCTACCCCAGATGGTGCACAAATTCTATGCCGTGCGCGATGGCAAAAAAAGCATCCGATCGGCCATGTGGATCTCGACGTTGTTTGCCCTGATCATCGGCAGTGGTGCCTACCTGGTTGGCGCGCTGGGGCCGCTGTTCATGAACAAACTGCCCGAGGGCGGCACCGACTACATCGTGCCCGCCATGCTCAACGATGCCCTGCCCTCGGCGCTGATGGGCCTGATCGTCGTGTTGTTGCTGGCCGCCTCGATGTCCACGCTATCGGCGCTGGCCATGTCGGCAGGCTCGGCGGTCGCCGTGGATTTGTTTGGCCCCAAACTGGAAAAGATGGGCAAAAAGAAGACCAACCTCGTGTTGCGTATCGTCTGTTTTGCCTTTATCATGGCCTCCATGATCTTTGCCCTGTACTCGCCCGCCGCCATCCAAACCCTGATGAACTACAGCTGGGGCGTGCTGGCCGGTGCCTTCCTCGGGCCCTTCATCTTTGGCGTCTGCTGGAAAAAAGCCACCCCCGCCGGCGGCTGGGCGGGCTTTATCGCCGGGCTTGGCACCTGCCTGGTGCTGGGCCTGATCTATAACTTCGCCGGGAATAAATCCGCCACGGTCGGCTGCTGGGCGATGGTGGCTTCGTTGATCGCCACGCCGTTGGTCAGCCTGCTGACCCCGGCCAAGAAAACCTCATGATCCGCCTCGCCACCTACCAGGGCCCGGTGTCCGAGGGCAACATGCCCGCCAACCTCGCTCGCGTGCGCGAATATTATGAGATCGCCCACCAAAATAAGGCCGATTTCGTCTGTTTCCCCGAGTGCTATCTGACGGGCTACTTCCACGCCGCCGCCACCAAAAACGCCTTCGCTCTCGACGCGCCCATCATCGCCGAGCTGTGCAACATGACCCGCAACGGCCCCGTGCTGTTGGTGGGCGCGGCCGTCCTGGACGGCGGGTGCAAGAACGCCCAGTTGGTCTTTGACGACGGAAAATTGCTGGGCTATCAATCCAAGACCATGCTGTGCCGCCCGGGGGCCGACGCCGACACCTACGTCACCGATCGCAACCTGCCCGTCTTCACGGCGCGGGGCGTCACCTTTGGCATCTGCATTTGCCACACCACCTCTTACGTCGAGCCCGCCCTACTGCTGCGCCTGCGGGGAGCACGGTTGCTCTTTACACCCCACTACAACAGCCTGCCGCCCCTTCACGAATCGGGCCCTGATACCATCACCTATGCCGGGCACCGCGATATGGTGCTGAACAACCAGGCCGCGCTGGCCACCCTGCTCAAGATGGTCGTCGTGCGCTCCAACATCCTGCACCTGGCCCCCGATGCCATCGGCTCGGGCGACGCGGGCGTTTGGGCCATGGACGGTCACATCCTAGCGATGGGCCGGCCCTTTGTCGAGGAATTGGTCTACGCCGATGTCCCTGCCAACATCTTTGCCCGCGAACACTGGATCGACCACCGCGAGGTGCCGATGTACCTTTACGACGATCTGCGCCAAGCCGCCGCCGACTATTTGGGCGACACCCCCTTCCCCATCGAGGACGTGCTATGAAGATCGCCATCGGCCTGTCGGGCGGTGTCGACTCCGCCGTGGCCGCGGGCCTGTTGGTGCGCCAGGGGCACGAGGTCATCGGCATCTTTATGCGCAATTGGGAGGAGTCCGATGGCGAGTGCCCCGCCACCGCCGACTGGCAAGACGCCATGGCCGTCGCCGCCGCGCTGGACATCCCCTGTTATTCCGTCAACTTCACCGCCGAATACCGCGAGCGGGTGTTTTCCTCTTTTTTGCGTGAGTTACAGCTGGGCCGCACGCCCAACCCCGATGTGCTGTGCAACACCCAGATCAAGTTCGCCGCCTTTTTGGACTATGCCCTGACCACGGGGGCCGAGCGGCTGGCCACGGGCCACTACGCCGGGGTGGACTGCCACGACGGCAGTTACCGCCTGCTGCGCGCCGCCGACGAGAACAAGGATCAAACCTACTTCCTGCACGGGCTGGATCAAACCGCCCTGTCGCGGGCGGCGTTCCCCTTGGCAGATTATACCAAAGATCAAGTGCGCGCGCTGGCAGCTGAATGGGCCCTGCCCGTCGCCGAAAAAAAGGATTCCACGGGCATTTGCTTTATCGGCGAGCGCAACTTCCGCGCCTTTTTGGCCCAGCACCTGCCCACCACCCCCGGCCCCATGGTCGACGAGACGGGCGCGCAGGTCGGTCAGCACCAGGGCCTGGCCTTTTACACCCTGGGCCAACGCCGGGGCCTGGGGCTTGGCGGCGCAGGCGAGCGGTGGTTTGTCGTGGACAAAGATCTGGCCGCCAACACCCTGCGCGTCACCCGCGGCCAACCACCCGAGCTGTTCACCCATGGGCTGACCATCGACCATCCCCACTTTATCGCAGGCCACCCACCGGGGCAAAGCTTCGCCGTCACCGCCCGCATCCGCCACCGCCAACCCCTGCAAACCGCCACCATGGCCCTGGCCGACGACGGCGGCGCGCGCGTAACCTTCGACGCCCCCCAACGCGCCGTGACGCCGGGGCAATATTGCGTGTTGTACCAAAATCAGGTATGCTTAGGCGGCGGCGTCATCGACGCGAAAGGAGAACCCTGCGTTGACACAAAGTAATTCCCCCCTTATCCGTTACCCCGCCCTGACCCGCGACAATGTGCGCGAGCACATGCGCTTTTCGCTGTGGAAATATTTGATGTGCGCGGCCCTGATTTTTGGCTTGGTCAACATGTCGTCGGCCATCGTCACCAACCGCGTCGCACCCGATCAGCGGGTGGCGGTGGTGCTGGTGGGCCGCCCCACGCCCAACGTCGCCTTTGGTAACCTGCGCGACCGCCTGACTGCCGCCTTGCCCGAACAAAAGCGCGTGGAACTGCTGTCACTAACCCTTGAGCCCATCATGACCGACCTGTCGCCGGGCCAGTACGACGTCAATGCCGTGCTCGCCCATCCCAACAACGGCCAGCTGAGCATGGGCATGGCGGGGCGCATCCCCTATGCCGACGTCTTTTTGCTGCCCGTGGACATCTACAACCACTACGCCGAGCTGGGCGTGCTGGTCGATCTGGGCCCCGCCCTGGCCGACGGCACCCTGCCAGCCTGGGCCGCCGAAGAAGCCGCCTACGGTAAAGACGACGGCGCACCCGCCATCACCGGTATCCGCGCCGACCGCCTGGGCCGCCTGCGCCGCGAGGGCATCTGCCTCCCCGAAAACACCGTCCTATGCATCGCCCTGTCCAGCCAAAACCGCGCCAATGCCCTGACGGCGTTGGCGTTTGTGCTGAACGATTGCAGAGAGTAGCGGGGTTTACGGGGGAGGAAAATTTTTTAAAATCCCCCCTCCCCCGCACCCCCTCCTTTAAAAACTTGTGTCGGGATTTTTATTAAGGTGGAGCTCCGTATTTGCTTTCCCAAATCGCGTAATCGCTCCATCAAAGAACCGCCCTACGTCCCATTGATCAGCAATGGGATGTTGGGGTTGATGGACGACCAAGAGAGGGTGGCATGCAATCCGCGAACCCAAAAGAGATAAAATCATCAGTTTTTTGAGGAAGGGCTCGGGGGGACTTTTTGAAAAAAGCCCCCCCGTAAAAACCCTATGCGCTTTTACCGCCAACCTTAGTTGTTGTAGTCGATCGACTCAATGATCTTGACATCGTCATAGGCGTCGCCGTTGCCGTCGGCAGGGCCATACCATACGGAGGTGCCAAAGGTGGAGATGTACAGCATGTCGTCGTTATAGGGATCGGGGAAGGCCTTGTGGCCCCACTTGTTGTTATAGCCACCCACACGCCACCAGTTTGCGCCGGCGTCGTCAGAGCGATAGCAGTTTTGCTGGAAGTCAACGGCGTACAGGCGGTCGGGGCGCTTTTGATCGACGGTGATGCCATACACATAATTGATATGCATGGGCAGGCCGCAGCGCGTCCAAGTCACGCCATTGTCGGTGGTCTTGTAAACGCCGCCGTGGGCCGCGCGGCCGTTGACGTCGTAGGGCCAGCAGGCGATGTACCAGGTGTTCTCGTCACGGGGGTCCAGCGCCACGTCGTTGGGCCAGTCAGTGCCCTCGGGCATCTTGATTTCCACCCAGGTCGCCGCGCCATCGTCGGACTCGTAAATAGCTCCGGGGTGCATAACGCCGTCCTTCTCGCCCTTGACCGTCAGCATCAGCAGTTTGCCGCTGGGTTTGCGCACGATCTTCCAACTAAAGGGCTCATCGGGCAGTCCGTTGTTGCACAGCGTCCAGGTCACGCCGTCATCGGTCGACTTGAACACGCCCGTGCCCCAGCTGGTGGTATACAGCGTACGGCTGCCCGCCGGCGAGGTCGGATCGAGGATGATGCAAGTCGTCACAGCCTGCACGGGCATCCCCTGGTTGGACTGCGCCCAGGTCACGCCGTGATCATCGGACTTGGTCACACCACCTTGGTGGTGATCGAAGGAACGCCGGAAGCTGTCCTTATACCACAGCTTGGCGCGGGGGATGTCATGGGGAGTGCCCCATCCGCCCCACAGACGGCCCGGCACCTCGGGATCATAACAGATGTCATAGCAAGTGTTTGTCCAATTCCCCGGCACTCCATTGATGGCGTGGAACCAGGTGTCGCCGCCGTTGACCGAGCGGAAGAGCCCAATATCAGTATAGCTGATCATCATGTTTTCTTTGACAAAGGGATCAAAGTGCACGGAATAACAGGTCGTGACCTCCAACCCACGCCCCTTGGCTGATCCATCCGGGAAAGGCTCGGAATACATGGGCACCCATGTCTTGCCGCCATCCTCGGTACGGTGCGATGAGCCATAGGTGGTATAGACGCAGACGTCGGGGTTGTTGGGCGCGACGGTCATGCAAATGGGCGGTTCGGGCCACCAGTAGCCATAGGAGGTCTCCAGCCAACCCTTGGTGTAGGTGTCGGGGAAATCCTCATCGACGGCGATCGACCACGCCCAGGTCTCGCCAAAGTCGGTCGACTTCTTGATGCCCTCGTAGTTTTGCAGCGCTGAATCGAACTTGCCGTGGCGATAAATCGAGATGTAGACCGTCGAGGCGTCGGACGGGCAACAAGCGATCTGCTTACCGTCGGGCACGCCGCCGCCGCTGGCTGGCACGCCATAGTCCAGCTGTTTCCACGTCGCGCCGCCGTCCATCGAGCGCCACAGCAGCTTTTGGCCGCCGGGCACGGTCTGCACAACCGTGTAAAAATACAGCACCAGTTTGCCCGTGCCCTTATCCACGCCGCTGTCGGCCGAAAAAACATTGTCGGCGTTGCCCGGCAGCGTGATCTCGACAAAGCTCATGTCCTCGGGATCGACGCGGTAGAGGGCCTCGCTCGTGAAGACGATGATGGCGGGTTTATCCCCCGACAGATCAAACGCCAGCCGGCGGAACATGACGCCCTTGGGCAGGGGCTCGGAACGCCGCCAGGTGTCGCCGCCGTCGGGCGTGAAAAACACGTGCATGGCTCCGGCCACGCGGTCGCCGTGGGGGTTGGTGGCGTAGCCCTGGCATAGCGCGATCATCTTGCCATCGTTGGGGTTGATGTCGATGTACTGGATGTTGCCCGACACCCAGGGGGTAGTCGTGACAAAGGTGTGGATGGCCTCGTCTTCCATCCAGTATTCGCCGATGATGCTGTCCTGCTTGGGCAGAATGACTTCCCAGGTGCAGCCATAGTCGGTCGACTTATACAGCCCCGTCGATCCCGCATAACACACCGCCGGATCCACCGGGTCAAACGCCGACGATTTGCCGCCCGCGCGGAAGCTCATCGTGCGCCAGTTTTTGCCGCCGTCGCGCGACATATAGGAGCCCTGCATGTCGCAGAACACCAACATGTGCTTGTCATCGTGGGGCGAAACGCCGGGAAAAAATTGCGCCCCTCCCCCGCCCGGCCCCAGGGTCGTCCAACCCTTCTTCCAGAAAACGCCGTCAACCATGCCGTCTCTCATTCAAAAACACTCCTTGCACGAAATTATTTTCATTATACCATGGCGTGGGGCGCCGGAACGGTAGGGACGGGCCACTTTTTGAAAAAAGTGGCGTAAAAACTTTTTTGGCCCGGTTTCTTTTTCCATCCGTCATTCACCACATATGCTATAATTCCCCTTGCGCTTCATTCTCTACCAAATCGGAGGCCCAAAATGTTCAACTTGACAAATCCCCCGGCGCAAAAGGCCTATGCAACACTTTTAGACAAGGGCGAATACATCTCGGGGGACGATGCGCATCGGTTTGCCCTGTTCGAATTCGCCGATGGCACGCGCCATGCGCTTATCCACCCCTCCTCGAAAGTCTACAAATCCTTGGAGGACGGGCAAACCGGCGTGGTTTTTTTCACCGTGTCCCTCGGCGCCTATACGCTCGAAGCCTTTGATCGCAACTATGACGAACCCGATTTACCGTCGCTGCTCGACCCTCCGCCGGCGCAGGCGGACACCTTAGACGAGGTCGCGCGGGCCGAGGCACACAGCAAGCGGGTTGTCGCGATCTTGCTTTTCGTCGGGCTGGCGATCACCGGATGGATATTTTTGCGTCTTCTTCTCATCACCCGCGATACAACCCACGCGCGGATTATTTTCTCCATTGCCATCCTCATCCCCCTCCTCAGCTTCGCAACCTCTATGATCAAAAGACGCCGATTCAAATCCGTCCCAGAGCAGCAACTACAAGCCACCATAGTAGAACGCGCCCCCCACCAACACTTCGTATTTTCATTCGAGGCCGAGCGATCAAAAAGCATCGAAGTGCCCACGGGCATTTACATCACCCATACCAAAGGCGACACAGGCCTGCTAACCTTCAAAGAACGCAACGGCAAATACCAATTCATCGATTTTACCACCCAAAAATAAAAGGCGACCACCTGGCCGCCCTGTCTGCAAATATAAAAAATTCCAAGTTTTTGAGGAGGGGTGCGGGGAGGGACTTTTTTCAAAAAGTCCCTCCCCGCGAAAAAATCACTTCTTATCAGCTTTCCCCGCCTGTTCGCGGGCTTTTTTTGCGTTCTCAGCCATCTCGTCAACAGTTTTGGTGTGGACGCGGGCGGCACCCTGGTAGCCTTCACGCACGGGCACGGGCAGGCCTTTGGCCAGGCGGGCTTTGGCCGCGTCGATGGATTGGGTGTATTGGGGCAGCCACTCGGCCTGAGCAACGAGCATTTCGTCGACCATCTGCCAGACTTCGGGCGGGTTGCACACGGCACCGACCAGGGGATCCATGAGCATGGCCTGGCGCAGCAAGGTGTCGTCGCCGGCGACGGCGGCATGCACAGCCATGCGCTGGACCGACACGGTTTGGTTGCAAATGGCGGCGCAACCCATGGGCAGATCGCCCACGGCGGGGATGCTGATGCCGTTGCCGTCGACATAACCCGGCACCTCGACGATGCAGTCGTCGGGCAGGTTGGAAATGGCACCGTTGTTGACGACGTTAAAGTGACCGCGGTACACCTTGCCGGTCTCCAGGCCCTCAATGATGTAGGAACCATGTTCCTGGCTGCGTTGGCGATTGTCCAAATCGTTGGGGGCCTCGGCCAGCCAGTTGGGGTAGTCGTGCTCGAACCAAGTGCGGCTCTCGGTGCAGGTGCGCAGGTAACCGCCGGTTTGGCCATTGATCCAGCTGGACTCGACATCGATCCAGTTACCCAGATCTTCCTCGCGCTTGCGGTACCACATCAGGTACTCGGACAGGTGGCCGTTGCTCTCGGTGGAATAGTAGCCAAAGCGGCGCATGACATCGATACGGCATTTTTCCAGGCGGCTGAGCTCCTCGTCGGCCTCAAAGGCGGGCAGGATCTTGTCCAGCAGGTCTTCGCCGTTGTGCTTAACCGAAATGTACCAGGTTTGGTGATTCAGTCCGGCGCAAATGATGTCGACCTCTTCTTGCTTGTAACCCAGGGCGTGGGCGATTTGCTCGTGGCCGCCCTGCACACCATGGCACAGGCCCAGGGTGGGCACGCCGCCGAACTCGTTGGCCGCCCAGGTCATCATGGCGTTGGGGTTGGCGTAGTTGAGCATGATGGCACCGGGTTGGCAGACCTCGCGGATGTCCTTGCAGAAATCCAGCATACAGGCAATGCCGCGTTGGCCGTACATAATGCCGCCCGCACAAATGGTGTCGCCAACGCATTGGTCGACGCCGTAGCGCAAGGGGATGTCGATGTCCAGGGCAAAGGCATCCAGGCCGCCGATGCGCACACAGTTGATGACGTATTTGGCACCCGTCAGGGCCTCGCGGCGGTTGGTCGTCGCGGCGATGGTGATGGGGATGCCTGCCGCATCGATGTCGCGCTGACAGAGGTTGCGCACCATCTCCAGGTTCTGGGGGTTGATGTCGGTGAAAGACACTTCGATATTGCGAAGGGCTTTGACCGCCAGAATGTCGCACAGAAGTCCGCGGGTAAAGCCGATGCTTCCCGCGCCGATAAAGGCAATTTTAAATGACATGATCGAGTTCCTCCCATTTCCCGCACATTATACCAAATCGTGCGCGGTTTTGGACGCGGCAGCGCTCAAATTCAGCAAATTTTTTCCGCCCCCCCGGCTTCTCACAGCCTTGGTGCCGATTGCCGTCCCGCAGCCAAAAATTGGTCAGTCAGACAAATAGAACAAGCGTTCACGAAAAACATTACATTTTTTCGCAAAAAGTGGGGAAAAGTGGCGGCAAAGTATTGTGAAGTGGTGAGAAGTGGTGTATACTGCCCCCGTAGCCTGGCAAGGAGTCTGCGGAAAGGAGGCCCCGGTCTGATGTTCGTTCCCCTGCCTTTTACCGGTGAACACCGCTTCACCCTCGACCCCAAGGGCCGTGTCTTTTTGCCCTCCGCTTTCCGCGATCCCCTGGGCCCCCGGCTGTACATCATGAAGGATCCCGCAACCCCCTCGTTGTACATCATCACCGTCGAAGAGATGCTGGAGTTGTCCGACAAACTGTCCAAGATCCCCTCGATGGATGCCAAGGCCCGCGACTTCATTCGCGGCCTGTTCTCACAAGCTTATCTGTGCGAGATGGACAAGCAGGGCCGCATCCTGGTACCGCCCGACCTGCGCCAATATGCCGGGCTGACCCGCGATGTCGTGGTGGTCGGCGCCAACAGCCGCGTGGAGATCTGGGACGCCTCGCGCTACGACAAACAGCGGGAATCCAGAGAGGCCGATGCCGGCGACATTGCCGCAGTCATGGCCGCCTATGGCATCTGAGTTCCAACACCTGCCGGTTCTGCTTGAGCCCGTGTTGCATGCCCTGGAACTTTGCCCGGGTTGCACATCGCTCGACGGCACCTTGGGCGGCGGCGGACACGCTTTGGCGGTGGCCCAACACCTGGGCCCCACCGGGCATTTGGTCGGCATTGATCGCGATCCCCAGGCACTGGCCTCGGCGGGCAAGGTCTTGGACGCCGCCCCCTGCCCCGTCACCCTGTTGCGCGGCAACTTCCACCGGGCCAAAGAATTGTTGGAAGAAGCCGGCATCGCGACCATCGACCGCGCCCTGCTCGACCTGGGCGTGAGCAGTCCCCAGCTGGATCAACCCGAACGCGGGTTTTCCTATCACCGCGACGGGCCGCTGGACATGCGCATGTCGCCCGACGATCCCACCACGGCGGCCTCGCTGATCGCGACAATCGACCAGGCCCGGCTGACCCGCATCCTGCGCGAGTGGGGCGAAGAACGTTATGCCCACCGCATCGCCGGGCGCATCATCCGCGAGCGCGAGCTCGCCCCCATCACATCAACCCTTCAGCTCGCGGACATCGTGCGGGCGGCCATGCCCCCCACCAAACACCGCGAGGAACAACACCCTGCCCGGCGCACCTTCCAGGCCCTGCGCATCGCCGTCAACGGCGAGCTGGACGGTTTGGAACAAGCTCTGCGCGAGATTGTTGACTTATTGGCCCCCGGCGGCCGGCTGGCCGTCATCACCTTCCACTCGCTGGAAGACCGCATCGTCAAGCGCACTTTTGCCTCGCTGGCCAATCCCTGCACCTGCCCCCGGCAGGCCCCCATCTGCCGATGCGGCCACCTGCCCGTCATCGCCAAGCCCGCCAAGTCCGTGACCGCGGACGCTGACGAGCTGGCCCGCAACCCCCGCGCCCGCAGTGCGCGGCTGCGTACCGCAGTCAAACTGTGATAAATCTAACCAAGGAGGGCATAGCATGGCCTACGAAGACCGCCGCGCTGCGATGCCCTCTTCGGCACCGGGCTACCGCTCGCGGGGCAACGGCGCATTAGCACCCCAGCGGGTGCAACCCCAGCCCCGCCCCCGATACCCCGATCCATACGCGCCCCCACCACCGAGCAAACCACCCCCCCG
>JGI994J12354_10005105_pt1 | contig 11435 bp, 12 predicted proteins | sample IntmicLarv3ML3BL_FD_12354 | JGI IMG/M metagenome (IMG submission 12354) | reverse complement strand
ATTTTGTGGCCTGCCACTATGTAATGGAGCAAAAACAGCAATAGTATACTTTTTAAACCCCGGCAAATTATAAATTTGCCGGGGTTTAAAATTAAAATATATATTAGCGTTTTTAATGAAAGAATTCTTCGCTTTTGCAGTGATTTGTGGTATGATAATAAATAATACGATATGGAGTGCGTTAAACAAAATAAAAATCACTTTAGGAGGGGTTTTTGTGATTTTTTTCGGAAGTGAAAAAATGAAAAAAATTATAAATTTAGAAAAAAATGAAAGAGAATATAGAGATAGGAAAGAAGAACTTGAACTTGAAAAAGGGGATGGGCTTGCCATTTTTCTAAGCGCTATTAGAGTTTTTGGCCCTGTTATTTTGTGCTTTGTGGTATTGTTTTTTGTTTTCACATACTTATCCTTGTCCATTATTTAGTAAGGGATAATTTATTTGGTGTGAATTTGCCTTTTGCCGGCGTGTTGACAAAGTATAAACATGAGCCTATAATATTTTCAGGGAATGATGGTCTCCCTTGGCGAGAGCCTAAACCGCTTATTAGCTGATGACTTCTGCAAATGCAGGGGGTCACAGCTTTTTTTATGCTCTATTGAAGCTGCTGAATTTCCTCAATTTATGGAGTATCGGCGGATTTTTATTTAATAAGGAAAAGAGGATAATTATGCTTACGAGTTTGGCTTTTATTTTTTTAGCGGGAATGGTATTGAGTTGGTTATTTAAAAAATTCAGGCTTCCCGGTTTGTTGGGGATGATAGTTACGGGTATGCTTTTGGGGCCTTACGGGTTGAATATACTGGATGCGGCTATACTGAGCATTTCGCCGGATTTGAGAAAATTGGCACTTATTATTATATTAACAAGAGCGGGGCTCTCTTTGGATATAAATGATTTGAAAAAAGTCGGCCGGCCGGCTGTGCTCATGTGCTTTTTGCCGGCGTGCTTTGAAATAATAGGCATGGTTATTATTGCGCCGAGGCTGCTGGGGGTTTCCGTTTTGGATGCGGCGATTACGGGGGCGGTTGTAGGCGCGGTTTCTCCGGCGGTTGTAATCCCTAAAATGCTGCATCTCATGGATGAACGCTACGGGACGGGGAAAAGTATTCCCCAAATGATTATAGCAGGGGCCTCGGTGGATGATGTATTTGTAATCGTAATGTTTGCCGCTTTTACGGGGCTGGCGCAGGGTGACGGTGTTTCGGCTGCGGATTTTTTACAGATACCTATATCTATCATAACAGGGTTGGTTTTTGGCGCCATCGTTGGGATTTTCCTTGCTATTTTTATGAAACGGGCGAATATTAGGGATTCGGCTAAGGTTATTATTGTATTGAGCATTTCGTTTTTAATGGTTGCGCTGGAGAATGGGCCGAAAAATATTGTTCCCTTTTCAGGTTTGCTTGCGGTTATGAGCTTAAGCGCCACATTGCAGAAGAAGGATAGAGGCATGGCAAGCCGCTTATCCTCAAAGTTTTCCAAGCTGTGGGTTGGAGCGGAGATTATACTTTTTGTACTGGTGGGAGCGACGGTTGATTTGAAATATGCCATAGCCGCGGGTATTCCGGCTGTTTTGGTTATTTTTGGCGCAATTATTTTCCGCGTGGCAGGGGTATTTTTGTGCATGGTAAAAACATCATTGAATAATAAGGAAAAGCTTTTCTGCATGATTGCATATGTTCCCAAGGCAACCGTTCAGGCGGCAATCGGTTCTATTCCCTTAGCTTTAGGCCTAAGCTGCGGTAATATTGTTCTGACGGTGGCAGTTTTGGCAATTATAATTACGGCGCCTTTGGGAGCTTTAGGGGTTGATTTGACCTATAAACGGCTTTTGGAAAAAGAAGAAAATGCTATTTCAGATATTTCACCAAAATAATTTACAAATTGTTTTGATTGGAAAGACTTTTTATTTTAAAATTTGGAAAATATGTGATATACTGGGAGCATAGCATTAAGCTTGGGCTCTCTAAACATTGAGCGAGGTTTTTATGAAAGCTATCGCCGATAAAAGAGGCCGTAATATAATTTATTCGTCCGATGAATTGTATTACAAATTGTTTTATGTATAAAAATTCAAATTTGGAGGTGTTTTTTTGGCCACTGTTAAGGAGTTTTTATTTTCTTTGGCTGACTCCACAGGCGTAACCGGTTTCGAGCATCTTGAAACCGCAGGGTTAATAACCAATGCGTTTAAGGAGTATTGCGACGAAGTGTGGACTGATACCTTGGGCAATGTCATAGGGCATAAAAAGGGCAACGGAAAGCACAAGGTGCTTTTTGCGGCTCATATGGATGAAATCGGCCTTATGGTTTCGGGTTATGAGAAAGGCGGATTTTTGCGCTTTACCACCGTTGGCGGATATGATCAGCGTTCCCTTGTAAGCCAAGAAGTTTTCGTTCACGGTAAAGAGAAATTATATGGCGTTATCGGGGTTAAACCGCCTCATATCACTAAGCCTGAAGAAGCTAAAAATGCCCACAAAGTTGAGGACATGGCTGTTGATACAGGCTTGAATGATGAAAAACTCAAAGAGCTTGTAAGAATAGGCGATATTATTACGATTAAGCGCAATATGGTTGAACTGCAAGGTGATACAATAGCCGGAAAAGCTTTGGACGATAGGGCCGGCATTGCGGCGCTTTATCAATGTATGCAGGATTTGAGCAATACAAATTGCGATATAGATGTTTATTATGTGGCTTCCGTTCAGGAGGAAATAGGCGCAAAAGGTGCTTTAACCGCTTGCTATGAAATAGAACCGGATATAGCCATAGCTCTGGATGTTTGCCACGGGGCTTCTCTCGATGTGGTTGAGCCCAGGGGTAAGAAAATGGGCGGTGGGCCTGTTATTACATGTGGTATAAATATTCATCCCAAGGTGCATGAAAGCCTTGTTAAAACGGCGAAGGATGCTTTCTTGCCTCATCAGGTAAGCGTTTCTCCCGGTATGTCAGGCACCGATGCCATGACTATGCAGGTTTCCAAATACGGCACATGCGCGGGGGTTGTCAGCCTTCCTCTTAAATATATGCATACTTCCGTGGAGGTAATGAGAATGAAAGACATTACGCTGACCGGTAAGCTTCTTTCAAATTATGTGAAGGATATATCCGGCAGAGATTTGGAGGAGATGCTATGCTTATAAAAAGATTGACCGATGCCAACGGCTTGCCCGGACATGAAGGCGAAGTTCGCGAGCTTATTAAGGCTGAAATAAAAGATTATGTAGATGAAATGTATACGGATAGAATGGGCAATCTTATAGCGGTAAAGAATAAAAATAAAGAAGGCCGACATATAGCCCTTTCCGCACATATGGATGAGGTTGGCTTGTGTGTAACTTATATTGATTCCACAGGCTATCTCAAGCTCCATTCATGGGGAGTTGACCCTAGGGTTCTTCCTGCTAAAATAGTTAAAATCGGCAAAAATAAGGTAACGGGCGTTATCGGCACAAAGGCCATTCACCTTCAAGAGCCTGATGAGCGCAATAAGGCTTTAGGTGTTGACAAGCTTTATATCGATCTTGGGGTTGAAAGCAAGGAAGAAGCCGAGAAGCTGGTATCTATCGGTGATTATGTTGCTTTTGACAGCGAATTTGTAGAGTTTGGAGATCATAAAATTAAGGCCAAGGCTTTGGATGACAGAGCGGGCTGCTATGCTATTATAGAAGCCCTTAAAAGCGATTACCCGGGTAAGGTTACGGCCTGCTTCGTAGTTCAAGAAGAAGTTGGACTTAGGGGATCTAAAGTTGCCGCCATGCAGATTAATGCCGATTTGGTATTGAATCTTGAAGGCACAATTTCCGCGGATACCATGGGTATAAAAGACCATCAGAATGTTAATATCCATGGCAATGGCCCCTCAATATCCATGCTGGATCGCACAAGCGTTTATTTGAAAAAATATATCGATGCCATGGTGGAAGTTGCCGAGAAAAACAATATACCTTGCCAGTTCCGCCGTTCCGCAATGGGCGGTACGGATGCGGCCGCTTATCATGTGGCCCATGGCGGTGTTCCCGTAATCGGCCTTGCTGTTCCTTGCAGATATATTCATTCCCCTGTTTCCGTGGTGGATAAAAGGGATTTGGAGCATTATTTAAACTTGGTTCAAAAATTCATGTTCGCCTATGGAAACGGCGAGGTTTTATAGAAGGGGAGGATATAAATGAATGATAAATTGGTAAAAGATATATGCCAGATTCTTTCGCCTACAGGCTCAGAGGACGCTGTAAGGGCATTTATAGAAAATGAAATTAAAGATTATGTTGATGAATATTTTACAGACCCTATCGGCAATTTAATCGCCCATAAAAAAGGTGACGGCCCTAAAATGATGCTTGCGGGCCATATGGATCAAATTGGCCTTCTTGTAAGCCATGTGGATGAAAACGGCTTCATTAAATTTGCTACCATGGGCGGCTTTTCCGAGTATATTCTTTTTAATCAAAGGGTTATATTCGCCAACGGCACAGTGGGCGTTGTCCGCTCCGAGCGCGTTGAAAACATGAAAAGCGACTACAGTATGGAAAAACTCTATATTGATATCGGCGCAAAAGACAAAGCCGATGCCGAGAAGAAAGTTAAAGTTGGAGATGTTTGCGGCTATCTTAACGATACTTATATTGATGAGAACATTATTATTTCCCCATCTCTTGATGATAGAATCGGCTGCTATGTTATGATTGAAGCCCTTAAACAAATTAAAAATCCCGTATATGATTTGTATTTCGTATTTACTGTTCAGGAAGAAATTGGCCTTAGAGGCGCTCATGCTTCCGGCTATACAGTAAATCCTGATTATGCCATAGCATATGATGTTACTTCGGCTTGCGATACGCCTAACGCTTTGAAGCTGCCTATGAAAATGGGCGACGGTGCCGCAATTAAAATCAAGGATTCATCTTTGATATGCGCTCCCGAAGTTGTAAATTTCATGGAAAAAGTGGCTAAAGAACATAATATCAAACATCAATTTGAAATTTTGACAAGAGGCGGTACGGATTCCGGTGCAATTCAGCTTGCCCGCGGCGGCGTTAAAGCCGGCGTTGTTTCAATCGTTACCAGATATATCCATTCTGATAATGAAATGTGCTCCGTTGCCGATGTTGATGCTTGCGTGGCCTTAACGGTTAAAATGCTTGAAACAAAGATTAGCTAATTTTATAAATTTTAATAAAAAAAGAAAAGCCATCTGTTTAAGGTGGCTTTTCTTTTTTAAGGAAGTTGGTTGGGCTCTTGCTTAATACATTGGAGGTGTTTTTAGCCGAGCCTGTATTTTTAATGAAATTCAATTGATGAAGATTCAGTTGAATTTCATATAATAGGGAAAGCTTTTTGCAAACTATACATCTATACTGATATTGCCGTTTGTGGTTTGTGCTTTAATATCAAGGGTTTGATGTGCATCGTCATAATCTTTTGATATTGCATCAATATAATTTTTATCAAGGGTTTTATATTCCAAATCTTCCCTTTTGCAGTTTATTCTGCCGGAGGTTGTGCTGGCGTTAAGTTTGAGAGGTGCGGAGCAGCCGGGATAATTAACTGAAATATTGCTGTTTATGGTGAAAAGGTCAACGCTATATTTTTGATATTGCCCCGATGATCCGTTTGCCATATTTTCAAGGCGTATGCCTGCGTTTGTAGCTTTTGCCAATATATAGCGAATGTCGCTGGAGTCTATTTTAACGGAGCCGTTTGTGGTTTGAACGGTTAAGTTGCCGCAGTTTAATGTATCTAAAATAGCTTTGGCATTGGAGGTTTTGACCTCAAGTTCGCTGAAATTGGTGTTGTTCACATAAATAGGAGCATTTTTGGTTTCAAGGGATAAATAAGAGCCGTTCATATTATCAACTTGAATGGAGGAGTTTTTCGTAAGAACATCACCTGTGTTTATATTTAAGCCCCTTAAATAAATATCGCTATTTTTCGTTTCCACATATAAATCCTTGATTTTATTATTGGGAACTCTTAGGCGTATGCCCATGGAATGTACGGCATTGCGGTCATAAAGCAAAGAGTAATTGCCGTTGCTTTTTTCAAAGAAAATATGAGGGTCCATATTATGCTTTGGCTTGAAGAAGGCTTCGAGAGATATATTATTATCTTCGGTTGCTATAACTTCAAGTTTAGCGTTTTTGCCCTTTAAGTTAATAGAACTAATTTCATCAGGCACATTTTCCGCGGTATCGTTAAAAACCATTGTAGGGCGGCCGAAATCGAAGCCGTTATCCAATTGGTTTGCTACGCTTTGTACCGATTCCGTTAGATTATCTTTTAACTCATTAACCCAGCCTAAATCAATGTCAATATTGAGATCATCATCGGCATCTCTATATATATTGGGGTTCCTGCCTCGGCGGGATGGGCCGTTTTCATTGCGAAATTTGCGTTGTCTGTCAAAATCCCAGTCTTGCTTAGGTCTTTCCTGCCTTGCGGCGTATGGATGAACAAACCTTTCCATACTGTCTAAAAGTTGCATGGCCTCATCAATAGAAATATTGCCTTCGCTTAGCATTTCGAGTATTTTCATTCTTTCTTCATTCATTTTCATTACCTCCTATTGGTAAATTGTTTTAATAAAGGTTAGTTTGTATTAAAAAACCGCGCCGGCTGAGCTGATGTAGAATTAAGCTTAACGGTTGTTGTTTTTATTTGCTCAGGTTAAAGCCTATATCTTCGGAGTTCTTATAAAAATGGCCGCCTTTTCCGTAATAGCCTGTTTGTGTATTCTTAAATCTGCGGGTCATATCGAATTCGCTGCTTAAGCCGGGCCAATCGTTCAAGCTGTGGAATTTTATTCTATATTCATTCATTTTCATTACCTCCGTATTCATATAATTCGCTTAGTATTTTTCGCTGCTTTTTATCAAAAAATGAATAAAAGTTATCAAGGGTATCGGTTGCGTAATTATTATTTGCAACATGTTGTATTAACATATCCTTATGCTCGCTTCCCAGCAGAGGCATTATTTCCTCCAGAAAGCCGTATGCATTATTTTCCAGCAGTTCAAAAACTATTTCGGTTTTTATGGCCTTGGAAAGATAGGGCATTATAGGCTCAATATTGTCATAATCCTTGCAGGCCAGTATGTGGCGCATAAGATTAAGCCGCTGCATATTGTTTAAATAGGGCAGTATGTCATCAACGATAACAATATAATCCGGCATTGTAAAAATAATATCTAATATCTGCATTTTTTGAGTATTAGTAATGAATAGGAACACATCCGGCGTTACATTTAAATCTATAATATTATTTGCATTTTCAAAATCCTCTTTTATTAATGTAAATAAATCATCGCTGACGAAGGCATTCAAACTTTCGCCAATGTTTTCCAAGCTTATTTCTTTTTTCTCGTTTCCGTTTAGTATGCTTTCAACGCTAACTCCGTAAAGCTTGGCTAAATCTGTAAGGAGCGATATATCGGGTAGGCTTTCGCCTCGTTCCCATTTAGATATGGCTTGTGGGGTTACGCCCATTTTCTCGGCCACATCGTTTTGGGTAAGGTTTCCGGCCTTGCGGCATGCTTTTAAATAAGCAGATACCATGGCAGTATCCAAAATATCACACCTTCCTATAAGGATAAAACATGTTTTATATGATTTGATTTTACCAATAATATGTAATTTATTCAATAAACCATTAGTTTAGTTTTGGGTTTAGTTTGTTTTATTTGCAAAGAAGATGGAAATTGCCGATTTATAAGACTCAATGCAGATGAAGACATTATAGAAATTCTATATTTTAGAGTGTTTTGATAGTACATCCAAAACATGTACAAAAATTTTTGCTTATTTGTAACACAAGCCATGGTATGTTCATAATATACACTAAAGTAAGACAATCTGAAAACGGGACATAAGTTGAGTTGGCGATTGAAAAGGTTGAAGTTGTTTTACTTATATCGAGTGCTGAATATATGACTCGGTAAAAAATAAAAATATTCAGAAGGAGGAAAAATATGGATGGTTTTGCTTGTTGTTTAGAATCTATGTGCCGTTATGTCGGCCAGACAGTTACTATTTACACTACCAGCGGAGGCTTATCGGGCTCGGGCTTTACAGGCGTTTTAGTAAGCTGCGATGCTAACTGCGTTCGCTTACTTTGCGATGTAGGCGCGGCTCCGGCTTGCTCTATCGGCTCCGGTTGCATAGGCATGGGCACACCTTACGGCTATGGCGCTTATGGTTACGGTGGCAATGGCGGCGGTGGTTTCTACGGTGGAAACCCACTTGGTTCAATTGCTGTAATTCCTACTTGCGCAATTGCATGCTTTACACATAATGCAATTTAATAAGAAACCAATAAAGTAAGTTAAAAACCAATTAGCCATTACTTACTGCTTAAAACATTATAATCCCTGTTAAAAAGCCTCCGAAAGGAGGCTTTTTTGTTAAAGTACATATTCCAGTTGACAGTCGAAAGGCTCATCATCCGCCAATTCTTTATTAATTTCAACAGCGTCAATACAGCCCAATTTGCGGTAAAAGGCCATAGGCTCCAGGGCGGAGTGCGCTGATATATAAAGCTTTTTTGCGCCCATTTGCTTTGCGGCGGCGCAGGTTGTTTTGAACAGCTCCTTGCCGATGCCTGCATTTCTATAGTCCTTGGAGGCGTGGATTTTATCCAAATTCATATATTCGTTATGTTTGCCGAATAAACTTGTGCGCAAATGTGAAAAGCCGGCAAGTTCTCTGTTTATAAAGCATGCGAAAAAGCGGCTGCCGTTTTGCATATCGTTTTTCATTGAGTTTATCCGCTGTATTTTTTCATCACTATTCCAATCATCTATGTAGAAAATATCCTTAAGCACCCATAAGCCGCTTTCCCTGCGCCAGCATTGTGTGACTTCCTGATAACGGTTGAAGCCATCCAGCATATCTTCTTTCATATCTTCATAAAATAATTCTCTTATCTCCATATTCACCTCGGTTTAAATTATATGTGATAAATAGATAGTAAATCAGATAAGCTTAAAAGTCAATAAAATAGGTTGACATATCAACGATTATTTAATATAATCTAATTTGTGCTATGGATAGAGGTGATTAAATGAGAAATTTAGGGCGTTTTATAAGGCGTATTTACAGAATTTGCGGCGCCTATTCTCAAAAAGCAATTAAGAATTATGATTTAAGTACATCGGAAATGGAGGCTCTTAGGATTATAACCTACCATGAGAGTATCAGCCAGCAGGGTTTGGCGGATCATATCAGTATTGATAAGGCTGCGGTTACCAGGCTTGCGGCTTCTCTGGAGAATAAGGGCTATATTTATCGCGGCTCCGACTGTAAGGACAAACGGGTTAAGCGGCTTTATGCGACGGAAAGCGGAAACGAGATAAAATCCGAGGTAAGGGCTACTGAGCAGGAGTTTTATGAATGGCTTTTCAGTGAAGTTGATGAAGGGGATATGGAGATTTTTACAAAGGTGATGGAGATGGCCTTTGAAAAAGCAAGAGCAGGCAAAAATGACGGGTTTAGTGAACTTCAAGATTGTGCGGGGAGATGAGTTAGGCTTTGGAGATGATTTTAAATTATGTTAAGCCTTATTACAGAAAGGTTTTCTTAGGCATGGGTATGAAGCTTTTGGGAACCATAGCGGAGCTTTTCATACCATATGTATTGGCGCATATTATAGATGATATAACGCCTCAACGGGATATGGGGCTGGTGGTAACATGGGGCGCCATTATGTTTTTGTGCGCATTTTTCGCAGTTTGCGCAAATATATATGCAAACCGCGTTGCCGCTTCGGTTGCAAGGGATTCCACAAGAATGATTCGCCATGATTTGTTTGAAAAAATCATTTATCTGTCCAACCGGCAGGTGGATAAAATGACCATTCCTTCTCTTATTTCAAGGATGACCAGCGATACATATATTATCCACCGTATGATAGGTATGATTCAGCGGTTGGGAGTGAGGGCTCCTATTATGATATTAGGCGGCCTCGTTGTAACCAGTACGCTGGATCCTGCTTTGGCGGCGATTTTGGCGGCCATAATTCCGTTTTTAGGCATTTCCGTATTTACCATATCCAGAAAGGGCCTGCCTATGTTTAGGGCTTTGCAGGAGTCTATGGATGAAATGGTTAGGGTTGTCAGGGAAAACGCAGCGGGCATAAGAGTTATTAAGGCCTTAAGTAAAACCGATTATGAATCCGCCAGGTTTGAAGCGGTTAACAGCAATGTTGTGAAAAAAGAAAATAAGGCTAACATGACAATGGCAATGAACAGCCCGGTTATGAATATTTTACTTAATACAGGGCTTGTGGCTGTTATAATAGTAGGCGCCTACAGGGTTAATTTAGGGCTTACGGCCGTTGGTAAAATCATGGCTTTCTTAACTTATTTCACTATGATTTTGCAGGCGGTTATGGGTGTAAACAGAATAATAACCCAGTCATCCAAAGCCATTGCCTCCGCAAATAGAATCAGCGAGGTTCTGGAGTCCGAAAGTGAGCTTATTCAGGTTGAAGGCTCAAAAGGCAGCGGAGATTATCATGTGGAATTTAAAAATGTATCCTTCTCCTATGAGAAGGTGGAGGATAATTTAAGCGATATTTCATTTCAATTGGAAAAAGGGCAAACCCTGGGAATCATCGGCCCTACCGGAGCCGGAAAAAGCACCATTGCCTCACTTCTTATGCGGCTCTACGATATAGATAAGGGCGATATATTCATAGACGGCAAAGATATACGCGGTATGGATATAAAAGAGCTCCGAAGCCGCTTCGGCGTGGTATTCCAGAATGATGCGGTGTTTAAAAATACCATTTCAGGCAATATAAAATTAAACCGTAAAATCCAAGATGAGGATATGGTTAAGGCGGCAAAATCGGCCCAAGCTTATAATTATATTACGGAGGCCGGCGGCTTCAATCATGATATAGAAGCAAGAGGGACGAATCTTTCCGGAGGACAGAAGCAGCGGCTTCTTATTTCCCGGGCATTAGCAGGCGATCCGGATATACTTATATTGGATGACTCGTCAAGCGCCTTGGATTACAAAACGGATATGGAGCTTAGGCGAGCCATACATGAAAATTATACCCAAGTAACAACAATTATAATAGCCCAGCGGGTAAGCTCTGTTAGAAACTGCGATAAAATACTGGTTATTGATGAAGGGAAAGTAATAGGCTACGGAACCCACGGTGAATTAATCGAGAATAATGAGCTTTATATGGAAATTAATGCTCTGCAAGTGGGGGAGGTTGAAAAATATGCCTGAGAAAAAAAGGCAACGGATACTTCTTCGTATAGGAAAATATATGTTTAGATACAAATGGCTGCTGCTTCTTGCGCTGATTATGACTTTTATGTCAAATTCTCTGGCGCTTATGGGGCCCACTTTATCGGGGAAAGCCATAGATGCCATTAGCGCGGGATTTAACGGAGGGGTAGATTTTCCTCTTGTG
>JGI994J12354_10005104_pt1 | contig 11438 bp, 13 predicted proteins | sample IntmicLarv3ML3BL_FD_12354 | JGI IMG/M metagenome (IMG submission 12354) | reverse complement strand
GGCGGAACAAAATATATGTTTGTTCGTTCTGCGAAACGGTTATTATGTCAGATGAAATTATATCGCTATGATCAAAGTCGTCAGAGATGCATGGATCGTCACACAGGACCCCGAAAGAAGGATCATCAGAGGGGACATCGTCATCGACGGCGAGAAGATTGTATCCGTCGGGCCGAAGTATAACGGTACCGCGGATGTCGAGATCGAAGCATCGGGAGACATTGCGATTCCCGGACTGGTGAACACACACACTCACATTGCGATGACCGTGATGAGAGGAGCGGTGGACGACGTTCCCTTTTCAGATTTCCTCAACAGGGTGTTCACGATCGATTCGGAAAGAACAGACGAGGATATAGAGATAGGAACGAAGCTCGGATGCATGGAGATGATCCGCAGCGGAACGACAACGTTCGTTGATATGTATTACTCGGAGGATATCATCGCTGAAGCGACCAAGGAAGCGGGACTCAGAGGAGTTCTGTGCTGGTGTGTTCTAGACGAAGATAAAACGACCCAGAAGGGAAATCCGTTGCAGAATTGCACTCGGTTCAATGAGAAATACAAGAACGAGAGGAAGATCGTACCGGGTGCGGCGCTCCAGGGAGTATACGTCTGTAACGAAGAAACATGCAGGGCGACAAAGGAATATTCCGACAGGGAAGAGATCCCCTTGACACTTCACCTCTCCGAGACCCGCGGCGAGGTTAATGAACACAGAAGAAAGACGGGAAAGAGGCCGGGAGAGTGGCTGGCGGAATGCGGGATATTCGGAGAAAGAACTATCGCGGCACATTCCGCGTGGATGACTATGCACGAAGTAAGATTAATGGCGGAAGCCGGAATGTCGATAGCAACCTGTCCCGTTTCCAATATGAAATTGGCCACGGGAGGAGTGGCGCCGATACCCGAATTTCAGGAGTACGGCGTGAACGTTTCCATCGGAACCGACGGAAGCACCACCAACAACAGTTTGGATATGTTCTCTGAGATGAAGATCCTCGGACTGTTGCAGAAATCCAGCAGATGGGATCCTACTGTCACTCCCGCACAGAAGTTATTGGACTTCGCCACGATCAACGGAGCAAAAGCGATCGGTATGGAAAGTCAACTCGGTTCCATCGAGGCAGGTAAGCTCGCAGATATAGTGATATTGGACGGAAAAGCACCGAACCTCAGACCGTTGCTTCCCGAGAATATTGTATCGAATATTGTTTATTCCTCTTCTTCCGGAAATGTGAAGACAGTGATGTGTCACGGAGATATGCTGATGAATAACGGAAATATTCTTACTTTGGATCAGGGAAAGGTAATGTCTAATGCAGAAGAGATGTGGCGCGCTCTATGTTTGAGATGAATTAATATAAGTTGATATATCAACTATCAATAGATTTATATTATGATAACTGATGGAAGGGAATATGTCATCCGAAAACCCGATAGAGATTACGGGTCTCAGAAAAGAATATGGGGCATTTGTCGCTGTTGACAATTTGACTTTTTCGGTGAAACGTAACAGTTTTACCGGATTTTTAGGACCCAACGGAGCCGGAAAAAGCACCACGCTCAAGATATTGACGCATCTGATCAATGCTACTTCAGGAGAAGCGAAGATCAACGGAATAGATGTGACAAAAGATCCTAAAAGAGCACTTACAAATGTGGGAACAGTGGTGGAAACCCCGGAATTTTACTCATACCTGACTCCTATTGAGACATTAAAGTATGTCGGCCAGATCATTGGATTGTCATCAGAATCAATAAAAAGTGAAACAAATCGTATTTTAGAGAAAGTAAAGATGACGGAATGGAGTGACAAGAAGCTTGGAACATTTTCAAAAGGAATGAGACAAAGAATAGCACTCGGGCAGGCATTGATGGACAATCCTAATGTCATAATATTGGATGAGCCAACCTCGGGTTTAGATCCAAGAGGAATGGTGGAAATAAGAGAAATCCTGAAGAATCTCAGGAATGATTCCAACGACCTTACTGTCATTATGAGTTCTCACGTGCTCCATGAAGTCAATGACCTTTGCGACAGGGTTGCATTGATTAATCACGGGAAGTTGATATTAGACAATGACATCAATGTCATGACGCAGTCCGACGGCACTCGCAGAATTACTGTTAAGTTGACCGGCGATCCCATGAAAGAAGACATAGAGAAAATATCCGGAGTTGAAAATGTAATATCCGCAGACCGTTTTGGTAATGATGTGGATGTGATCATGAAGGGAAATTTAGAATATCGTTCGAAGTTCTTTTCGGATATCTCGGCATTGAATATCGGAGTATACAGTGTATTTGAGGAAGACTCCTTGGAAACCACCTATTTGAGATTGATAAAGGAGTCGAGATAATGTACGTGACCGGAGATGATTTCAGACAGATTTATGTTGTCGCAAAGAATGAGATAACAAAATTTGTTCGCGGAAAAAGATTCACACTGTATGTGGCTTTAATCCTGATAATATTTGCTTTAATCACGGTTCTTCCCTATCTGGTTGGAAACGATTTGGGCAGTACGCCGGGAGAAGTAATATCTAGGTATGTGGATTCTATTTCATTCTTGGTTTTGCTTGCAGCGACGTTATTCGCTTCAATAACAATCGTGTCCGAATTCGAGGAGAGAACAGCACTTATATTGTTCACAAGACCGATAAAAAAGACATCGATTTTCATAGGTAAGATTATTGGCTGTATTGTACTGGAAACAACGATGATAGTGGCATTTTACGCAGCAATGGCTGTGGTGGTCTTTGTCGTCGGCGGTTCTATCTCAGCAGAATTGATGATATCTCTGGGTATGGCATTGCTATTCGTGTTCGCGGCGTCATCAGTAGCAGTATTAATCAGTTCTGTGATGAAAAAGGGGAGCACCTGTACAATACTTACATTCGTGCTTTTATTGATGATAATCCCTGTGATAACTTTTACCCTGGGTGCTGCAGGTATCGATACGTGGTTTATGCTTAATACGGCATCAGAATCGATGGCGACTTCAATTCCGGAGTACGTAGAAATAAATAACGCGGGGCTTGAAGAATATGCCGATATCTTTGAACAGCTGGGAATGAACATGGAAAGATTCATACTACATGCTCCGGACTTATTGAAAACTTCAGCAACAATGATTGCATGGGGCGTAGGAGCTTTGATCCTTGGGTGGATAGCATTCATCAGGAGAGAATTCTGATCACAAAGATCTGAGCTTTCTAGCCGGATTTCCGGCAACAACAGTGTCCGAAGGAACATCCCGGGTTACTATCGACCCCGCTCCGACAACGGAACGGTCTCCGATGGTGATCCCGGGCAATATCACAACTCCGGCACCTATCCAAACATCATTTCCTATTTTTACCGGATGACACACAGTGATCCGTTCTCTTCTTTCATTCACGTCCATAGGATGCGAAGCGGTGACTATCTTCGTTCCCGGGCCGATCAGAACATTGTCTCCTATGGTTATCTTTGTACAATCAAGCAGGACGCAGTCGTAGTTGATCAGTACATTTTTTCCTAACACGATATTAAAACCGAGATCGCAGTGAAAGGGAGGAACGATGAATGTTCTTCCGTCGACCTCATGACCGACTATCTTTGAGAGAAGCGCCCTCTGTTCATCTCGCGTCATGACCGTAGTGTTGTAAGCGATCCTCAGATTCTCGCATTCTTTGATACAGGCATCGAATTCTTCAATTCCGGGAGTACCTTTTCCGACACCTTCGCCGGCATCGAGTTTATCCCATATCGTACGGTCCATGGTCAAAGTATTGCACAGTACGATTAAATCTTTATCAGCATAAGTCGAAGCGTGTATCCCTTCTTCATTTCTGCAGATTGAAAAATATCATCATTTTTCTTTTTAATCCGGACTCGGCAGTCTTAATATATAACCAATCAGAGAAAAATGAAATAGGACACATGAGATGCATTAACGAAGGGAATGAGGAGTGCAATCATTTGTTTGACATCCAAACTCGATCCGTGTCCATGGATCGTCGAGGATCTGCGCAAGAAGACCGGGGGAGATATCCTCAGGATAATAGGTTCGGACGTCAAACAAAAGGATCTGAGTAAATATGATAGATTATTTGTGATGTATCAAACAGAATTATTTCCAATAAATGAAGTTTTTACAGAGTTTTGTGAAGAATACAAGAACGATCTCAAGAACTCGACACTGGTGATCAGTCATCCGATACGTGAGATAAAATCCGTATCCGAGCGGGAATCGATCATCGAAGGAATATCTAAATTCAGTAAGTTCTGGTCGAATTATTCTCAAAAAAGCAGTGAAAAGGTTCTGATATTGTCAACAAAGGGCGGTAACAAGAGATTGGTGGAACGTTTTTCCGCACCCATGGGATGTGAATGGAAATACATTCTTGATATGTCATACAACCCTTACGCATATTCAGTGATCCTTTGCCCATACCTTTTCATCATGGAGGGCGAGGAACTAAACTCCACAACGGCAAAATTGTATATTGTAATGGGCCTCTTTCTATTTTTTCTCGGAATCGGCTTAGTGATTGGAGTATCATTAATGGGGGCTAGTCGGGTATCAAGAATAGGCATGATATCTATGATCGGCATCTTTTTAATGTATGTCGGGAAACGTAATCTTAAGAACAATCGTTGGAGAAATAAGGAAGCAAGTGCAGAAAAGAGCCGCGAGCTTGCGATTTTCATGACCGCAATTCCCGGACTGGGACACATTTACCTTGGTCGCACTCTTAGAGGATTGTTGTGTATGTCGATCACTGCGGTCGTAGTATTTGCGTTTGTGTATACGTTTTTTGTAGAGTCGTCAGCAGATTTTGCCATTACAGCGATCTACGCTATCTGTTTCCTCGGTATAGAGATATTCTGGTTGTATGTGGACATAGAAGACACGTGTAATAAAATGGGGGTGCACAAAGGAGTATACATCCTTACGGGATCTTGGGCGTTCAACAGATACCGTGTAGAAAATACAAAGAGAATCATCACAATCGTGGGAGGAACCATTATTCTGATCCCGAGTTTGCTTTTTTCGATTTATATTTCGGACGGCAGAAATATCAGTATTGCTGTTTTTGTGGCATCTCTTTTCATCATAGGATACACAGCCGTGAAATATTACAATAATATCGATCGGAAATATTGCTTTGATATTCCGTCGGGCTATCATGTTTCTTACCCTCTGCCGAAGATAGCGGTGATTTACAAAGGACTATTTCCGTCCTTTGCAGCAAAGAGGACCGCCGCGAGATATTCTGCTGATCTGATAAAAATGTTCAAGAACCCTCCTAATAAACCGCTGGATCTTTCTTCATACGACAATATCTTGATCGAATACTCTCCGAATATTTCGAAAAAGTCGTCTCGCGGCGATAAAAAATTTCTGGAAACGAATTCACAATGGGTCAAAGATGCGGGATTCATCATCAACATTGCGTACATTTACGGCCACACAGCCGACCCTTATTCTGGGCTATCACAGTTTACAGAAGAAAGGATATCAGCGTATGAAGAAGAATTCGGAAAGAAGTACGATGTATTCTTTGTGCCTATATCGGATTCTCCGGCGGATTATAAGGCATTGGATGTCGTATCTTCCGAACTGAAATTTCAATCGTTTTTGCAACCTTCGAGTCAACGTATTGATCTCAAAAATGCATTACTGGTGAGTTTTTCCAATTATGGGGAGGGAAACGAAACAATGTCTAGATTCTTTTCTTACTTTATGCTCCCGTTCATCGTGTTTCTTTTTGTATTTTTGTTATCGGAACAGGGAATATTGTTCAGATTATTTCTTGCGGTAATGTTGACTTCGATCCCTTATTTGATGATCTACGCAGTGGAGCTTTTGACAAAGGTACCTAAACGCTTTCTCTATTGCAGAATGATCAAGGAAGACGGAACATTCGGAAAAATAAAACATAGGAACATGTGGGGCATCGCTTGCATCGCAATGTCTGTGATCATGACAATCTTATCGGGATTGATAATCGTTCACTGAGAATAGTAAAAAATGCCGGAGTCTTCGACTCCGGCAAGAGAAGTTTTAGATCTTACGATGCTACGATGGCAACATTCGTGACCCCGTTCACTACGACGTCTTTGGTCACAGGTACGAGACCAGGTTTCTCGAAACCGGTCGAAATATCGATGGCCTTTATCCAGACGGTAACTGTTTTGTCACCATCCGATAAAGCGACTTTTCCCACATCGATAACAGGGAAGGTCACCAGGCCGGGGCTGACATAATCCAAAGTCGCAGCCAGATAGTCTTTGTTCACATACACTTCCAAGGTGGCATTGGATGCAAGATCCGCACCGACAGTGATCTTCAGGTCAGTGTAGGTAAACTCAATGTTCGCAGTGTAGGACGGAGTTCCCGATAAGACCGTTATTTTCGTACTGGTGGTCTGTATGGTATCGGTTCCGCTACTATTCACCAATTTGGCGGTCACCGTTATTTCTTTGGATATTCCGGAGAATTTATACTGTTCCGATCCAGAGGGGCTGTTGGTAAGTACGCCGGAGACTCCCGAAATTGTTTTCACCTTTGCATCGTCGATGTATATGTCGACCTTTTCACCCGTATGCACGATCCCGCTGACAAGGAAATCGATCGTTACAGTCGTTTCGTTTTTGTTGTTATCTTTGTCGTCATTGTCGCTAGCGAGAACGAAATAAGCTCCCACTGCCGCTACGGCAATGACCGCAACCACGATGATAACAAGGAACATTTTTGCTATTCCTTTATCATTGCTTGATATCTTTTTCATATCTTATCTCCCTCCATCGATAATACGTATCGATAACGTAATCTATTTATTAACCACAGACTTATAAAACACTATTGGCAGAATAATCGTTGACGTTAATATGCAGGGGCGTTTACACATCGTTTTGCTCGAGTTGTAAACACCCCGGTGAGGTTTGCGTTATTTTTCAAACGTTGTATTTTTCGTTTTGTTCAAAGGATCTCCACTTTAATTGAGCGGCATCGATATAGGGTATTCGGTCTGCGTTATTTTAACCGTAAACACATACTCTGCACTTCTTACAATATTTCCATTGGCGTCCTTCAGATCCGCACGGAGTGTTCTCAATGTATCGGAATTGCTTTGGAAGAAATACTTGTGTGTTGCTTGTATTGTTCTGTTGTTTCCAACCTCGCGGTTCTCATCGATCTGCACATCATCAAGATAAACATAGACAACTTGCCCAGCCCCGATATTTGTGTTGATGTGGTATGTGACCTCATAGCTGCCCAAGCCTTTGTCATCATTATTGTCATCATTGCTGAGGATGAAGTATGCCCCTATTGCTGCGACGGCAATGACCGCAACCACGATGATGACCAGGAATATGGTGGATATTCCTTTGTCATTCTCAGATATCTTTTTCATTTTTTCATCTCCCTCTCCGATAGGTGCATCGGTGATGTAAAATCAATCGATTAGTGACTTATAAAATGGTATTGACTCAGATTGAAAGAAATGAATGTGAAGTTTGGTTCATTTTACGAGGTATGAATCAAATGGTGGTGAAGCAATATTATGGAGTTTTACTCACGAGACGCTTTTGTCCGCCGGACAGAGTAATTTCTGTTTTATTTGAGGTTGAATGATCATCTCATCATTCATGATTCTGATGAGATAATATTTCAGTCAAAATTTTTGGTCAGTCTCATGACCCTATTTTTTTGCGACTTTGTTAATTCTTTCTCTCTGATCGTCAAAACATTCATGAACGCCTCCTTGTTTTCCGGATCGATGCAGATCGAGATACGTTCTGCATGTTGCGGTATCTCCTTAGCCCTGCAATGCAGTATGTGTCCAAGAAGGAACGGAAAAATTTTCTCTTTGTATTTTTCGTCCGCTTTGCAAAGATAAGCAAAAACACTGATGCTGTTATCGACTGTGATAACACTTCCGCTTTCATACGCCTGAAAGATCTCAGGCAGACGTCTGAATATGACTTCCGATCTGATCGGAGAGACATATGCCAGAGCGGTCATGCTACCCCAGACCATTCTGTTGTTCTGACTTGATAGCAGATCAATGAATTCATTAGTAAATTCTGAGATGAGATCCGGTTCTCTTTGTCCGATCTCATAAAGGACCTTGATGCAATCGTTGGCTATTGCCCGATCCTTTGATTTCATTCCATCGGCAATCTCTTTTATGTCTCTTCTGTCTCTGCTTTTGCATAACTTTTTTGCGAGTTCAATGTTCAGAAGTTCATCGTTCCTGCCGACTCCACAAGCCAATTGTTCGATCATTGACAAACCATCAACATCTCAGAAGAATTCTTTCCACGCAGGAAGGTCTTTCATCATAGATAATGCAACGTTTTCGGCGGCCTTATGATCTAAACCTTGCGTTTTTATTATGAAATTAGTCAAACTTTCCCTTTTTTCTTCGAAAGAGTGCATAGAACCATCCGCATTGGCACAATGTACACAATAGTTCTTGTTTTCATCACTCATTGCGAAATCGTCTTTTTTATTCATCGGCATGCCGCACGCGATACATTTATTCATCTCTGTTCCTCCAATCTGTCATTTTATCAATATTGTAAAACATTTTATCAAATCGTTTTTGAATTCTGTTAGAACCGATCCTTGCGATACGAACAGTTCACTGTTCAACAGGTAGTAATGTATGAGCCCGATCCAAGTATTGAAGATCATATGATGCGGGATCTCTCTCGCTTTTTCCGAACTCATTTCTTGCTCCAAAACCTGCAAAAAATGGATTGATACCATCGATTGCATGGCAATGAACGTATTTCTTGCCTCTTCCGGCAGAAGGGCAGCTTCTGTCACCAAGCGTTTGTAGAAATTCTCATGATCTATCAAAATATCAATATGCATGGATAGCAGTCTTTCAATACTGCCTCCAGATTCCGCTAATATGTGTAGTTCTTTACCTATATCATCAGAAAAGGAATCCAATAAGCTTACCAAAAGATCCTCTACCGTAGGGAAATGGACGAATATAGAACCGTGCGATATTTCTGCCTCGTTTGCAATATCGGAGGTAGGTGCAGAAAAACCATGTTCCGAATATACCTTTCTTGCAGCGACAATTATTTTCTCTCTTGTCTGTTCCTTTTGCAATTGACGTTTTCCATTCATTGGCTGAGTCACTACTTAATGAGTACATACTCATTGAAGTATTTAACATTATCGAGAATACATTCGAATCACATATGATTGGTTAACAGTACACTGGTCTTAAAAGATCGGAGCTTATTTGGTTGGATGGAGGCAGCCCTTTCTTTCTGAATTGAACGGAGCATCATGTGAATCATTTTCGATATTAGATCTTCCGAGTTTGAAAGTCACTATAATAAATTTATGTTTAAGGTTGCTAGCCATTTTCTCTGCATGAAGTTTTTCCGTTATAGTCGAAAAACTTCACATTTTGATAAAGTTTTTCCGTTATAGTCGAAAAATTTTCAATTGCAATTCTTTCCGTTTAATCAACTCATTTGTCCGAAAGGTCACTGCATTTATCCTTTCTATTTAGGATGAAGTGTCGGATGAGATAATATATCACAAGTAGGCCGGCAAGTGCTATGGAATGACCAATCACGATCGCCTGCCCAACCTGCATTTCATGGTCTGTGAAATCATTGAAGAACAATGCGTGAACGATAATGATGGTGGTGTTCATCACAGCGATAAAAAACGCAGGGTTGAAGGCTTTTTTCAAAAGTTTTTCTCCATCTTCTTTTGAAAGGCAAGCATCCATACGGGACAACATAGATCTGAAAGTGGTGATGAATCCCACTGCCGTAGCTATCACTAGCATAGGGGTCAGCATGAAAAATAGTAGGAGAACGTAGTTCAGCTCAAGGAATCCTAAGTACATATGAAGGTTGATATTTTTTTTGTTAATATATATTGATTTTCCAGATACTTCGTTGAAGAAATTTCTTAGTACTAGTGGTGTTGAGGTTGATTGCTCATAATTTCTGCAGACTGCCGAAACTCAGCTGGATCCGATGGAGGTTTCCTTAATTTCATTGTGGCTGCTGTATTAACCGCAGTTAGTATTGAATTGAACATTGCCGTTGAAGCAACTGGCAACAAAATACTTGCAGCCGCAGCAATGGTATGTTCTGTGGTTGGTACTGTAGCTTCTCTTGGCATGTTTACTGCAGTTAGCTTGGCCGCGAAAGGAGCTACCAATGTAGTTGTGAAAACAATTGCATCAAAAGTTGTGTAATTGTGGCGGATGGAGCTGCAACGATTATAAATAACGGTGTAAAGATAGCTTATAATGGTTTTATTACTGCCCCCATGGCAGTAATAAATGCTGGATTCCATCTAAATAAAACTTCACCAAGCCCTTGTGATTAGAATGAAGCAAATTGGAAGAATTTCGAAACTAGATAAGGTAATGCTGGTATGTGCTTTATTTATTGCTTTTACTATCGTGTATGGGATAATAAAAGATAACTGGAAGCCAATATGTTATCTTTTTTTGATAATCATACTGATCACAATGGCATATAATATCTATGGTTATTTTGATGATCGTTTACCAAAGAAAGATGGAAAAGTATTAAAAAAATGTTGCCAAGGAGATGTTATTGTACATTTTCACGGTACAAAATACATTTATGGAAATAAACCAGTATATGTGGACGTTGATGGTGTATGTGTTGCTTCATTGTATCGAAATGGTACCCTCCCGGTTCCGTTATCATCAGGCACGTCCCATATATCCGTTTATCGCGATCCACGCAATAAGTGCACCGTCCAATATTTTTTGGAGGAAGGACTCTCAATTTTCTTATGGAGTGAAGGAATACCGCCCACGTATCTCACCGCAGTAGTGAAGGGCGGAGAAGAATTCAACGACTTAGAAATCAAGAAAGCATATGAAAAAATGTCCAAACATCTCAAAAAAATGTATCTCGAATCACTATTATGGGGATTCATTGGATTTATTAGTTTTTTGTGGGGGATGAGCTTTTTTAATTTAATTTGACCGTGATTCTTTTTTCAAATTATTTGATAACACTTCGGTTCTAGGGAAATCATACTTTCTATGAATAAACTCCGAGTTTGAAGACTCTTTTGAAATTGTGGGCTATCGATTTGAGCAGAACTTTTATGCGAGATGTTCAGACCGTGCAGTTGTTGACAACATTTCTCATCATTGACAATTGTAGAATAAGATGATAATCTCGCAGCGACCTCTATCACAGGACATTTAAAGGCTGAAACAACAGACTATCAGTGATAGCTGTGTAAACTTTGAACGGATTTCACGTAAGTAGGGCGTTCAGGTCACTATTTGATTATAATAAATTAGAGAGGTGGTCCCCACCCCCTGATTTGAACAGGGGACCTGCTGATTTCAGCGGCTGTATCGGATCTCTCCGAGAACACTCTACAGTCAGCCGCTCTAGCCAGGCTG
>JGI994J12354_10005103_pt1 | contig 11439 bp, 8 predicted proteins | sample IntmicLarv3ML3BL_FD_12354 | JGI IMG/M metagenome (IMG submission 12354) | reverse complement strand
CTCTTAAAGACGTTTGAGTCTAAACAGTTAATTCTATATATTGCTTCTACTGTTAAAACGACAGCTTTGGATTACATAAGGAGCCGTAAAAGAACTATACAATCAATATCTTTAAGTGGAGATGACAAAAATATACATGAAATTCTTGATATGGAAACTCCAGAAAAGATAGTTTTAGATAAATACGATACCGACACAATATATAGAATAATAAATCAATTAAATAAAAACTATAAAGCCGTATTGGAATATAAATATTTGCAGGGCTTATCAGATAAAGATATTGCCGATAATTTAAATACTACCCAAGAAAATGTCAGAAAATATTTGGAGAGAGCAAGGAAAGCGTTGAGAAAAGCATTAGAAACGGAGGATGATATAAATGAGCGTAAATAAATCGAATGACCCAATAATTGATGAAAAAAAACTTGAGGAAGAATATGAGGATAGTTTTTATCGGCTGATAATGTACAAATACGCACAAAAAGCAGGCGAGGAACTTTTGAAAGAAAACGAAAAAATCAAAAATGACCCACAATATGCACCATCCAAGGAAGCAAAAGAAAGACTAAACAAAATTATAAATGAGTTTTTTCGGAAAAGAAAATTCCGGGAGGTGATGAATAGAGCGATTAAAATATTAAAAATGGTTGGAATGATTTTTTTGGTATTTACGATAATATTCACAGTTACATTTTTAACTGTGGATGCTTTTCGTGTACAGGTCTTGAATATTCTTTTTACATTTGAGAAGGAATATACCACTATAAAAATAGGAGACGGCGAGCCTAATGAAGATATAATCGCCGGACTGAGCAATACATACTCGCCAACATATATTCCTGCAGGTTATCGCAGGAATATGGTTTCGAGTTTGGATGATGTTAAAAGCATAGAATACATAAATGATGAAGAAAAAATAATAAAATTTCGTGAATATAATACTACAACTGCCGATAATATTGATACTGAAAAAACTGATTTAATGAAATATATAGATATAAACGGCATAAATGGATTATTTGTTGTAAAAGACGGAATTTCCAAAATTTCATGGATAATCGATGATAAATTGTTTGTTATAATTGCACAAATAAGCGAAAATGAAATTGTGAAAATTGCCAAAAGTGTAAATTTTATAAAATAAATTTAAAAAAGTGTCACGTTTTGCCTCTTTTAGTCGTCTTTATATATAAATATAAAGAATTAAAGGAGGCATTTTTTTATGAAAAAAAGGTATTTTACCAAAGCACTCAGTATTATATTAATTTCTATTATAATATTGATGAGTTTCAGCACGACAGTATCAGCGCGGTATACTTATATACATAATTTATCTTCTACAATATCAATTAGTACAAGTGGATTGGCAAAAAGCACCGGACTCGTTGACCCTTCAAACAGCAGCACAAATACTACGCTAACGGTTGAATTACAGAAAAAGACAAACGGCGTATGGGTACTGGACGGTGGACCGTGGTCAGATTCCGGAACAGGTACAAATACTGTTGCTTTGCAAGGGAAAAAATACGTGGTTCACGGGACATACAGAGTAGTCGTTACAGCGAAAATTTATTCGTCTTCGGGCATACTTCTCGAAAATGAAAGCTGCATTTCACCGGAATTGACTTATTAAACTTTATATCAATGGTTTATATGGGCGGGTTGTAATATCCGCCCATATAAACATATAATTTCATAAAATAACGGATATGTTTAAACATTATTCGTTATTATTATCTTTAATCTAAAAAGCAAATACGACTTTTCGTATAATTTTTGAAAAAAATTAAATACCTGCGTTTACGTTTTTAAAAGAAATTTCTCCTTAAAAGAAAAAAAGGAGGAATTTCTATGCAAAGTCTTGAAAATCTTATAAAATTAGCAAAAGACAACGACGAAAACGCTATGCTGGAAATAATCAAAAAATTTCAGCCGGTTATTAACAAATATTTCAAAAAATCGTGTTATAATGAAGATGTGAGAAGTGCGTTGGAATTAAAGTTGATAGAAGTAGTAAAAGCCGACCTCAATTTGGATAATTTTCTGGAATTTAACGATGGTATATTCGTGAATTATATAGTTTCTTCGTTATCTCACGAATATATAAAAATTTCCATTAAGGACAGTAAGAAGTCACATATAGAAATGCTTTGCGAAGAAGGTCTTTTAACGAGTTTATTTGATACAAATGTATTTGTTTATGAACAAAAAGCAGAAAACACGTTTTTATTTGATTTGTTGCGAAAAATCTTGACTAAACGCGAATTCGACTGTGTGTATAATATTGTCTTTATGGGATATTCACCGGAAGAATTGGCGGAGGAATGGGACATTTCAAGACAAGCCTGCAATCAATGCAAGAAAAGAGCATTTGATAAAATCCAAAAGTATTTAAATATACACAATAAATAATTTTAAATTATAATTTAATTAAATTCTTTATATTAACCGCGGCGGTGACCACATCGCCGATACCTATGACAATTCTATCGCCGGAAACTCTTATAACATCGTATATCTGATAGTAAACCTTGAATTTATTGCCATCGTATGTTGAACCAAACTTGTCCAAAGTAACATTTTTCACCGTTACTTTATCGCCTATTTTTAACGTCGGATTTACAGAGGTTTTCGACGAGGGAGACGATTCCGATACGGGTGGTGCTGTCGATGTCAGCTTTTTAACGTCTGCTCTGAACATATCCATTGTTTTTCCGAATTTAGGAAACCAGTGATTTACATCGCCATGATTTGTTGCGATTCCACGTTTATAGCCCTCGGCATGGCATATCACCGTACCATTAGATGTCGGGTCGAGATTGAATTTTTTGCACAGATATGCCGTTAATTCAACAGCTTCTTTATACACCGCATCAAAATAATTTTTATCGATCAACCCGTCCTCACATATTTCAAATCCTATATGAGTATCGTTTATTCTGCCATTAACGCCGCTTCCGCCATGCCAACTCTCTATCTCCCAAGGCAGAGTTTGATAAGTAGCGATACTTCCGTTCGCAAGTTTACCGATAAACGCGTGAACACAGACTTGTCTGCCGTCAGGGCGGAATTGATTCCAATGATTATTATATTGATTATTACCAAGCAAACCATCGTCCGGTCCTACATACCGTCTCAACATCGGATTGTTCGCGCCGGTTGAGTGTACACAAATTCCTTTTACTGTGATTTTTTTGTTATACCGGTAACATTCGTTTTGGGTTAATAATAAAGTATGTAAATTCATATATTAAACTCCTTTTTTTATTTTATGTTTATACCTGTAAATACTTTGTTATTTATTAATGAGTATTTTCGTCAGCTTTTGTAAACCTCAAAATGCGGTTACCGGTAAATTTTTTTGAAACATTTTTCGCAGATATTATCAACAAGGAGATAGATTTATGCTAAAAAAAATTTTTATTCCCGCAATTCTCTCTATATCATTATTGATTTTTGTTGGGTGTACAGATTCCAAACCGTTGACAGATGAAACTATTGAAACGACGGTTAATACAACGTCAAATACCGTTGAAAGTAGTGTTGATGTCCAAACAACAGCGGAAACAGAAGAAGTTCTGACACCCCAATCGCTTACACAACCGACGACAACCGAGCCAACAACTACACAAGAAACGACACAACCAGTAACGACTGAGTCGCTAACTACACTACAACCAACGACGACCGAGCCACTTACACCACAGCCAACACCAATAGAAAATTTTGAATATGAACTTAATTATTATGGTGATTCAATGAAAATAACAAAATATATTGGTTATGATATTCGCGATGTTGTAATTCCTGCTGAAATAGAGGGTATGAGTGTGACATATATTGACAGTGAAGCGTTTTTTGGGTGCGATTGGATTACAAGTATAGTGATACCAAATAGTGTTGCATATATTGGCTATTATGCATTTTTTGGTTGCAATTCTCTTACAAACTTGGTAATTCCATATAGCGTTACAGATATTGGAGAGGTGGCATTTGGCAAGTGCTATTCTCTTATAAGCGTAGTAATTACGAACAATAATACGCATATTAGACATAATGCATTTATTATGTGTACTTCTCTTGTAAACGTGGTCATTCCAGAAGGCTTAACAGTCATTGAAAAAGGTGCGTTTTCTGATTGCGACGCAATTCCGGAAGAAACGAAAATGGCAATATTGAAAATAAATGATACGGCATTTAATTATTGGTCAGAATCTCCTCAACCTTGATTTGACAACTTGCCCCGTCCTAAGGGCATACTATGTATATAAAACAAACCTGCTGTCCTAAATCAGTAACAACAGGTTTATTTTATATGATTTCTCGTTAAAAGTAATAACTCTATTTGAATAATTATGCAAATAATTACTTAATGAGACAACCCATTTGGTTTTATATTTCTGGTTTCAAAAAGAGATATAAGTAAAATTCGGATTTTAGATATTACTGTTTATGTACATCCGTTATCCATACCCATGAATTAATCGGCTGTAACCTTATCTGCGACCCATCTGTTCTAATACCGTCAACTATGTACGGTATATTTTTATATTGCGAGGGAATTTCTGTGAAAGTTCCGGCATAATATCGCGCGGATTCTAATACTTTTACCGTGCTTCCCACTTGGATAGATTTGTCTGCTTCCGGTGGTGTATATCCAAATTCAAATAATTCGGTAAGGGCATAATTCCAATCCCCATTAAATATATAGCTATTAATGTCATATATCAAATTTCCGCTATAATGTTTTTGGAATATAGTGGAGTTATATGGTTCTTTATGTTGCCATTTATTGTTTATAGAACCTAAATGGTATGGTATATGATTTCCATTATTATGCAGGTTAAGGTTTTGAGAAATATTTCTGTATCCATGTTCGTTAGGACCTCCGGAATAAATAGCTATTGGATAATTGTTATCAAAATAAGTATTATTTAATTCCGAAAAATATTGTTTTAATAATTCCGCTTTTTTAAATGCAGTAAGTGTGTATTTACCTGTTTTATCATCGACACCATCTCTGCGTCCTGTCAATAATCCCATATCGAATTCAAGTTCAAATCCTGTGTTTTGACCCCTTGAATCATAAATTTTATTCATACGCTGATTCGCTTCCGATTCACTAACATTATAATAAAATGTACCGGGTTGAATAGCGACAACAATTTTGTTTGACGGAGAATTTGTTTTGAACAAATTTAAATATTCAAATTGGTCAGCTAAAGGATGCACATTTTCCGGATGAATAAATGGAATCCAAACTGCTTTTAACCCTGAATGTGGATTATTGCTGTTAAGAATCGGCAATACATTATTTGTAAAAGCATTGACAATATCTTGATAACTATCATCGCTATACGGGGGATTTTCACTACCAAAATATACACCGCCAATCATTGCTTTTTCATTAGTGGTTAATGAACTGATAACACTTTGATATATAGATGTTATAGTTCCCGAACTATTTCCGGTTGACCCTATATAGAACTTGGGTGACGTTATATTATAATTGGCATTATTCATATAATTATAAGCACATCCGAAAGCTCGAATTACTTTTACCATTTCTATATAAGCCTCGTTAGGAATTTCGGTTATTCTTGTTTGTAATACAAAATTAATTTTACCTTCTGTCTGAATCAGCCATGTTAATGCGTCAAATACAGTATATGTGTAATTGTCATACATATTGCCTTCAGTATCTGGGTTTAAGCCATTTCGTGTATAATTTGGAGGACAAGAATATATGATTTGATAAATATCATTTTGGCGAATATTAGTTTTCATACCGCCTTGGTCGTTTACATATGCTTGTATATAGCTTTTACATGTGTTTTTGTTATTTACATATAGATACGCAAGATAATCCTGCGCTTCTAACACATCTTCTATATTACTGCTTTTAGACATATTTATAACTTCCGCAATTGATAAAGATAAATCACTCCATATAGCATAGAGAGTAAGATTGGCGTTGCCGGTATATTTTGCATTAGATTGATAAACCACAGTACCGCCGGAACTTGTTGACCACCCTAAAAATGTATAATCCGTTTTTACAGGAATCGTGGAATATATCCTGAATTCGTTGTCACCGTGGTCTTTTTGTTGATTTGGGAATACCATCGTACAGCCAGTGTTATAGCTGATTGTATATTTTTTGATTTCCCATATAGCATAGAGAGTAAGATTGGCGTTACCAGTATATTTTGCATTAGATTGGTAAACCACAGTACCGTTGGAACTTGTTGACCACCCTAAGAATGTATACCCAGTTCTTACAGGAATCGTGGAATATATTCTGAACTCGTTGTCACCGTGGTCTTTTTGTTGACTTGGGAATGAACCCGACCCATCAGTAAGATTGTAACTGATTGTGTATTTAACCACCGGATTACAAGTGGTACAGGAGTCAAGGGAGACATAAACAGAATCAGGAGGAGCGAACATACAAGAAGCACGGTCAGGGCAGGAGAAAGTCCTGATACACTTCCTTTTTTGTTCGTGACCCTTATTGGCTGTGTGGGTAGCACTTGGATTTCCATCGTTTGCCAAGGTATGTGAACTGTGGCAAATTGTACAGTTGCCCTTGGTATGTACACCATTGTCATATACAGGCTCGTTGCAGATATTACAGAATTTGTATGTTTTATGTCCGCCTACACTGGTTGTGTGTGTAGTGTCGCAATATAACGCTTGATTTGATGTATCGTGTACATGCTGCGGCGGATTACAGGTTGTACAGGAGGACAGAGAGTTAGTGCCAATAGATTGTGTAGCAGTACAACCGCTCCTGCTACATTTTTGCGGCTGAGGATGCGGGTGAGTTGCGGATATTGCGCCGTTATTTATCCAAATATGTGTGAGAGTAGAACCAGAAGGAATATTACACATTGAACATATTTTTGGACTGGTACACGTTGCAGGTGTATAAGCGTGTTCGAGTTTGGGAATGGTTTGTTCTTCAAAAGCAGAACAGCCACTTCGTTTACAACTGGTTTTTTTCTTGCCGGTCGCAGTACACGTTGCCACAGTTACAATAACCCACTCTCCACAGTCATGACCAAGAGCCGTACCAGTTGTACCTCCACATCTGGAACATTTTGAAGGAGCCAGACATGTCGCTGCTTGACAATCATGACCGAGAGCAGGTACATAGACATAACCGCAACCTCTGGTACACACCTGTGCATTGTAGCAGGTTGCCGCTGCTCCTTTGATATGAGTGAGAGCCGAACCTGATGTAGCACTACACCTTGAACATTTGGGTGCTGATGTACAGGTCGCCGCTATCGTGTAACTATGTCCGAGAGCCGAACCTGATGTACCATTGCATCGTGAACATTTGGGTGCTGATGTACAGGTTGCTGTTGAATAGTTATGACCGAGTGCTGAGCCTGATGTACTATTGCATCGTGAGCATTTTGGTGCTGATGTACAGGTCGCTGAACCATAGCTGTGACCGAGTGCTGAACCTGTCGTGGCACTGCACCTCGAACACTTTGCCGCTGATGTGCAAGTCGCCGCTATCGTGTAACTATGTCCGAGCGCTGAACCTGTCGTAGCACTGCACCTCGAACATTTCGCCGCCGATGTACAAGTCGCTGAACCGTAACTATGTCCCAGTGACGAACCTGATGTACCTCCACATCTTGAACATTTCGCTGCTGATGTGCAAGTCGCTGAGCTGTAACTGTGTCCCAGTGCTGAACCTGTCGTGGCACTACACCGTGAACACTTTGCCGCCGATGTACAGGTTGCTGAACCGTAACTGTGTCCCAATGCTGAACCTGTCGTTGCACTACATCTTGAACATTTCGCTGCTGATGTACAAGTTGCTGAACCGTAACTATGTCCCAGTGCTGAACCTGTCGTTGCACTACACCTCGAACATTTCGCTGCCGATGTACAAGTCGCTGAACCGTAGCTGTGTCCGAGTGCTGAGCCTGTTGTAGCACTACACCTTGAACACTTCGCCGCTGATGTACAAGTCGCAGAACCGTAGCTATGTCCCAGTGATGAACCTGATGTAGCTCCGCAGGAACACTTTTTGGGACTCGTACACGTTGCCGCTATTGTGTAACTGTGTGTATGTGTAGTCGTTGTCCCTGCCAGCATTATTATTGGAGCACCGTCGTCATCTACCCCGAATATCGCCTGTGAGAAAAACTGCATGTCTGTCATTTCAGATTTATACAATGTGTCCATTGTTCGCGAAAACTCGCTGTTTTCTATGTTGCCAATTTCATCGTCGTCCGGTTCGATTACCAGTATCTGCTCTGCATTAACTCCGACTGCCGCTATACCTTCGTTTGCTGCCTGTCGCGCCTGCTCTGCACTACACTCGCTCCAACCCATGTACTCACCGCTACGTAATACTTCAACCGCGTTCTCCTGTCCCTCTGACGGAAACGGTACTCCGCAGTTACTCAGTATTTCTTTTGTCGTGCTATATGTGTCTTCCGATGCATATTCCGATTTGTTTCGCAATGTCCATTTTATTATGTTTTTGTATTGATTTCTTGTCATTGTTTTTTCCCTTCCTTAGTTTTTGTTTTGTTTTTTACTTTTGAAATTTTTGTTTTCACCTGTCGACTTGGTGTTATATATTAATGAGTCTTTTCGGCACTATTTGTAAATCATATTAATATTATTTTTTTATAGACATTAAGCCGATGCAAATATTAAAACATTAAAAATCTCTGGTTTATTAAGTTAAGTTCAATTATTAAAGTTGTGTCCCATGAAATCAATGCTTTTCATGGGACATAATGTTTAAATTTGCTTGATTTTCCAATAAAAAGATTGCGGTCGCTTTATAAATTTAATTAACTTATGTGAAGTATATTTTTATGAAGTTATAGACATTAAAATAGTTGACGAGGTTTGTTTTTATTTATTGGGAAATAGTGGTTGGATTTTTATGAAACTTGATGAATTCAATTAATTATGCTTTGAAAAATTATACTATTATAGCGCCACATCTAACACATTTTCCTGAAACATAGCTATGTCCCAGAGCTACCCCCATTGTGCTTCCACATCTTGAACATTTCATAGCTGATGTACAGGTTGCGGCTGAATAATTATGACCGAGCGCCGAAATAGTCTGTGTTTCAGTATGGCTGCTGTCTCTTGAACAAGTGCGTTTTTGCGACCCTGAGGATGTGCATGTTGCCGGTGTTATTGTTGTCCAACCACCGTAACTATGTCCCAGTGCTGAACCATTTGTAGTTCCACAAGAACACTTTGCGGGTGAGGTACACGTTGCTGCTATTGTGTAGCTGTGTGTATGCGTCGCTCCCGCCAACATGATTGTCGGTATGCCATTTTCATCTACTCCGAATATCGCCTGTGAAAAAAACTGCATATCTATATCTGCCAGTTCAGACTCATAAAATGCGTCTATTGTTCGCGAAAACTCGCTGTTTTCTACGTTGTCAATTTCATCGTCGTCCGGCTCGATTACCAGTATCTGCTCTGTATTAACCCCGACTGCCGCTATACCCTCGTTCGCCGCCTGTCGCGCTTGCTCAGCACTACACTCGCTCCAACCCATGTACTCGCCGCTGCGTAATACCTCAACCGCGTTTTCCTGTCCCTCTGACGGAAACGGTACTCCGCAGTTACTCAGTATTTCTTTTGTCGTGCTGTATGTGTCTTCCGACGCATATTCCGGTTTATTTCGTAATGTCCATTTTATTATGTTTTTGTATTGGTTTCTTGTCATTGTTTTTTCCCTTCCTTAGTTTTAATGTTGATTATTGTTTTTTTCACCTGTCGACTTGGTGTTATATATTAATAAGTCTTTTTTACTGTATTTGTAAACGTTAATGCAAATATAATTTTTCAAAAAATAAAAAACGCACTTCAATTTTGAAATGCGTTTTTCCGATTTATTTAATTTATTTAAGAAGCGATTGTAAAACAATACCCTGCATTTTTTCGCTTTAACTTTATATTTGTCATGAAATATCAAAATGATTTTATGCGTTTGCATACGGCATATTTTATAAACAAAGTGGAAAATGAAACCATAATCAACAGAAGTATGATATAATTCCATGTTTCATCACCCATTTTTGTCCAAGGCACTTACATTTATATTATCTCTTTTTTCATTCAATTTTTTTATTTACCCGCTTAGTTTGGGTGGATGTTTTTTATATAATGATTAATTTTATGATTGTTTAGCTTCAACAAATTTGGGTATCTCTCCAAAAGATCCATTTGAAAAGCCATGAATTAATTCATGATATACTCTTACTTTTTCATCAATTATTCGTTTGGACAACCCTCCGTTTAGTTCGGGAATTCTCCCTGCTCTTTCCTGATTATGTTCATTTTCCCATGCCTTCTTGTGATAATAAATATATATTTTTTTGAAGTCGTCGCTGATGTAATACTCCTTTAATATATCGTTATTATCTGATATGAAATTTTCTAATTCGGTAATTACTTCTTCTTTTATCTTTTCTGCCATTTTCTTTTTTTGACCTGCCAGAAACCACATTTTATCTAATGAATATGTTCTAAGTCCACGTACCTTCCATATAGGTTTTATATAAAGATAAAATTCTTCGTAATCTTCAATATTGAATTGATGAGTTGGGGCAATTGCTACACTATCGAAAATAATAATACGTGCTAACACTAACACCAATACTATGATTAATGTTATTATAAAAATCTTTTTTACCTTTACCGTTTTCTTTACCATATATTTTTCCTTTTGCTGTGCAAACAATTTAATTCAATACACATAAAATCAATCCGAATTGATCTTTTAATTATATTATGATTTTACGATTTTGTCCATTAATCGACTTCAACAAATTTAATACTTCCTTCAAAATCATATATATTTCCCATACCATGAATTAATTCAAGATATACTCGCGCCTTTTCAGCAATTATTTTTTGTGGAAATTCATATTGTAATTCGCGGGCTCTACCCCCTGAGTCACTGTTTCGTTCATACTCCCATGCGTTTTTATAATAATAAACATATATATTCTTTTTGAAGTCATCTTTGATTTCATAATATTTTAACAAATCGTTATTATCCTCTATCAGGTTTTCTAATTCAATAATTATATCCTCTTTTATCTTTTTAGCCATTTTTTCTTTTTGACCTATAAAAAACCAAATCTTATATGAGGCATATCTATTGAGTCCTCGTATCTTCGTAACTGTTTTTTTGTAAATATAAAATTCTTTATATTCGTCAATATTAAAGTGAATGGGTGGGTGAATTATTACGCTATCGAAAATAATAATACGCACTAACATTAATACCAATGTTATAATTAATATTACTGTTAGTATTCTGTGAATCGGGTATAATAAACTGGACAAGTAATAGCTTTTCATGATAAAATAAAAACAAAAAGTAGGAGGAAAAAAATCATGGGAAAAGCGAATAGATATTATACA
>JGI994J12354_10005102_pt1 | contig 11439 bp, 5 predicted proteins | sample IntmicLarv3ML3BL_FD_12354 | JGI IMG/M metagenome (IMG submission 12354) | reverse complement strand
TGAAAGCATAACGGTGTACGCCACTCAGTTTACCTCCATGTCCAACGCTTCTGAGGATATTGCTGTGTATATTTCCGAGGACGGTTCTGCATGGACACCTGTGCCCATGAGAACGGAACGGCCTGAAGAAGCCGGCTCATGGAAAATTATACCCCTGACCGCTGCTTTTCTTCAGAACGCTTCTATGGTGAAAATTGAGCTAAAGGCCCTTAATATCGATAATATGGCCAATTGCTTTGTCACCGGAATTGCCAAGGTGGAAATCAATCAGCCCTTGCCGGAGGGTCTTTCTTTCATTGACGATGAGTTGGACGGCTGGGGTTACGTATACCAAAAAAGCGCCGGTTGGCAAATTGACAATACCGACCCGGAGCTGGGCTCCGTCATCAATAAAGCAGGCAACAACGACGTGCAGCATATTATTTACTGGTTGTCCGAGGTGAAAAATATCACCGTGTATGCCGCTCAGTTTTCTTCTATGTCCGATGCAGTGAATGACATTACCGCATGGGTGTCTGCCAATGGAACAGACTGGACAAAGGTGCCCTTAACAGCCGATAAGGGTACCGCCGCGGGGAACTGGCAAATCATCCCGTTGCGCGCAGAAAATATTCAAAATGCCTGTATGCTGAAAATAGAACTTAACGCGCTCAATATAGACGATGTGGCCAACTGTTTTGTTACCGGAATCACCCGCGTAAGCATCAACGGTCCCGGCGCCATTATTCCGGAAGCTCCGTCAACCATTGATGATGAGCTTAACAGCTGGGACAAAATCTTTGAGAAAAGCGGCGGCTGGCAGATTGATGCGACTGTTCCTCAACTGGGTTCTGTCATCAATAAGATGGGCAACAACGACACTCAATACATCACATATAAGGCTAAAAATATTCAGTCGGCAGTGGTGTATGCCTGTCAGTTTGCCTTTATGTCCGATGTGACAAAGGACATCCGTATTCATGTGTCGCAGGATAACATTACATGGACTGAGGCTTCTTTTTTACAAGGTAGACCCACCCTTGTGGAATCGTGGAAAATCGTGCCCCTTTTGGTGGAAAATTTAGGAGGCGCACAATACCTTCGTGTTACTATGGGCCAGCTTGACATTGATAATATGTCCAATTGTTGGGTTACAGCTCTTACCCGTGTGAAAATCAATCTGCCCGATGACGAACTGAATATCACTCACATTCATGACGATTTAGACGACTGGACCAATGTGTTTGAAAAAAGCGACGGCTGGCAGATTGATAAAAGCAATGCGGCTTTGGGCAGCGTCATCAATAAAATGGGCAACAACGACCCCCAGCACATCACGTATATGATGAACAAAATCGGAAGCTTTTCCGCTTCGGTTTGTTCCTACAGCAGCTTCTCCGAGGTGAGCAAGGATTTCAAGGTGTACATTTCCAACGACAATAAAACATGGAAGCAGGTGCCTTACCAGAGTGCAGTGGGAGAAGTCAAAGGGGCGTGGACTCTGTATACCATTTCTGCCCGGAATTTTCCGGAAAGTACCAAGTATCTGAAGCTTGAATTACAGCCCCTCGGTATAGACAATCTGACCAACTGCTGGGTGACAGGCATTGCTTCGGTGGATGTGTTCGCCAGTAAAAACCCCTCCACCGGTGACAATGCACCGCTTATGGCTCTGTTTTTGGTCATGATGGCGGCCCTGCCGGTCCTTTGGTTGACCCGCCGAAAAAAGGCCCGATAAAAACAAGCTTTTGTGAAAGGAAATATCTACACATGATTAAAAAATTTACATCCCTTTTTTTCTGCCTGCTTTTGCTGGGGTCTTTGTGTATGGTCTCTGCTGCCGAACCCACGATAACTGATGAACTTGGGAATTTAGATAAGCCCGTAGACAAGAGCGATGGCTGGCAGCTAGATGCCTCTCTGACACTCATAGGCTCCTGGATTAATAAAATGGGGAACAACGATGTACAGTATGTCACCTATAAAATGGACAACATAAAGGATTTCACACTGACCATTGTAAGCTATGTCAGTGAAATGTCCCGTCCTAAGTCGGATGTAAAAATCTATCTGTCAAAAGACGGAAGCGATTGGAACGAAATTAAATTTTCCGTGAGTAAAGCCACAGAGGTAAGCGCAGAATGGAGCACCTACGAGATAACGCCATCAAAATCCATTGGGGATGGAATTTCTTATGTGAAATTTGAACTGCAGGTGCTTAGTATTGCTTCGGTGGCCAACTGTTATGTCACCGGGTTTAAAAAGGTGGAGCTTTTCAACACCGTTCAAGAAGCGGCGCCCACTGTTTCCTCAGAGCCAGCGGTATCTAGGCCTACTACCGGTCAAATCACACCCTCCAAAGCACCGGCGACGGCTCAAACGGCTTCTGCGACTGCCCAAAAGTATGTCAGTGCCAAGTCTGGCTCCAATACATTGATTTGGGTCGTTGTTGGCGGTTTTTTACTCCTCATAGCCGTCAATGTCACCGGTTATGTGTTGGTGCTTAAAAAGAAAAAGGCAGAATAAGCCTTATGCAAGGAGAGCCTATGGAAAGACTTCGAAATTGTATATTGTCCCTGCTTTTTGTATTGGCGCTGCTTCCTTCTGCAAACGTCTATGCGGAGCCTTTGACAGCCTATTCAGCTTTTCTTGCCTGCGACAGTGTGACTCAAAACAGTATATATGGATTTTCCCTGCCCGGTGTGTCTGACGATTTTCCTGATGAAGGAGGCCGCGTGCTCACTGATGGTCAGTATGCGGCTTCCGGCACCGCCGGCATGGCAGGTGTAACCATAACATCTCAGGAATCATTTCAGAGGATGCCATCCCACTTTTTTATGGATATGGATTTGCGGGGGCAGTATAGCATCCACGGTATAACAGCATCCTTTGTCCGGCATAACAGTGTGTCTTTGCCGGATAAGGTAGAGTTTTATGGGTCAAGCGACGGATATTCCTATACATATTTGGGAGAGGGCGGCAAGCTCTATGAGTCCGGAAACTCGCTGATATACGGTGTTTTATGTCCTGTCCCTCACATAGTAAAAGCTGTTAAGGTTGTTGTGTTCGCACCGGAAAACGCGACCATAGGCATGGACGAAATTGACGTGCGGGGAGAAGCTCTCACAGAAGCAGTCCCTCTGCACGGGACAATGACCGAACCAACAGCGGGCACGCAAATTATAGATTTGGAGACAATCCGCCACATCAGTGAAGTGGCCGCCCAAGTGTCCGGCAATCAAATCCCACACGCCTTTCATTTGTACACCTCGGAGGATGGAGTCACCTACAAGGAATTTGGCACCGCCTACCGGTTTACTGCATTTTGGGACAAAGGTCTTTTTCAGTCGATTTTCCGTGCAGGTAAACCCTATACAGTGGCCGCGCGGTATGTGAAAATCCTCTCCTCTGAAACCAATGGCCTTGTGGCCGACAATGTACAGGTTTACAGCTTTTTGGAGGAAATTTCCCAAGTACTGTTGCCGCCGTCGGAGAGTATTTCCTCCTATACCAATGTGGCAAAAGGGTGTACAGTCAGTGCCGGGGGCATCTATCGTCCCAAGCTGACGGATGGGAAGCACAATGTATTTAACAGTACGTTAATGTGGGAAAATCTTACCCCGAATCTGGCAGGTACAGTTACCCTTGACATAGACCTTGGCACAGTTTATACCGAACTTTGCGGTTTGACCATAGAAACGCAAGATAGCACAGATGTGCCGTGGATTGAAATACAAACTTCAAGCGATGGACAGGAGTACACCTCTCAGGGATTTATAACGGATAGCGCCTTAACCGCTGAAAAGCGGCTATATCGGGCAGAATTTGATGCTGTGCCGAGCCAATATGTGCGCCTTATCATACGGCAACTAACAGAAGCCATACAGATAAGCGAAATCGAAGTGTACAACGGTATGCCCCACCGACCCTTGGTTCGGGGAGGATGGCTTGCCATGCCCGTGGATGATTTCAGCGGTAGCTTTCACACGTTGAACAATTACACCGAAAATGAATGGGAAGCTTTATTTTATTCCATGCGGCGAAACGGTATGGATTACGCCGTTTTAGGTAATATCGCCAATGCCGCGACCCAAAAAACGTGGTACCCAAATCCCACGGCAGAAGGATACAGCTATGCCGGAACCGGCCATTTGGGCTATGCGGCAGAAGACCAGCTGGAATCCTTACTGACGGCGGCAGACAAAGCGGGTATTAAGGTGTTTATCGGCTCCCATATCAATATTGGTGTTTTATTTGAAAATTACTATCAGATGTCAAGTGTTCAGCGGGACATTTGGATGGAAAACCACATAAACGAAGGCAATCAGATTTACAGAGACGTCATTGCGCGGTACAGCGAGCATGAATCCTTTTATGGTTTTTACCTAGCGGATGAAACCTGTGATTATTGGCTTCGATGGAACAATGGTCAGGGAGTTACCGAGGCTCGCAAGCGGTATGAAGGGCAAAGCCGTCTGCTTCGCGAGTTGGCACCCGATAAAAAAATCATGATTGCTCCGGCCATTTGGCACACTTTGGATTACAATGTGACCCCGGCAGAATTTGCCGCTGATATGACCGCTCTTGTACAACAAGGAGACAATGCGAAGCCCATTGTTGATATTGTGGCTTTGCAGGACTGTTTAGGCCGTCAGGCCGTTACTTCTGCCATGTTTTCACGGTATGAGGAAAGTCTGGATGCGGTGACCGAAGCAATAAGGAATCTGGACATAGAGGCATGGAACGACACGGAAATCTTCAATCCTCAATTCACAGGCCCCCAGCCATTTGACAACATACTGCATTCCCTGTCTTTGTCCATGAAGCAAAGCAACACATCTCTGGTGTTTGATATTGTCCATTATTTTGACGGCAGAACAGGACACCTCATAGAACCCAGGCGCTTTGAAACCGACTATATTATGCGTGAATACGGCAAATATGCGGACAAGTATGTCCAAAACGTGCAAACTACCTTTTTTCACCCCGGCGAGACATTCACGGACGAACTGAATGACTGGCAGCTTGTGCATGATAAAAGCGATGGTTGGCAAATCGATGGTACCCAAGCAGCCTTAGGTGTCGTCATCAACAAAAGCAACAATAATGACGGGCAATACATTACGTATAAAACAGAAGGTTTGACCGGATTCCGCATAGAAGCCGTGCAGTTTTCTGCTATGTCTGACCCATGGCGGGATATAAAGGCGTATGTGTCAGAGGATGGACAAAGCTGGCAGGAAACATTCCTTCATGTCAGCTTTCCTCACGTCAATTCCTTACTGACCGACTGGAGTCATGTAACCCTTTCGGCTTATGGTTTGCCGGAAGATTTGCGTTATCTGAAAATAGAAATGCAGCCATTGCGGATTAATTCAACAGCCAATTGCTGGGTCACCGGTATTGCTTCTGTGGATATTGATGTACAGCGGTCATCCAAGGGTATTGATAATTTTGAAGATATGAGCAAGCCATGGCATCAAAGTAACGGTTGGGGCCGGGAAACACTACCCGGCATCGGTTCTTTTGTGCGAAAAGAAAGCAACAATGAGGCGCAAACCCTTATTTACCGGATAAACGGACTCGTGTCCTTACAGGTGGATTGCGCATTGCTGACATCTTCACCGGAGCTGCTTGGTTTTGTCAAGGCTTCCTATTCGGAGAATGGGAATGATTTTACGGAAATCCCTCTTATCTCAGGCCTTGTATACACATCGCCTCTTGAGGGATGGAGCCAAAGCAGCCTTTATGCAGAGGGCGTGGGCAGTGCAGCCGCACAGTATGTTAAGCTTGAAATAGAGTCATTGACGTACCAAAACGGTGCCAATCCATTAGACAACTGTTATGGAGTGGGATTTACCAGAATCAAAATCAACAATGTCATTACAACGGCTCCCAAGGAAATAAAATCACAAATTCACCAAATCGTTCCCGGCTTTATTTTAGGCATTGATGAAAACACCCCGACAGATACCTTTGCGGATGCCTTTAACAACACAGACTATCTTGTTTTGTCCGAAGCGGACGGCGTTGTGAAAACCGGAATGACTGTTGCCTATGTGGTAGGCGGACATGTAATCAGCATACACACCGCCGTGGTTACATGGGATGTCAGCGGGAACGGGCAGGTCAACGCGCAGGATATTGTGCTTATGAAGCAGGCGGTTTTAGGCGTGATTTCCTTGGAGCCGGCGCATCAAAAAGCAGCTGACCCCAATCAAAACGGTTTGGATATAATTGACCTTGTCAATATAAAAAAATACACAGTGAACAGATGAAACGATACAATCATAGGAGGTTATGGCGTGAACAAAAGGATTTGGAGAATTCCGGCACTCTTGTTGTCAGTGGCGTTGCTTTTGTGTTCCTGCAATCAGAATCCGAAAAAGGAGAAGGGTATGACATACGAGGACTTTTTAAAGCTTGAAACAATTACAGCGGATAGCATATACGGTTTTTCTATGCCCGGAATCAGTGAGGATTTTCAGGATGTTTCGGGAAGAACGCTCGCCGATGGAGGCTATTCAGCCGACCCGACATCTCCCCAAGGGCTTGTGGGTGTACATCTAATCCCCCAAGAGGCCTATACTCGCACAGGCGCTCACTTTTTTGTACAAATGGATTTGCGGAGTTTTTGCCGGGTCAATGGGGTTACGGCTTCTTTTGTAAAAACGCCGGAAGGCGCATTCCCTGACCGGGTGGAGTTTTACGGCTCAGAGGACGGATATTCCTTCCATTTGCTGGGAGAAGGTGAAAAGCTTTCCGAAGTGGACGGAGCACAGCTTTACGGTGTTTTGAAACAAGAAGCCCGTACCATGAAGCTTATAAAAACGGTGGTTTTTGCAAAAGAAGATGCCACAGTTTGTCTGGACGAAATTGATGTGCGGGGACACTATGGCTCAAGACCATTAATTGTATCTTCCGATGCCTCATATGCGTTGGAAGACATTCGTTTTGAAGAAAATATTGGGAATCTTATTTTAGACGGCCGTGATACCGGCCTTGATTTTTCAAAGTCCTTGGAAGAAAATGATTTAAGCCGGTTTATGCAGATTGACCCTACTATAGTGAACAGCCAAATGCGCTGGGCACAAATACTGGACTTGCAAAAAGTCTGTAATGTAAATGAGATTTTGGTTCGCATGGGGAACTTTGAGGCGATTGATAAGGGGCTGCCCTATGGACTTGAAATCTACATTTCCGAGGACGGGCAGACCTACGAGCAATACGGCATGGCTTATGAATATCAGACTTTCGGCAGTGTAGGGATTCCCTTATCCCACCTTCGTCTGGCGAAGCCATACACCACAAAGGCACGCTATGTGAGAATCAACTTCATCGGCAGCGAGACCAATATGCTGGACGCAGTTACAGTGTACGGAAGTGAAGAGGAAATAGCGGCTCCTGTGCTTCAACCATCGGACGAGATTATTCCCTATACCAATGTAGCAATTAATAAGCCTGCCGCAGTCAACGGGAAAGTTGTTCAGGAAATGACAAATGGACGGTATGGCCAGTTTGACAAGGTTGCTATGGAATGGGCCAAATTTGATATAGCCAAAGAGGAAGCCTTGACCATCGACATAGATTTGCAGGAATCCTTTAAAGAAATTTGCGGCATAAGCATGGAAATACGCAATCAGGCCAATTACACACCTGCGATAGAAGTGCAAACCTCTGTTGACGGCAACAAATACACCTCACAAGGCACGGTTCAGGATTGTCATCTGGTAACAGGCAAACAAATTTACCGGGGTGTCTTTGACAAAACCGAGGCCCGCTATGTTCGGCTTGTGGTAAAAGATATTTTAGAGAAAATTTACATCAGTGAAATTCAGGTGTATAACCAAACTGTACATGCCCCCTTCATTCGAGGCGGATGGCTTGCCCTTCCCATAGATGATTTTAAAAACGGCTTTTATCTTTTCAATAAATACACGCAAAACGATTGGGAAAATCTGTTTTATTCTATGCGGGCCGGCGGTATGGATTACGCCATTATCGGCCAAATTGCCAATGCGGAAACCAGAACCACCTTATATCCCAATCCCACTGTGAGCGATTACGAATATTTTGGAACCGGCGACAAAGCCTACGCGGCCCCGGACCAGCTCAGCGCCATGCTAACAGCCGCTGACAAAGCCGGCATGAAGCTTTTCATGGGTTCTCACATTGATATCAGTATGCTTTTTACCAAATATTTCGACTTGAATCAAGAGGATCGGGATGACTTTATGGAGGAATACATTGAAGATGGCAACGCCTTGTATGAGGAGGTTATTACGCGGTATGGCCATCATAAATCCTTCTATGGCTATTATCTTTCCGATGAGACCTGTGATGAATGGATGCGTTTTGAAAACGGGCAGGGAGCCTTGGAAGCCCGCAAACGGTATTTCGGTCAAGCGGAGCTTCTGCGAAAGCTTTCACCGGATAAAAAAATCATCATTGCTCCGGCCATATGGCGAACCCTTGACTATCAGGCTGAACCTGAGGAGTTTGTGGAGAATTTGACGGCAATGCTCAAGGATGGCCCCGGTGGTAAGCCGGTGGTTGACATTGTGGCTTTTCAGGACTGTCTGGGCCGGCAGGAGGTTTCTACAAAAATGTACGGCAAGCTTGAGGAAAGCCTGTCCCAAGCTGCGGCCGCCGTGCGCGCGATGGGCATGGAGGCATGGAATGACACCGAAATATTTAACCCGAAATTCACTGGAAGCAAACGGTTTGATGAAATTATAGATTCTCTCACGGTGGAAATGAAGGAAAGCAACACTTCGCTTGTGTTTGATATTATTCACTATACCAATGCTTACATCGGAAATCTCACAGAAGTGCGCCTGTTTGAAACTGACTACATTATGCGGGAATACAGTAAGCACTATGACACCTATTATGACAGGATTCAAATGAAAAAATAGCCCCGAAAAAGGGAACCGCATAGGGAATTTAAAAATCTCCAGACGGTTCCCTTTTTATTGAGCGGTTCCCTAGGTTAACGAAAGCGAAAACGCAAGTTCGTGAATACGGTTCCACGGCAAGGTGAAGTCTTGCAGGGAGATGTTTTTACCTGAAAACGTACCCGAAAAGGCTTCGCAGGCCATTTCTGTAAGACGTTTGCCGGCATAAGCGGCCATTTCGTCATGAATCCCCTCACAGTAGTAGGGCGACCGGCCGGGATACTGCTGGGTTACCTTTTGGGTAAGCTCGCCTAATAAAGAGGCTTGGAAGAGATAATCCTCTATGATTTTCCTCACTAAAAACTGTTTGGAAGCCATAAGCTTGTTTTCTGAAAACCCTTTTTGTGCATAGTAGGTGTGAATTGCACCATGCGCTAAACAAAGACCGTTTGTGTTTTCCGCGGTATTCCATCCGCCGTAGGCAGACAACCGTTCCCACAAACCACATAGTTCGGCATGCTGCATCATTTCAATATCGGCCCCATTGGCAAAAGCCACGTCAGACAAAACCGCCGGACGGTCATAAGCGTTTATATAATACTGTATGTAGCGGAAGAACTCATGCAAATTTACATGGGTACGATAGGTGGGGGATTTTTGAAATTGCTCGGCGCATTCTTCCATAACCGTACCGGGACAATGAACGGCAAATAAAAAATCAGATTCAAGGGCGCTGTCCACGCAAATACCGCCTAAAGAGGTGATTTGTGCCTTAATAGATTCGCTTAATGGGCGGTCTTCATATTTGGGAACCACGCAAGAACCGGTAACAGAAGAATAGCGAGTGTAGATGCGAGGACTCCATTGGTGAATAAACCCGAAAATTCGAGCCAAAAGCACAGCGCCTACCTCGTCAGCTCCCGGATAAATCATGATTTGATGGGCAGTGCGGCTTTCATATATATGATGTGCCAAGGCCTGCTGATCCATGGCGGCATAGCCATATAAAGCGGTATCATCCTTAGGAATGACCAAATGGTCAAAAATTCCTTTTTGCACAAAATCTACACATCGAAGATTGACAGCAAGGTCCTTTTCCCGCCGGCGGGNGAAATCCCCAAAAACATCCGAAGGAATTTCTTCTTTAAGACGGCAAATTTCTTCCTCTTCGCTACTGCTGAGCTCTTTTCGTTGGGACTGGTCAGTCAGCCAGCCCAAACGCCAGATGCGATAGCCATATTCCTGCCAATAATCAGGATCCTCAAAAGAACTGTTGTAGGCTGACACACGGGCCACCAGATTGAAGGCTTCTATTTTCAAATGGGGGAACTGTTGTTTCAAAGCTTCAAAGCGTTGGAGGGTTTGGTCGATTTCTTCCACGGTTCTTTGGTGGGTGCGGGAACCGATGATGTTACCGTATACAAGAGTGTCCACCGATAAAATAGCGTATTCGGCCTGAGCGGCATTGGCAAACAGCCATTCCCATATTTTTTCAAAATTTGCCAATTGTTTGCATTGCCCCATAAGGGAAAAAGGTGGAGCAAGAAGCTCCACATCCTCTGTAATGTCTGCCAAAAGCAGCGGGTATTGATAATTGCAAGGACGGTCATCCAAGGGAACATACAGTATTTTGTGCATACAAACCCCCCAGGTACAGTTCTGACTTTATTGTAACTTATTCAGGGCCTGAAAACAACAATAAAGGCCAATCATCTAAAGTCAGGTTAAGCACATTGTCAAAAGCGGCCGATTGAAATAAAATGAAAGCAGTGGTAAAATGAAGATGAAGAAGGAGGGGGTTATGTGAATAAGCATTTTTGCACGGCTGTACCGGCCAGACGCATTTCTTCCAACGGCCGTCTTGAGCTTCGCGTTGCATCCGAATCGGGGGATTTTGTACAGATTCGGGGGATTTTGCCGGAGGGCCAAACCGTAGACTGCGGACAGTTTTCCATAGAGAAAAACCTTGTGCTGAACAAAGTGTATCCTTGCTTGAAGAGGTTGTCCGGTTCCTTTCTGTTGCAGGTTGATTTTATGAAATCAGACATTTTGCTGGAAACATGGGAACAGTCTTATGAAATTATTTCTTCTGAGGTGCATTCCTCCTGCCTGTTAGATGGTTGCTGGGTGAGCATTTGCCATTGGAGTGATGATGAGGCTCGCCATTTCAATCCCGCCTTAAAATCCATGACTGACAAGGACTGGAAGCAACATATGTATTCCATGCACAAAGCGGGCGTCACCAGTGTACTCATTCAAAATGTATTTGACAGCTCTCACTATGTCGGACAGCATCAAATGACGGCTGACAGCTATGACGGTCAAGCATTTTACCCGAGCAGACTTTTCGAAAAACGGTTTCCTCTGACAGCGGCAGATCCACTGGAAGCCATTCTTACAGCGGCGGATGAATGTGGCATGGCTGTATTTCCGGGAGTGGGTTTGTACGCATGGTTCGATTTTTCTCAGGAATCCCTAAAGTGGCATATGGCAGTGGCCAAAGAGCTTGACGAGCGGTACGGACATCACCCGTCTTTTTACGGATGGTACATTTCAGAAGAAA
>JGI994J12354_10005101_pt1 | contig 11445 bp, 11 predicted proteins | sample IntmicLarv3ML3BL_FD_12354 | JGI IMG/M metagenome (IMG submission 12354) | reverse complement strand
GAAAGGTCAAGTTCAAAGAAGTGGTTGTTTGTTATAATGACTTCTTTTTTGTGCAAGGAGGAGTATTGAAAATGCATGATTAAAACGGGGAATAAGTGTGAAAATTATCGTTTTATGAATAAAAAAATAGAAAACAAACAAAAACAAACTTGACATTGGCAAAATATATGGTATTATAACAAATAAAGGAACAGGTTTTGTAAGATGTGCACAAATCAAACAAAAACGCAAATGAAAAACGAAAAAGAACAAAAGGAGAGGAAAAATGAAAAAGAAAATTTTAAGTATGGTTTTATGTGTAGGGCTAGTAACCTCTTTGATGGTAGGTTGCACAAGTAAAGAAGCGAGTACCGAACCAGAGGCTACAACGGAAAATACAACAGAAACGCAAACAAGTGAAGGTGTAGATGTTGCAGATTTGAAATTAGGTTTTGTGGTAGGTTCTTTTGAACATACATTTTATCAGTTGATTCAACAAGGAATTGAAGCGGAATGTGAGGCGAGAGGTGTAGGAAGCTATTCTGTATTAGATGCAAGTCTTGACCCAGTAATTGCGACTTCTAAAGTAGAAAACTTAACAGCAGAGGGGAGTGACGCGATTGCACTGGCGTGCAACGATGCAGCAGGAGTAAAACCGGCAATCGAAAATGCAGCGGCAGAAGGCGTAGAAATGTTTACATTTGACTGTACTTCTGAATCAGATGCAATCAACTGTTTTGTAGGTACAGATAACTATAAAGGTGGAGAACTTGGTGGTCAAGAACTTATTCGTCTAACAGAAGATGGCGATAAGGTTGCGATTATAGGTTATCCAACAGCCTCATCTTGTGTAGATAGAGAAAATGGTGCACTGGATGTATTAAAAGATGCAGATCGTGAAGTCTTAAGTGGATATGATTACAAGGGTGATGCAAATGAGGCACAAAAGATTATGGAAACAATTCTGGCACAACACCCAGATTTAAAAGCAGTTTTTTGTGTAGGTGACCCTGCAGCAACAGGAGCATTGGCATCGATTAAAGCGGCTGGATCTGATTGTAAAATTATTGGATTTGATGGTAACCCAGAAGCAAAAGAAGCAATTCTTGATCCGGAAAATGGTAAATACTGGGTGTCTGAGATTTCGCAAGATCCTAAAAAAATCGGTGCAACAATCGTAGAGGAAATGATTTCCTTTATGACGACTGGAAGTGTTAGTGCAAAAGAAATCTTTATTGAGCCATACATCATTACAGCAGAAAATGCCGCAGACTAATACATAATAGAAGTGCAATATTATATTGTGGGTGAGGAATTGTTTGGGCAGGTTTGCGTGCTTGGGCAATTCCTCTCCCCTTTAATAGAGACAGGAAAAATGCAGGAGGCGGAGGAAATGGAACCAATTTTACAAGTGAAAAATATTAGTAAAGTATTTCCAGGCGTAAAAGCTTTGAGTGATGTGTCAGCAAATTTCTATGCAGGAGAAGTTCATACTCTGGTTGGTGAAAATGGTGCAGGGAAATCTACATTAATTAAAATTGTTTCGGGTGTTTATACACCAACAAAAGGAGAAATTATTTTTAATGGAGAAGAAATTCGTTTTGCTACACCACGACAAGCGATCGATATGGGGATTGCGGTTATTCATCAAGAATTAAGTATTGCTAAGGATTTAACAGTTGCAGAAAATGTATGGCTTGGACGAGAAAAAAGAAAACGAAATGGATTGATTGATAAGACGAAAATGGAGAGGGAAACGCAAGAAATTTTGGATTTTATGAAAGTAAATCTTAAAGCGAAAATGATGGCAGGCAGCTTGAATGCGGCACAACAACAAATGATTGAAATTGCAAAGGTGATTTCTCAGAATGCAAAGGTTGTGGTTATGGACGAACCGACCTCTTCGTTATCAGAGTATGAAATAGAATCATTATTTAGACAAATTCACATCTTAAAAGAGAAGAATGTTGCAATTATATATATTACTCATCGTTTAAAGGAATTAACGCAGATATGTGAACGTGTTACGGTGTTACGAGATGGTTGCAAAGTTGATACGATGATGGTTGCAGATGTTACAGAGAAAGACATTGTTGCGAGTATGGTGGGAAGAACTATGTCGGACTATTATAACAAAAAGAAACATTCTAGAGGAAAAGAAGTACTTCGCGTGGAAAACTTGTCTCAAAAAGGTGTGTTTCAAAATATATCATTTTGTGCTTATGCAGGACAGATACTTGGATTTTCGGGGTTGGTAGGAGCAGGCAGAACAGAGGTCATGGAGGCGATTTTTGGGGCGACAAAATTAGATTCTGGAAAGATTTTCTTAAATGGCGAAGAAATTCGATTTGCAACCCCTGAAAAGGCGATTGAGAGTAATGTTGGATTAGTTACAGAAGATAGAAGACGAACAGGACTTTTGCTGGAAAAAAATATTGTGGAAAATATATCTCTACCAAGTTTACCATTTCAAAAGAAAAGAATGGGGTTTGTAAACAAAAAATGGGAGAAGAATGCAGCTCAAGTCTATATGGATAAGTTGAAAGTGAAAGCACCAAATATGTACACGAAACTAAGTACATTGTCAGGTGGAAATCAACAGAAAGTAATATTGGGAAAATGGTTGGCCGCCAATTCTAAAATTCTTATTTTAGACGAACCAACCAGAGGAATTGACGTAAATGCCCGTTCTGAATTTTATGGATTGATGAATGAATTTGTTGAAAACGGTGGAACCATTGTTATGATATCTTCTGAAATGCCTGAGGTGGTTGGGATATCGGATCGCGTAATTGTTATGAGAGAGGGACATATTAGTGGAGAGCTAAGTGGTGAAGAAATTAGCGAACAACGTATTATTAGCTTGGCAAGTATAACGAGTGATGTTGTCTAAAATCAGGAAATGGGAAAGGTTGTAAATATGAATAAAACTAGAATGAAAAAAATGGTAAGTGACAATATTGTTGTTGTAGTTTTGATTTTGCTTTGCATAGGATTTGGTGTTGCGAGTGAAACTTTTTTTACAGGGAAGAATATAACGAATATATTATCACAAATGTGTATTAATGCGATACTTGCAACAGGATTGACCTATGTAATTATTTTGGGAGGTATTGATATTTCGGTAGGGTCTGTGTCGGCAGTAGCGGGTGTCGTTGCAGCATATGTTGGCTTGCAATTTCCAAATATGGGAGTAGTACAAGCGATAGTGATATTGATTGTTAGTGGTGTGGTAGTAGGGTGCATTTGTGGTTTGATAAATGGCGTGCTTATTGCATATTTTGATGTAATACCTATGATATGTACGCTATCGACGATGACTATTTGGAGAGGTGTATCTTTTATTTTAACAGGAGGACAACCGGTGTATGGTCTTCCGACACCTTTTGCATATTTGGGCGCAAATCGTATTATAGCAACAGAAAGTATGCCAAATGGTGCATTGCCAGTTATTACAATATTTACAGTTGTCGTTGTTGGAATTATGCACGTGCTATTATCTCAAACAATATTTGGACGACATGTATTTGCAGTTGGAAGCAATCGCGTAGTAGCACATTTAAGTGGAATTAGTGTGCGGAAAGTCACATTGATGAGCCATGTTATCTGCTCGATAACGGCTGCACTAGCAGGTGTTTGTATCGCATCAAAGTTACAAAATGCACAGCCAAATGCAGGAAATGGATATGAAATGTTTGCGATTGCATCGACAGTACTTGGAGGGACGAGTCTTCAAGGGGGATCTGGTTCTGTAGCAAGAGCAATGTTTGGTTGCGCAGTTATTGCGGTTATTAAAACAGGGATGGATCTTATGAATATTTACTCTTATTGGCAGAATATAGTCATCGGAGTAATTATAATTCTTGCAGTTGTATTGGATATGGCGCAAAAAAAACAAAAAAACTAAGGAGCCGTTGAAATGAGTAAGTATTTTCTAGCAATGGATATTGGTGGGACGAAGACAACAGGAGCCTTATTTTCAGAAGATGGAAAACTGGTAGATGACTATACATATGTACGGAAATCGCAAACATTTAAAGGAGAAGAGGTAGTTTATCAAAATACAAAAAAAGTTTTGGATAAAGTAATTGAACATTTTGGTATAGACATGAACGATGTGTTAGGGATAGGCGTGGGGAGTCCAGGACCTTTAAATACAGAACAGGGCATTGTAATTCACGCACCACTCATGGGGTGGAAAAATTTTCCTATTGCCAAAAGACTACAAAAAGATTTTGAAAAGCCAGTAAAAATAGATAATGATGGCAATCTTGGAGCATTAGCAGAACAGCGTTGTGGCGTTGCTGTTGGAAAGCAAAATGTAATGTATATTACGGTAAGTACAGGTTGTGGTGGTGGACTGGTTATTAATGGTGAGATATATCATGGCAAGAATGATGGCGCTGGAGAAGTAGGGCATATGTCAATTCAACCAGAGGGAAAAGAATGCCCTTGTGGAGCAAAAGGGTGTTTTGAGATGTATGCGTCTGGTACAGCGATTAATAAAAAGGTAAGAGAAGATATAAGGAATGGACAAAAGAGTATGTTGTGGGAGGAATCGGAGCATAATGTGGAATGTATTGATGGAGCAATGATTATGCGAGCGGCCAGCAAAGGTGACCCATACGCTTTGGCTGTGTATCGAGAAGAGGGCTACTATTTGGGTGTTGCACTATCAAATGTATTTAACCTATTTTCACCAGAAGTATTAGTTCTAGGTGGTGGAGTTACAAAAGCAAAAAAATATTTTCATGAGGAAATGATGAAAGGGATTGAAGAGCGATGTATCCAAAAGCCAAGAGAAGAACAAATTCGATATTCCGTTATGAATGACAAAGTGGTACTTTATGGAGCGTATTGTCTAATTAGTGATTTTATCAAGCGAGAGAAGAAAACGAATCAAAGAGCATAAGAAAAGGAGAAAAGAAATGGGATTGGTAACATTAAAAGAAATTTTGGCAGGAACAAGAGAAAGAGGCTATGCAGTAGGAGGTTTTAATTTTAATGGATATGAAGATGCACAAGGTATTATTGAGGGTGCGGTAGAAAAAAAATCCCCTGTTATTCTTATGGCATCTATGGGTGCGGTGCAATATATAGGATTGGAGCAGGTTGTTGGAATGGTAAAGGGAATGGCGCAATCAGTGGATATTCCAGTATGCTTACATTTGGATCATGCAACAGATTATGCGTTGATTAAAGAAGCAATTCGTCTAGGTTTTACCTCTGTCATGGTGGATGCATCGGCAAAAGATTATGAAACAAACATCAAAGAATCAAAAGCAATCGTAGAATTTGCCAAATTATATGGCTGTTCAGTGGAGGCGGAACTTGGAAAAGTTGGTGGAAAAGAGGACAATATTGTTGTTTCAGAAGAAGCAGCAGCATTTACAGATCCAACAGATGTTCCGAGATTTGTTGAGGAAACAGGTATAGATGCGTTGGCGATTGCGATTGGTACGGTACATGGATTTTATAAAAGCGAACCTAAACTGGATTTTGAAAGACTTGAAGCGATTACAAAAGTTACAGATTGTCCAGTGGTACTTCATGGAGGTTCTGGTGTTCCAGTGGAAGATTTCAAACGTTGTGTAAAGATGGGGATGAGTAAAATCAATGTTGGAACAGAATTAAAAGCAACATTTTCGAATGCTGTACGTGAAGCAGTTGGAGGAAATCAGGTTTCAGAATTTGATCCAAGAAAGTATGTAGGACCAGTAAAACGGGCGTGTGCAGAAGTTGTTAGGGATAAAATCGATATTTTTGGTAGTGCTAATAAAGCGTGGAAATGTTAAAAAAATGGAGGAATAATATTGAATATAGCAGTAATTACAAGTGGTGGAGATTCACCAGGAATGAATCCTTGCGTGGCACAGATTGTTAAAGAGGCGACCTGGCGGGGGTACACTGTGTATGGATATAAGTACGGATTTTTGGGAATTAAAGACAATGTATATGACATACTTTCTCCTATTGATGTTCAAGGTTGGTACAAGAGAGGGGGAACAGCACTAGGAACGGGACGTTTTGTAGAATTAAAAGAAAGAGTATGGCAAGAGAAGCTAGTCAAAAATCTAAAAGATAATCAGATTGATGCTCTCATTGTGATTGGTGGAGATGGTTCATTTAATGGAGCATTGAAATTACATGAAGTAGATAGCTCTGTGAATGTGATTGGTATCCCAGGTACGATAGATAACAATATTTATGGAAGTGATTTTACGATTGGTTTTGATACAGCAATAAACAAGCAAATGGCGTATATAGACGATATTTCAGATAGTGCAATTTCGCTACCAGACAGAGTGTTCTTTGTTGAAACATTAGGGGCGTGGGACGGTTATTTGACAAACAGTTCGGTTTTGATGGGAATGGCAGATTTTGCAGTTCTTGTTGAAAAACCGTTATCAAACGAAGAGATATGCCAAAAAGTGGAAAAAATATTAAATTCTTCTGATAGGAATTATGTTCTAGTTGTTTTTGCAGAAGGTGCATATCAAATGTTTGAAGCGGCAGAATATGTGAGGGAAAAATTGAATGCAAATGTAAAGTGCAATCTGATAGGATACAGTCAACGAGGAGGTGTGCCGAGTGCAACAGATAGGATTCACGCGGCAGGATTTGCGAAGTATGCATTAAAAGCAATAGAACAAGGAATACAAAATAAATATGTTGTTTTGAAAAATGGAAAATATGTGTATATGGATATTGAGTGTGCGTCTAGGAAAAAAGAATTTGACTGGTTCGAAATATGATTGTATTATAGATAATGATACGAGAGATATGATATATGGGGGAAAAGATGCTAGCGGAAGAAAGAAAAGCGAAAATATGCGAGTTGGTCAACAAGGAAAAAGCTGTAAGGGTGGCGGATTTGAGTAAACAATTAGATATTACGGAAGCGACTGTGCGCAGAGATTTAGACGAATTGCAAAATGAAAAAAAATTGCGTAGAACACATGGTGGTGCGGTTCCACTTTATCCAGCGGGAAGTGAATTTGTAATTAGCGAATTGGCAGTTAAGAACATTGACGAAAAACGAAAAATTGCAAAAAAAGCATATGAATCGATAGATGATAACGACACAATTTTGTTTGACGGCTCAAGTACAGTCTTGGAATTATCTCGTCTACTTGCAGAAGGAGAACGAAAAGGCGTTATTGTTGTTACGAACGCTATAAGTGTGGTAAATGTACTTGTAAACAAGAAAGATATTTCGGTTATACATACAGGAGGGGAAGTGCGTTATCACCTGGATTCTACAGTGGGGAAAATTGCAGAAAAGACACTATCTGATATTCGTGTTGATAAAACGTATATTGGTGTCAATGGAATAGACTTGGAGTATGGATACTCCATTACGAATTTTGCTGAAGCGACTGTCAAAAAGAATATGATTCAGAGTGCAAAACAGGCATTTGTGTTGGCAGATAATTCGAAATTTGGAAGAAGTTATTTGGCTAAAGTAGCTGAAACAGAGGGAGAAATTGACTTTTTGGTAACAGATTGCAAAAGTGGTGGGCATGACTATGATCAGATGGAAGAATGGGTGAACATGCTATATGCAGATGAAGTATAAAATCTAAATAATGAACATAAAGTAGCTCCAAACATAAGGTATATATCTTGTGTTTGGAGCTACTTTTATATAATGGGAAATTGCATCACTACCTGCGAAACGCTATTATAGCAGAAAAACTCTCACTTAGAATAAAAACGAACAAAATCGATAAAAATATTGCATAAAATCGATAAAAATAGTATAATAAGAACAAAGTAGGAGGGGGTTAATCATGAAGATGAATAAAATTATTAATGATCCAGATGACATGATTCGAGATATGCTTGATGGCTATTTATATTTACATGGTGACCTGTATACAAGAGTACAAGGTACAATGGGTGGAATGATAAAACGAAATTTAGAAGAAAAGGTTACAATCCTCATTGGTGGAGGAGGAGGAAATGAACCATGGTGTTTGGGGTATGTAGGAGATGGTTTGGCAGACGGAATGGTCAGTGGAAATGTATATGCAGCGCCTCCTGCAAAAGCTGTTTTAGATGTGAGTAAAGAAATTTACCACCAAAAGGGTATCTTGTATATTGGAACGAATCACATGGGGGACGTGCTGAATTTTGAATTGGTTGGAGAACTGGCAGAGTTGGAAAATATTCATACAAGATGTGTTTTTGTAAATGATGATATAGCTAGTAATTTGGAAGAGCCAAAAGAACGACGTGGAATTGCAGGAATTGCGTTAGCGGTCAAAATCGCAGGGGCGGCAACAGAATTAGGTCTTGATTTAGAAGAAACTGCATGTATCACGCAAAAAGCGATTGACTCTATTCGTACATTGAGTGTTACGACTTCACCAGGTTATATGCCAGCAAATGGAAAAGCGATGTTTGAGATGCCAGAGGGGCTTATTGAATATGGCATGGGTTTTAATGGTGAGCCAGGAATTTTAAGAGAAAATTTAAGAACAGCAAAAGAGATTGTTACATCTATGATGGAAATGCTGATTAAAAGTTTGGATTATCAAGGAGAAGATTTGGGAGTGTTTTTGAATGGTTTTGGTTTCACCTCTATTATTGAATTACATATTGTGATGAAAGAAATCAAACAGTATGCAGAGCGAAAAGGTCTTCATATATACCATGCAGATTTGCAAAATGCGTTTTGCCCTCAAGGTATGGGTGGATTTTCGATTTCACTTATGAAAATCAATGAAGAGCTCAAACTTTATTATAATCATGAAGCAGAATCTCCGCTTTATAAGTGGAAACAACTTTGATAGAGTATTAAAAGCATGTAAAGAGAGGGTTAACAAATGAATGCAATACAAGTAAGAGATATGTTTTTATATGTTTCGGATATTGTGGTGAAAAGTGAAGAATTCTTGACGGAGATAGATAATAAAATCGGTGATGGCGATCATGGAATCGGAATGGCAATCGGGTTTAAGGGAATAAAAGAAAATTTGAGTAATCAAGACTTTCATTATGTAAATGAAGTTTTTCATACTATGGGTATGACAATGCTCAGTGTGATGGGAGGGGCATCTGGTGTGCTTTTTGGAACAGTTTTCGTGAGTGGTATTGTAGGGTATGAGAAAAAAGAGGAGTTTATGTTGAGCGATTTCGCAAATATCTTCACAAAATCATTGGCAATGTTACAAGAACGAGGAAAAGCGAAAGTGGGAGATAAAACCATGATTGATGCATTAGCACCAGCAGTTCAAGGTCTACAACATGCGATGAATCAAGGAAAAGATATTAAACAAGGTTTTATGTTGGCAGCAAAGGAAGCAAAGTGGGGAATGGAGTATACGAAGCAATGTAAAGCACGTTTCGGAAGAGCGAAATATTATGGAAAAAAGGCTATTGGATTACAAGATGCAGGTGCAACATCTGTGTATTTGATTTTTGATGCGATGGCAAAATGGGTAGAAAAGAATATGTAACTCAGGAGGAAACAGAAGAATGATAGGAACAATTACATTGAATCCATGTGTAGATAAAACGCTTGTTATAGATGGGTTTACATATGGTGGAATGAATAGGGTGAGCAACAAACGTGCAGATATATCGGGTAAGGGAATTAATGTATCAATCGTTCTCACACAAATGGATATTCCAGTTAAAACATTGGGCATTAATTATAATGATGGGTCACAAGTGTTAATGGAGGAGTTGAAAAAAGTTGGAATCAAATACGAAGCGATTATGGTTGAGGGTGTATTAAGAGAAAATGTGAAAGTAATGGATACACAAACGTGTATTACAACAGAATTGAACCAAAAAGGTGATTTTGTTGATGTAGATAAACTTAAGCAATTTGAGAAACTTTTAGATTCATATTTAAAAAAATTGGATATATTGGTGGTGACAGGAAGTGTTCCACAAGGTGTTGAGAGTGATTATTACTTGAAATTGGTTGAAAAAGCAAATGCCAAAGGAGTAAAGGTTATTCTAGATGCAGAGGGAGAATTTTTGTTAAAGGGAATAGAGGGAAACCCCTATCTGATTAAGCCTAATTTGTACGAGTTTGAGACGGCGTTTGGTCTGCAAGGAAATGATATAAAAGATGTGTTGAAAATTTGCAGAAACATTATAGATAAGGGCGTATCAGTGGTATGTGTATCTATGGGAAGTGAGGGAGCTTTGATTGCGAATCGTGAAGAAGCGTATATTTCTCGCCCAACAAAATTGAATATAAAGAGTACACAAGGTGCAGGAGATTCACTTGTAGCAGGAATTTGCATGGCGATAGAAGAGGGATTATCTATTTCAGAAATGTTGTGCTATGGAGTAGCAACTGCGCAAGGTTCTTTGATTCATGAAGGAACTCAATTATGTACGAAGAAAGATTTTGAATATTATAGAGAAATGGTTAAAGTAGAAAAAGTGTAACTACAATGTAATATATAGGTCGGTTTTAAAGAATTACACAGATGGAAAATAAAAAACATCAAAATTCTAGTGAAAATGAAAGATACAAACACTTGCAAGAAAAAATAGAAAAATAACGCAACCACTATCTATCACTGTATTTAAATAGAGTGTGATAAAGAGCTAGGGTGTGGCACAACGTATACGTTGTGCCACACCCCTTTTTTGACACAAATTGCAACGTATTTAGTGCGTTTGTTACATACTAGCATAGGTGTGGCATAAAGTATACTTTGTGCCACACCTTGAAAGCCAGTAAACATGGGGTTTGGAACGGATTAAAAGAGTGGTAAAAAACAGAGAAAAAATCCTGAAAATACATGAAGGAAATGAAAATAGCAACATACAAGTAAAGATGGAGGTGCATATGAACGAACAATTATTACTGCTGATTAGCAAGCAATTAGAAGAAATCAACGCAATACTTGTGAGGCAAGAACAAAGAAATACAAAGAAAAATGCACAAGGAAAAATGGGGAGGCCAACGAAAGAACACATTGTGCTCAAGTATCGTGGTATGTATCCAAATAATCGAAAAATGCAGTGTACTAGAGCTACAGGGTTGAGTATCAAGACTGTGAGCAAATATTGGGATTTATATGAAGAAAAGAAAGAGGCACAAGCAGGTGCACTGCTTAAACAAGCATGAGATGTAAGAGAACAAGAACACAACATTTAGAGCAAGAGAATCAACAAAATAGTGAATGAAATGGCGAAAGTTCAAATGGTGAAAATTAAGAACAACAAAAATAATAAGAACAAGACTTCGCTGATTGGGTTTATTGTCATATTCCTTGTAGGCGCAGGAATCCTATTCTATCCAAGAATTAGCTTTTGGCTTGCAGATTATAACCATGTAGTTGCACACCAAAGTTATGAAAGAAGTGTAGCGAATCTCAGCATACAAGAGAAAGAAGAAATATGGGAAAAGGCCGTTTACTATAATGAACGCTTGGTGAAAAGTGTTGTAAAAGACCCATTTGCGAATCTAGATAACATAGACCCATTTGATGA
>JGI994J12354_10005100_pt1 | contig 11446 bp, 9 predicted proteins | sample IntmicLarv3ML3BL_FD_12354 | JGI IMG/M metagenome (IMG submission 12354) | reverse complement strand
GGGGTTCATATACTCATACGCAGTACCGGGGATGAAGTTTAGCTTCTCCAAATTGCTGATATAGGCATATGAGTTTGTATCGGTGGCTGTTGTGGCAAAATGGCGATCTGTCCTGTTTCTGGCATCGGGAATTCCGGAGGTGTGGGATAGCAGGTGTCTTAGGGTTATTTGCTCCAATAATGGCGATTTGAATTCAGGAAACCACTTTGCAACGGTATCATCTAGCGATAGTTTCCCTTCTGCCGACAGCATCATCAGCGCGACTGCCGAAAATTGTTTCGAAATCGAGGCTATATTGAAAAAGGTATTCTCATCTATAGGGGTCATTGTGTTTAGGTCGGTAACACCATATCCTTTAGCGAAGATTATGGAGTCTCCTTTCATTATCAAAACGGCAGCCCCGGGGTTTTCAAGCTTAAGTAGCGATGAAAAGTAGGTGTCTACTTTTTCAGTAACAGTATCGTCAATTTTTGAAGAACATGATGAAGTATTCATAATGGTGAATATTAATAAGATAGAAAGTGTTATCGATACTATTAGTCTAGATTTAATAATTGCCTTCATAACATATTATTTTTATTATTATAGGGTGTGGTTAAGTTCGGTTTCAAGTCTAAGTCTCAAAAAATTCAAAGCTTCGGCAGCAAATCTACTAATATTTCTGGTTCGATCCCCCGAAAAGATACTTTTTTGGGAGTCTGAAAAGCCATCTCCCACACATGCTATCCATACTGTTCCTACGGGTTTCTCTTCGCTTCCACCGGAAGGGCCTGCTATTCCGGTAGTTGCAATAGAGTAATCGCTATTAAATAACTTTCTAACTCCCTCTGCCATCTCTATTGCACACTCGCGGCTAACGGCTCCATATCTTTCGATAGTCTCTTTGCAAACTCCTAAAAGAGATACTTTAGATAAGTTGTCATAAGTTGTTATTCCTCCAATATATATATCTGAAGCTCCTGCGTTTGATGTAATCAAAGAAGAGATCAACCCGCCCGTACACGATTCGGCTATTGAGAGTGACTTGTTATTGCGGCGTAAATATTCCGATACTACACTATCGAGGGTGTCTTTCTCTACGCCATATATCTTATTGCCCAACAGATCTTTGAGTTCCGATGCCGCTTTATCAATAATGGTGTTTGCATACTCTGCCTCCTCTCCATATACCGATAGCCTCAACCTTATTCCCGTTAGAGGATTTGGGAGATAGGCCAGTTTCAGTTCCGAGGGGAGGCTATCTTCCCACTCCTCCAGAAATTTGGCAAGTGCCGACTCGGGCATACCATATGTGACCAGTGTTTTATGGTAGATATCTGCAATATTACACTCGTTCTTAATCACCTCAGAAACATCGGGTATAAGGGCTTCCATCTCAAATGGTACTCCAGGTAAAGAAAATAACCAAATCTTTCTCTTCCCTTTGCAGAGGCGAAATACCATACCCGGAGCAGTTCCTTTAAAATTTGGGAGAACGGTGCAGTTATCGGGTACGAGAGCCTGGTCCCTATTCAGGGGAGATAGTTCCATTCCGCGCCTTTTGCATATATCTTTAATTATGTCTAGTTGGAGATCACTATAATAGAAAGATTTGCATCCGGTCAAGTCGGCTAGAGCCTTTTTTGTGATATCATCCTTTGTCGGACCTAATCCTCCCGTAACAATCACTATCTCGCTATCTTCTATCGCTCTATTAAGGTAAAAAGAGATATCTCCGTAATTGTCGCCTATCGATATCTTATCCCTCACCTTTACCCCTAGAGAGTTAAGCTCTCTTGAAATATAGACAGAGTTTGTATCTACTATCTGCCCTATAAGTATCTCATCTCCGATTGTACAAACAGATGCTTGTATCATAGCTATATTTATGATATATTGCTTTTTACAATATGTTTTAAAACTTTGCGCACAATTCCGGGACCGCTGTATATAAATCCTGAATATATCTGAATAAGAGAGGCACCGGCTTTGAGCATCTCTATTGCCTCTGCCGGCCCCATTATACCGCCTACGGCAATGATAGGTACGCTGGTTCTGCTTTTCAGATATGCTACAAACTCAAGACTTTTACCGAATAAAGGGGCTCCGCTCAAGCCTCCGTCTCCGATAGAGTCAATTACATCTGACGAAGTTGTCAACCCCTCTCTACCTCTTGTTGTATTTGTCGCAATAATCCCATCTATTTGCGACTGAATTATTAACTCAATAATTTTATCAAGGTGTTCGAATGTGATATCGGGCGAAATTTTCAGTAATATAGGCTTATAGATTTTTTGTGTTGCACGTCCGGCAATGAGTCTATTTACGATTGCCGAAAGAGAGTCGATCTCTTGCAGGCCGGTCAAATCCTTTACATTCGGACACGACACGTTTAACGCAAAATAGTCTGCATAGTCATAGAGTTGTATAAAGGCGGCTTCGTAATCGGTTGGCGCCGACTCGTTAGGTGTAGAGGTCAGTTTTGTTATATTGGCTCCTATAATAACACGAGCCCTTCTGGTTGATAATCGTTTAAGGGCGTATTCGGAGCCTTTATTATTGATCCCCATTCTGTTGATTATGGCTCTATCTCTAACAAGCCGGAAGCACCGAGGCTTTGGATTCCCCGGTTGGGGTTGCGGGGTTAGAGAGCCTATCTCTATAAAGCCAAAGCCCATATTGGCCATCTCGTTATAAACTTCACCGTTTTTATCGAGTCCTGCAGCCAATCCGACAGGGTTAGGAAACTTTATTCCAAATAGTTCGCGTTCCAACTTTTTGTTTTTATAGCTGTAGAAGAGACGGAATATTGCCCCCGAGAAAGGAATATAATGTAGGAATTTTAACAGCCCAATTATCATTTTGTGTGCCGTTTCGGGTGAAAATAGGAAAAGGATGGGTTTAAGAAGTAATTTGTACATATATATATAAATGTATCTACAAATTTAGAAACTGTTTTGGATTTTTCACGAAAAGAATGATATTACAAATTCAAAACAGTTTTTTTACTCGATTAAATTGATTTTGCATAGCGGGCAAAAAAGTATTGTACCTTTTTTTGAAAGAGCGGGGTTAAGTAGTCGGATTAAAATCTTTAAATGTACCGTCGGAGTATACCAAAATCATCTTTATTAGGCTCTTTTTTTCGGCCACCTCTCTCTCCTGAGCTTCATTTATACGATTCTCATTGGGTTGAGATGATAGATTTTCACGTATATCTTCTTCATCTTTAACGCTATGATGAAGATTACCCTGCTCCGGCAGATCGGTGTCGTTTTGGCTGAAAAGGTCTCTCTCCTTACTTTTGGGCTCAATTTGTTCCTGATATGGTTGTTGAGCTTGTTCTTTATAAACTTTTCCCTTTCCCGAGATAAGCCAGTCGATATTTAGGGTAGGGAACTTCTGGGTCATCTTATATAAAAAATCATAACCCGGTTTATTTCTCCCCGACAATATGTGGGAGATACCTGAGCGCTGTATTCCTAAAATATCTGCCAATCGGGCAGGAGAGAGCTGCTCGAGCTCTAAAAAACGCTGTAAACGGAGATTCATAATTGTAATCATTAGTTGTTACAAATGTAGGCATTATTTTGTTTACATGTATAATATGAGCGATTTTACATTTGTAACAATTATTTATGCATATTGCACTGCAAAATATAGCTTTTTCAGCAGATTACAGAGCTCATATAGCAGATCGAATATATCTATATTATATCTTAAAATAATAGATGTTAATAATAGAGTATTAAATAGTTATATAAAAAAATATAAAAATTATTAGTCGAAATACTCCTTTTTAAATAAATATTTGAATTAGTGGCTATAATTGTATTTAGATAAAATACTATAACCATTTGGGTATTAATTAAATATATACTATAAAATTTACAGAAATAATTGTTTACAAAAACAAACACAATAGCATATAGCAAAGAGGGAGAAAATGGAGATACACAATACAAGTGTAAACATAATTGTTTATAATATTGAATTACATTTGTAAACAAATTACCAAATTTCAAAGATTTTTCTCTTCCCCTACATTTATATAATTTTGCAGAAAATAATCGATTGTGAGGCCTAAAATAGAGATAGAGGATTACAACTATAATTTGCCCGAGGAGAGAGTCGCAAAATTCCCGCTCGATAAACGGGACGAATCTAAAATTTTAATATATAAAGACCATTCTATAAGCGAAGCGTGTTTTTCTAATCTGCCGGAATTAATCCCCTCCGGCTCAATAATGGTATTCAATTCAACAAAAGTTGTTCCTGCAAGGCTTGTTTTCAGGAAAAACTCGGGGGCGCGAATAGAGATATTTTGTTTGGAACCCCACTCTCCATCTGAATATGTAAACTCCTTTGCATCTGTAGATTATTGCGAATGGATCGCTACCATTGGTAACGCCAAAAGATGGAAAAAAGGTGAGCTTTCCTTTGAAACACACGATGTTAGTGGAGCGGAAAATATAGATTTGAGAGTTGCTATAGTTGAGAAGCGAGAAGAGGATTATATAGTTAAGTTTAATTGGAAAGGCGGAATACCATTTTCTCAGGTACTTGAGATATGCGGTAATGTTCCGATTCCACCGTATTTAAAGAGAGAGAGTCAAGAGATTGATAAAGAGAGATACCAAACTCTATATGCAAAGGCGAGAGGATCTGTGGCAGCGCCTACGGCCGGGTTACATTTTTCGGAAAATGTACTGGAAGAGCTTAGTATCAAAGGAATAAAGCGTGAGGAGTTGACATTACACGTTGGAGCAGGAACATTTCGTCCTGTAAAATCGAAGTATATCGGTGACCATAAAATGCATTCCGAACCCTTTACGGTATCACGCAGGTTTCTGGAGAATTTGGTTGAAAATATTGATTTAAAGCGGAATGTGGTAGCTGTAGGCACGACATCTATGCGGGTTTTGGAGAGTCTCTATTATGTAGGCAAACAGATATCGGAATCGGGAATACCGGGGGGTGTGGAGCAGTGGGAGCCCTATAATGATAATATATATAATTCAACTGATAGTAAAGATATAAGTGCCGAATATGCTATAAAAAAGATAGTTGAATGGATGGATGTACATAAGATGGAGTTGTTTAGCGGCAAAACCGAAATAATAATTGTTCCCGGATACAGATTTAGGATTGTAGATATCCTCATAACTAACTTCCACCAACCTCAAAGTACTCTTCTTCTGTTGGTTTCTGCATTTATAGGTAATAGATGGAAGAGTGTTTATAAATACGCTCTCGATAACAATTTCAGGTTTTTGAGCTATGGAGATAGCTCTATACTATTTGGTAATAGAGAGAAAGTGTAATATCTCTCCAATCCAATTGGAGAGCATAGGACCCGATTCAGGAATATTAGATGCTATATTACTTATTTGATGGTGAGCATTTAGCAAGAAATTTTCGTCTCCTGTAATTTCATACAGAGAGAGCAGGTTTCCGGCCATCATAGAATTTGCAGAGGGTTTGAACAGATCAATATTGAATTCGCGTCTAAAAGGGACACAATTCTCTTCGATAGGGGTCTCTCTCTCTGACATGAGAAACATATGTGTAGGCCGTTTATGTAATTTCGTATATACTATATCGGTGTATTTAAGGGCAATCTGCAAATATTTTGCCTCTTTGCTTATCTTGTAAAGTTCGATGGCTGCATCTATAAGGCTGGTATAATCGGAGAGATTTGCCGAGAAATAGAATTTACCGGCAGAGCTGTATCGGTATAATTTTTCATCGGTCGGAGAGGTATTACAGTTGATAACATACTCAAATATTGTTACCGCATTATCGTACATAGAACTATTTTGCAGTAATTGGGAGGCTATTGCAAATGCCTTTACCGTACGAAAATTGGATTCAGTTATCATTCGAGAGTCTTTGTAGTAGTTCCGATGCTCCATTCTGCGCTCTCTAAGTAGCTTTAGATCATCTTCTCTTATACATTCTATGGTTCGCTCCGTCCTTACAGGTATGTGCCTGTTTTTTGTCCCTATATTTACGTGGAAGGAGAGTCCGGCTGCAATATCTTCGTATTTGTCTGGAAAGAGCCGCATAATCTCGCTCATAGAGAATGTATAGTAGTCTGCATCTTCAATGTTGCAAGTCAATGTTATTGCATTGCCTAAGCCATAACCACTCTCTTTTGACTCTATACGCAGCTCTTCTACGATAAAACGGTATATCATCTCGGCCGTATTTTTATATGAAATATCATTGAATGCTTTGTATGCCTTTGCATAAAGCATTAGAAAGGAGCTGTTTACACATAGATTTTTTTCGAAAAGAGATTTTTTACACGAGGCATCATTTGCTTGAGAAAAAAAACCTCCGCCTATGGGATCAAATAGCGCCGAATATTGATAATGGTTGAGTATACTTCTCATTCTGTTATTATAGACAGGATTGTCGGAGTATTTTAGGCACGATAGTTGGGTAATAATTTTGCTGGGGTTTGAATTATATGGTATCATCCAGAACATCAGGTCTGTCTGATTATTCTCGAACCAATTCTTAACCAGGGAAAGAAGAGTTTCACGATTCACAAGTTCTTCTGCCTTTTTAGTGATAATGGCTGTGTTGGCAATACGTTTGGCAAGCTCTTCGCCAAGCTCTATCAGCTTCTCTCTTTTCTCTCTCTTTGCCAGCAAAATAGAGTTTATTATTTCGGCACAGCCCTTAGGTTCGGTATCGGAAAAGCAAACTAAAGGCCTCTGATTAGGGGTTATGATTATATTCATCGGACCACTTGAGAACTCATCGTTAAGAAACAGTAAATCAAGCGCTACTAAAAAGGTCTCGGGCTTATCGTCCTGATCCTCTACCATACAGATGAAATCGTTACTAAGTAGAGATACTATTTGGGGATCGCTAAAGAGTTTTATCGATTGCTCCCTTTGAAGTATATTATTAAAACTACCAACATGTATAAAGAGCAGTTTGTCCTCTTTTTGAGCCTCTTTCAGCAACTCTTCCGTAAGGCAATAGTGCCATTCGACAGCCTTATCCGAAAATAATTTAAGGTATGGAGATGCACTTTCAAACATTATTGATATATTTATGGCTGTAAAGTTAATAGCAAAACACTTTTTTAACTATTTTGTTTACTCTTTTTTTGCAAAATGAGAAAATCTAGGAGGTTTATATATCTATTATTATTTGTTGTAGCTGTTGTTGCTTTTTTGAGCCCGTTATCCCTTCCTGCACCCCAAAAATCGAATTATACCGACTTTTCTGCAGAGAGAGTTGCTGTTGATATAAAGCAGATATCAAAAGAGCCTCACTCTATAGAGCATCCTCAGGCAAGGGCAGAGGTAAGAGACTATATTGCTTCTAGGCTATCTGGAATGGGGCTTAAACCGGAATACTACCCATACGATTCTGTAATAAACAGATTCGGAGAGCCTATGGATATTATCAATCTCTATACAAGAATAGATCCGCCGAATGTTACAGCCGACTCCTATCTCTTATTTGTGGCACATATCGATTCACGTTTCAAAACAAGGGTTAGGGGAAGAGAGGTATATTCGTTTGGAGCGGCCGATGATGGGTATGGAGTTGCGGTAATCTTGGAGCTGTTAAACAACATTTTAAAGAACAGGAGCGAATGGAAGAATGGTATAAAAGTGCTCTTTACCGATTCTGAAGAGTCGGGCTTGGAGGGGATGAAGTACGCCCAGAGGTTTGATTCGCACATATTTTATAAAGTAAACCTTGCAATTAATATAGAGGCGAGAGGGGTGAAGGGGCCGGCGCTGCTCTTTGAAACATCACCGTCAAATAGTAAATTAATAGAGCTATACAAGGAGGCAAAATATCCTTATACCTATTCTCTAACATCGGCAGTCTATAATATACTACCAAACTCTACAGACTTTTCGTGCATTAAAGAGAGTATTCCCGGATTCAATTTTTCTGTAATAGACAACCTCAATTACTACCATACCGATCTCGACAATTACGATAATATTTCATTGAAGTCTATTCAGCACTATGGAGAGCAAATATTGCCAATGGCAAAGACCTACTTAACGAACGGCGAATATACCGATATGAAAGCATTTGTTTCTGATGAAGATAGACATTTCTTTACAATACCCCATGTAGGACTCTTTGTTTTAAAGAGAGAGATGCTTGTGCGGATACAATATGCTCTGATTGCGATTCTGTTACTCTCTATACTGCTATTCAAAGGGCAAAAAAGGGTATCGTTACGAAACATTCTGAAAGCGACGGGAATGCATTTAGGAGCTATTATTATTGCTGCTTCCGCAGGGTATGGAATCTCCTATACGCTGGCCGAGATTTCGGAACAAAAATTTGACATGGTAAGACTCCCCTATATAGATGGGGAGTATATTATAATTGTAGCAGCTTTTGTGCTCATATACTTGATATATACGCTACTATTTGAACGATTATTGAAGGGGTCAAAGCGATATACTTACCTCGATTTTCTCTCTTCGGGGACTATTCTATTGATTTCGGCATCAATTATATCTTTGCACTTCCTTGAAGACAATACGCTCTTTTTTATTCCGGCGGCAGTATCGTCAATATCTCTTCTCTTAAATATATTTATGTTCTCTAAGTACACCAATTTTATAGGATGGTCTATTATCTTGATCTATCTGTTGCCACTATTTTATTGCCTTATAGTTGCCCTTACGATAGGAGCATTGGTCGTTTTCCTTGCACTATTCGTATTATATATTACGGTCTTGACTCCGTTGCCGAGAGGCTAGTTTGCGACAATATTACCACTTTACTTTAAAAAAGAGGAACTTCTTTTTATAAATCCCTCGGCTTGTACTATATTTGTGGGATATATACATACCAAAATGGATTATAATAAGTACAAAGATATCAGACCTTATAAGGGTGCGGAGGAGAAGGCTGCACTTGATAGAATAGCCGTACATCCTCAACTTAATGATATTTCCAAATATTTATTTCCGGGTAAAGATCCTAAAGAGTTTAGAAATTTTATCCTCTCCCTAAATGGTGTGGACGATTTTCAACTTAAAGTGATGTTCAATGCAATAAATAAAATTATTGTAGATACCACTATTCGTCTTACCTATACCGGTGTTGAAAACCTATATAGAGATAAAAAGCATCTCTTTATCTCGAACCATCGCGATATTCTTTTGGACTCTGCTATAATTCAGTCCATTTTATGTGAGAACGGTATTGAGACATCTCAAATGGCAGTAGGGGATAACCTGATAACAGACTCTTTTATAGAGGATGTTGCCCGCTCCAATAAGATGGTGAAGGTAATAAGAGGTGGAAATGTGAGAGAGATATACCATGCATCGATGCTATTATCGGAATATATAAGAGATTCTATAACGGAGAATTATAGTTCGGTGTGGATTGCCCAAAGAAATGGCCGCACAAAAGATGGAGTAGATATGACGGAGCAAGGTGTTTTAAAGATGTTCGAGATGAGTGGACAGAGCGATTTTATAAAAAATTTTGCAGAACTGAATGTAACACCTGTTTCTATATCGTATCAGTATGAACCTTGCGATCTTTTAAAGGCAAGAGAACTATATGTGTCCAAAAGGACAAAATATGTAAAGAGTCCGGGAGAAGACCTCAACAGCATCCTCACCGGAATAATGCAATTTAAAGGAAATATACATATCTGCTTTAACGAACCTCTTGCTGTAGCTGATATAGGGGCGTGTGCCGAACTGGAGAAAAACGAGAGATTCATTGCTCTAGCGGGTATTATTGATAAAAAGATAGTAGGTTCGTATAAACTTTGGAATACCAACTATATGGCATACGATATGCTGCATAATACCAATAAGTATGCAGAGAGATACACTCCTGAGGAGCGTCTCTCTTTTGAAAATTATTGCAGCTTTAAACTTTCGAATATCGAGGGAAATTATGAGGAGTTTAAAGATATATTCCTCTCAATATATGCAAATTGTATAACCAATTCCGAAAATCATAAATAGTATGGTAAACAAAATTATTACAGCAGATAAGGCTTTGAGTAAGATAAAAGAGGGCATGACCATTATGGTCGGAGGTTTTCTTACAAACGGAGGACCGAATAAAATTATGGATATGCTTGCCGTTTCCGGAGTAAAAGATTTAACCATTATATGTAACGACTCTACATATCCCGATAAGGGTATGGGAAAACTTATATCTAATCATCAGGTAAAGAAGCTGATAGCGTCTTATGTTGGTTCCCATCCTGTGGCTATTGACCAGATGAATGCCGGAGAGTTGGTGATTGAATTTTCACCCCAGGGAACTTTGGCAGAGAGGGTTCGTGCAGCCGGTGCGGGTTTAGGAGGAGTTTTAACCACTACAGGTATAGGAACTGTAGTTCAGGAGGGTAAAGAGATAATAGTTGTCGACGGAGTTAAATATCTGCTTGAAAAACCATTGAAGGCCGATATTGCCGTTATTGGCGCCTCGGTTGCAGATAAATCGGGAAATCTCTACTATAAAGGGACATCGAGGAATTTTAATACTTTAATGGCTATGGCAGCGGAGACCGTTATCGTCGAAGTGGAAGAGCTGGTTGAGGTTGGTACTATTAAGCCGGAGGATGTGCATACCCCTGCAATTTTGGTAGATTTTATGGTGTTATAGGGGTTACATTACTAGATAGTCAAGAATTTAAATTATATATATATGGCAAAAACAGTAATGATTAGGGTTCGGATGAGTTCTAACGATGCCCACTATGGCGGAAACCTTGTAGATGGTGCAAAAATGCTTCAACTTTTTGGAGATGTGGCAACTGAACTTCTTATTCAGCACGATGGAGATGAGGGACTTTTTAGGGCGTATGATAGTGTTGAATTTCTTGCTCCGGTGTATGCCGGAGACTATATAGAGGCTACGGGAGAGATAGTTTCTGCGGGAAATACATCGCGTAAAATGGTATTTACGGCAAAGAAGGTAATAGTTCCCAGGCCCGATATATCTCCCTCTGCCGCAGATATCTTAGATGAGCCTATAGTTGTTTGCAGAGCCAGCGGAACGTGTGTTACACCAAAAGATTGCCAGAGAAAATAACCGCTTGCAAATAGAATTGCTGTAAATTTATTGACAGAATAGTATGATACCGGTTTGATTATCGGGACAAGATAATTGTTATAAAAAACATCAGATATGGAAAAATTGATCATAACGGCTGCAATATGTGGAGCTGAGGTATTAAAAGAGCATAATCCTGCGGTACCCTACACCGTAGAAGAGTGTGCAAGAGAGGCAAAATCGGCATTCGATGCCGGAGCAAGTATTATTCACCTGCATGTCAGGTATGATGACGGAGTACCTACTCAAGACAAGAGCCGTTTTAAGGAGGTGATGGATGCGATATACAAATTGTGTCCCGATGTAATCATCCAGCCCTCAACGGGAGGAGCCGTCGGAATGTCTAACGACGAGAGGCTTCAGCCTACCGAATTGAACC
>JGI994J12354_10005099_pt1 | contig 11449 bp, 12 predicted proteins | sample IntmicLarv3ML3BL_FD_12354 | JGI IMG/M metagenome (IMG submission 12354) | reverse complement strand
GGCGGGGGTGCGGTAGGATTTTCTTCCCGGGACATAGGCGGGACAACTTGAAGAGTGACAGCTTTTCCGCCTGAAAAATAAAGCTCACGGGCCAGCTCTGCGCCGCCCTCAGGCATCATCATAGCAGCCGAGAAAAGAGCGCTGTTTTCCATAAGACGTCCGGCGGCGGGGAAAAATCCGCGGAATACATATCCCAGCAGCAGGCAAAAAAGCATCCCGCACACTGTGGCCAGCCGTTTTTTGTTTTTCACCTTCATGAACCGGGTCATCCTCTCCGCGTTGTTGTATCTATAAATCCATATGCGGCGGACAAGGTATTTATTCTTTAGTTAATAGTTAAGAATTAAGAGTGAATAGTTGCGGCAGGCGCTGCGCGCCTTTTGAATTAAAGGGCTTGCAACGCAAGCCATCCACAACTATTAATTTTTAACTATTAACTATTCATTCTACTACGATACCAATTCCAAAATATCCTCCACGGACAGGGCGGGCTGGATGGCGCAGTTGAGAGCCAGAGCCACCAATTTGGCGGCGCGGTCGATGAGCAGGTCAATTTCCTTGGGAGTTACCATCATGGAAGCGCCGCGGGGTTCCACGGCCTTGCGCAGATTGTCATAATCCTCAGAGACGCCGCTTTCGTGAACCAGGTCGGCGGCCAGTGTGGCACAATCCACCACCGTGGGGACTCCAACTATACATAAAATACAGGTATGATAGAAAGCTCGTAAGCGTAGTGCTTACGAGCTTTGTGCTGTATCTGTATATTTTAATAATTCCTTGATTCTTGACCTGAATTCAATAAACCGTTCTTCGGGAACATATTTTTTGATTTCAGTGTAATCGACAGTTTTCAGCTTCCCGACAATATCAGGATGGTTATTAATAAACCGTTTTGACCATTCGTCCAACGGGAGTAAGGAGCTGCGTCCTTTGGTTGCATGGCTTACCCCCATGAATTCTTTGTTAAACGCAATGTTATGGTCATAACACGGTGCAAGTGAAATGAACTCAAAGGTTTTTGCGTCATATAAAACACCTGTATTTTCGTCATGCATATCGGGATTTCCGATAAGATAATTGAAAATATACATACGTTCAATTTGTCCTGCTATATCTTTTCTGTCCAGCTTCACAAATTCGTTATAAATCTCTTCATCAGTATCAAAAAAATGCTTTAGCTCTGCTGCATGAACAAGCGATGTATCGTTGTTTGTAAACAATCGGATATTGACAAATTCGCCATCCAATTCGCATTTTGCAACTGAAACTCCGATTTGTTCACCAAACAAAAACGCAGGATATTCAAGTATAGCGTCTTCACGTAATTTAACAAGGTTTTCACCGATTACAGCCTTTGTGAAAAATCCCTTAGTGGTGAACAAGGATGTATGACCCTTGAGAAGCTCTGACGGATTATCAGTTTTACCCGTAAGAGCGTACAGGCTTAATTCTCTGCTTTTATCCCGTAATGAACTCAGTTCGTTCCATGTATGACCTGTGTCCGAGGTTTTAAGCCAGAAATTATCCGTAAACGAAATCCCGGAGCTGTCTTTTATCATTTTATCCCGGTCACGTCCGACCTTACGTGCTATATACACCATGTTCATATAGGTTCGCTGTGCATTGTCTATACGGTCTGTTATCCACTCAAACGCATCGACCGGACGGATAATATCAAGACCCCGTAATGCAAACGGTAGATATTTCGGTTCGTAAACCGTAACTGTATCCGCTTTTCGGTCGAAAAGCGTTACAGGCGTTTCCTCGTACATTATGGTATATTTTGATATTTTTTTGTTGCTGTTATTTTCTGACATTAGTGTTCCTCCCTCATCATTTTAACAAAGTCAAAGGCAATCTCAATGTCAATGTCTTTATCTTTTAACCGTACTTCACTTACAACAGAAGCAATCATTTGCCGTTTGACTTCACCGGAAGCATTTTCAAAAATGTTATCCCAGTCTTTAATCAGCTCCTGAAGCCGTACAATGTCCTGTTCGTCAAAAGCTTTAGACTTCTCTGAGGATTGTAACTCCGCATACACTCTTGTTACCTTGTCAAGGTCAATGACCGTCTTCTCGTACAGCTCCTTTAACTGCTCCTGACTGAATGTCGATTCTTCCCCTGTGAGGATTTTCATAAGCTCGGAATTTGATTTTTCCTTAGCCTTGGTTAGCCGTTCAATCTCCCTTTTTGCTGTTTTGATTTTAACAATAGCATCCTCATCGGCTTTTTCGGATTTTTTCTTAATGTCCTCAATTACATCTGAAGTCACTAAGTTTTGCATATAATGCTTGATTTTATTAATAACAACAGCTTCTAAATCATCGGATTTATACTGACCCTTTACAGCACCGCAAGCGACCGTACCTGCTTTGAGCCGTTTGAGACATCTGTAAATTCCATATGGCTCACCTTTTTTAGTCCTCTTATGGTCAAGCCAGTTGCTTGATGTTCCGAAGGTCATATTTGAACCGCATTCGCATTTTAGAATTCCGACAAGTAAACCCCTTCCTGTCCCTGTTCTTGTCGGTGTTTTTCCTCCAAAAATCTTATCGGTGTTGACACGGGATTTTTTTATGGCTTGAGCCTTCTCCCAAACATCTTTTCCTACTAAATCGTATTCAGGCCAGTATCTGTCACTTACGCTTCCTTCTCCGTTTTTAAGACGCTTTTGATATGAGCCGAACTCCCCTTCGGTAGTTACAGTCTTACCGTAAGAAAGATGTCCTTTGTATATCGTGTTATCAAGAATTTTCCCAATGTTTGAGCTGGTCCAATTGTTGCCGATTTTGGTTTTCAACCTTTCTTTATTTAAAATACCGGCAATTCGCAGCATTCCGTAACCGTCAACAGTGTACATATGATAAATCTGCTTGACGATTTCAGCTTCTTCTGCAACGACTTGCAGCATATTTGATAAATCGGGATGGTTAATATAACCGTATGGAGGATTCCCTCCTGTCCAGTAGCCTTCTTCATGAATCATCCTCATAGCATCGGTAACTCTGATTTTTGTATCCATAGAGGATTTTTTTGCAGACCAGAACTCAATAAAATTAAGGATTTCGTCAGCATCACCGTTGTTAGTAAACTCTCTGTTTTTATCAACGACCCAAATTCTGCAAAACCGAAGAAATTTGAGTGCATGGTTAAGGCTCTCTACCGAACGTCTGCCGAATCTGTCTAACTTATAGATTACAAGAATATCGTAAAGCCCGGCTTTGGCATCGTCAAAGGCTTGGTTTAATCCTTTTCGTTTGGATACGTGGGTGTGGAATCCCGAAACACCTGCTTCCACATATTCTAAATCGGTCATAACCCATTCAGTGTTTTTATTTTTTTCGGGCTGAGAATTGACAAACTGACGAATCATTTCCTTTTGCAAGGGAAGATCATCATCTGCTGAAAGTTCTCTTATGGACGTTTTTTTAGATTGGGAAGCTTTTTTGGCTTTACCTTTGCTTGTCTGCTTATTGGTACTCCCTCTCATAAAGGTTGCAATTCGTAGCTTTTTCATATACACCTCTTTATACAGACCTACTGTAAGTATGTTACAAGTATAAAAAAAGAACCTGCCTTTGTCAAGCAGATTCTTTTACCTTTTTTATTTCCATAGTCGGTTCCTTAATCGGTTTGCTTGTGTAATAACTTGCAGCAGCGGTAACAAAGGCTTGCTTGAACCGAGTTACTCTATCAGCTTTTTCTTTTTCGGAAATGTTATCTTTAACAGAAATTCTTACATTGTACATAGCAAGCCAGACTCCTTCCTTTAATTTAATTATTAGACATTTACCATATTTTTATACAGAACAAGTTAATATGTCTTTATGGTGCTCTTTATTAATTATATATAATTCAAATTCCGGTTTATTTCAGATTGTTGCGATTATCAATATTTGTTGCTATATCATCTTTATTTCAGCCGTATACCCCTATACCCACGTTGCTGATTGCCAATCTTGATCCGTTCAATCATACCCGGATATTCAAAACTCATAACCGATATAAATTCTCGTGAGAATCGGTCGCCAACTACAGGCTGATAATCATTTTGATTGCAAAAAAAGTTGTATGCAGCTTGCAAATCTTCAACCGATGCTATGGCATCATTAACAAGCTCACAACAATTACTTACGAACCATCGGATTGCTTGTTTTTTATCAATTGAAACACTTGAATCAGCGATCACTATTTCCGGTACGAATCTATCTGCTCCAGCCCATATGTAATTACTATCTTTCAATCGTTTATAAGCTGCGAAAGCGTGGTTGAACAGAGCAGGTATTTCCGGTTTCATCTTCTTTACAATATCTGTATCCCATTCTTCCTGGGGTATGATATGTTCAAACGGAAAATGTACTACCCGATTTACAAATGCTTGGTCATACACTTTTAATTTAAGTGGTGCATTTGAGGAAAAAATCATTTTGCTTTGTGGTCTAAATTGAAACCTCGGGATATATTTTTCCTCACCACCAATACGTTCAGAACCGGTAAGCTGCTTGATTTTAGAAACGGCCGATGGGGGTATTGGGGTATCTGACATATCATCTGCAATAAGTAGCCGTTTACTTGCCAAACTGCCTAAAGCAAATTTATCCCCGAAGCCTTGAATATCCAACGTGTCAATGAAATCTTCCGGGAAGAGCAAAGAGAGTAAATCACAAAATTTGCTCTTGCCCGTGTGTGACGGACCCTGTAAGTATATAAATGATTTTCCTCTCATGTCATTGCTCAGGACATAACCAAAAAGTTGTAAATGTCGTTCATATAAAACGTCATCTCCACTACATATTCGTTTTAAAAACTTTTCAATTACTGGCATATCAAAACGACTGGGATCATACTCAAAAGCTACTACGAAGTTCGCTTTGTCGGAAGGCGAATTATTACGAAAACGTCCCGACTCGACTTCTAAAGTACCATTTGGAAAAACAATAATATCGGGATTCATCGGAAATTCATCAATTTCTTCAGCCAAATGCCTAAGATAGTGGGATGTGTTTTTAATGACGCTTAATTTATTCGATACATCTATCTCTTTATGGTAAGTCTTGAAAATTAATCTTTCAACCTCATTGGGGGACAAACGAACAAATATGATTCCGTTGTAAAGATATAATGATTTTTTGTCAAAGAGCAAATTTTTGTTTTTCAATAAATCTTGAGCAAGAACATAAGAACGATCAGCATCATTTTCTTGTGATTTTTTCTGTCCCCCTTGTTTATTTACTTTCTTTTTTGGGAAGATGTTTTGAACAGAAACATCAGATTTCACATCTGTAGAACGGCTGTCTGAAATATTCAAATATTCGTCGCTGATTGAAAAACTGCTACTTTCACTTTCTTTCTCAAACCATTCTGTGCTAATGCTTGGTGTGTCCAAACTCTTAATCTTTCCTTCTTCTTTAAATGAATCACAATATTCTTCGCCAATCGTGTTGGTGTTGTTTTCGTTTGAATTTTCAAACCATTCTCTGCTAAGATCAGACATGTTATATTCTCCTCACATTTGATTTCGGATAGGAAAAACGGCAGGTACTGTGCTTCCGTCCGTCATTTTTTTATTCATCATTATTATCACCACATAAGAGCTTCGTCTGTTCACTGTCTGTGAGTATGATGGAATCAGAAAGAAACAATTGTGTGATCGCATTAAGATTTGGCTCACCTTTAATAATTCCAGTATTCAATCCGATTTTTGAATCGTAGCATGTTAAGATGCCTAATTTAGTATCTCCTGTTTTCATAGTTAGCGAGTGAAATTCTTCCAATTCGACAATGCTTTCTTTACCATCTGAGTCTTGGGTTGAAACGAAAGCTTGTTTGCTGTTGCCATCATTACCAACGTACACCTTGGTTTCTAATGATTCATTTTCCTTTACAAATAGCAACTCAGATTTATCAGATCCATTTGGTTTTGCTTTAATAATGATATCACCCATCGGATAATTGATACCGTTTATGGTTTGTGTTTTATCCATTAGATCAAGCGAAGTGTAACCTTCTTTCCCGTCATTGACCGCTCGGATTGTTTTGTCAAACACATTAATTGGTTGAGCGAGGGTCTTTGTCATATCGTTGGATATAGCTTGGGACATAGTTTCCTTGCTTCCCCGGTCATTGAATTTATTGCTTCCCCCTTTCATAATGGATAAAAATTTATTTGTTACGTCACTCATTTGAATAGCCTCCTAATTAATTTGATTTGCCTACAGACGGTAGACAGTAGACATATAAAAACTTTTTGACCATGTACACCAGACACTAGAATGTCATTAAACACAGACGATATTGAAAGGTTAAACATCTAGTGTCTGCTGTCTATTGGGGGTTCAACCGTTTTTTGACATTTTCTTTAGTTTTAGTTTTCATTTCAAAAACCTCCTTTAATATTTTTTGTCATATTGACAGCTACATTTTAGCATGATATAATCGTTAATATCCATAACAAAATGTCTACATTTCTAAAAACATGTGGAGGGAAAATGTTAAGATGTATAACATCGATATGATGAGCAATCGCATAAAATCTTTACGGAAGAAAAGGAATATTTCTTTAGAAAAATTGGAAGAGATATTATCTGCTAGCCGACAAACAATCTCAAACTGGGAAAAAGGACAATCCGTCCCTACAGCTTGGGATTTGAAAGAAATATGTGATTTTTACGGATGCGATACAGGTTATATATTCGGTGAGCATGAAGAAAAATGGCGTGCAGCTACCAATATTAGAAGAGAAACTGGATTGTCCGAAGAAGCAATAAATGTGTTAAGAAAACTCCATGCCGAAAAAAATGCTGATAATGAAATAATTAGTTTCTTAAATTTAATTATTGAAAGCATAGAGTTCAGATCTCATATGAGTAGCTTATCGCACAGTAGCATGGAATATATAAGAGGCTATATAAAGACGGAAGCAGAGCGATATAATCCATCAGATATAGACAAGATGCTAAACTCATCCTCAACCATCAAAGTCGATATTCAATCAGGCAAAGGGGTAAAGGTGTTAAAACCGAAATCTTCTTTTGAGGATGATTCTGACCTAAAGTATGACGAATATAATGAAAAAGCATATCATTTAACGAAAACATTTGAACGCTTAATAATGTTTCTTTCTAAAAATGCAGGTGTTTTTAAGCAACTAAAAAAAATCCGAGAAGAAAATGCTAATGATATAAAAAAACGTAATAAAAAAATCAAAAAGAAATTGGATGAATTTGCGGTATCTGCAAATTCAGCTACCATAGAAACCCCCGCCATCTCTGACGAGGATTCCTAAAATAAAATAAGCTGTACCCGTCATTATGGTAGCAGTGATTACGGTTTTCGTAACCCCTCTAAATAGATTTCACCAGCTTATAAAACGTAGTCCGTTTCAGCCCCAAGCTTTTCATTGTCTGGACAGCTGTCTGCTCGCCATTTTGCCATTTTTCATACTCTGAAATGAAATCCGATGGTAGCTCGGCTTGGGGTCTACCGAATTTAACACCTTTAACTTTGGCAACAGAAATACCCTCTTGTTGTCGTGACTTGATTTTACACCGTTCCTTTTCAGCTAAATAAGCCAGTAGCTCAAATACAATATTAGCAATCAGCGACTTTTCGAGGTCGCTTTTTTCTCTTGTATTAAGAATCGGCATATCGAGAATTACAATATCAATTCCTGATTGCTGTAGCTCTCTCCATTCGTCCTTAATCTGCTCATAATTTCTACCGAGCCTGTCAAGCTCCTTAACCGCAAGGGTATCACCCTGACGGAGTATCTGAGATTTCAACATGATATAGCCCTGTCTATTAAAATCCCTTCCGGATATTTTATCGGTGATTATATCCCGTTCATTTATTCCGTAATCCGTCAGGGCTTTAATTTGTCTATCGAGATTTTGTTCCTGTGACGATACACGGGCATACCCGAAAGTTCTTGATTGCATGATTTTTCTCCCGTTCGTAAAAGTGTACCTTTACGAACATCATATTTTTACTGATAATTCTGTTCGTAAAGCCTGTATTTTAATTTGCGGATATGTTCGCAATATCTGATACTATTACGAACAATGTTTAAACCCAATTTGCAAAATCCTTTGCTTCTTCTTCATTATGTATGAAGATAACATCATCATTTGTAGTATTGATAACTCTAATGGGATAACCCACAGAAGAATGAATAGCACAGGCACCGGACAATATTTTTACAATCTTCTGTTCAGGTGAGAAGTGTTCATAGTTCTTAATGACCTGAAATGCTCCATCGGCTACTTCTGACCCACTCCCGATAGAAACATAATCATCATATGGTTCTATCACACAACCATCTTGATCTATTTCGTAAAGTTTATCTCTGTGGGCTAAAATAAAGCTGGAGCATGAGCAGTGATTAGATTCCGAGGTTTTTCTTTTTTCCAACAAAGACATCATCTTCGGTACGATATTATTCACAACATCCTTAAACTGGATTACTCTGTCAGTAAAATCATTATCAATAATATCATCGGACATTTGTATGATGTTACGATTACCAACCCATCCTGAATGAGCGAATATTACACCGGATTCCTTAATCTTCCATGCTTTTTCGTGTCCCTCTTTTAAAAGACTCTTTAAACCGTATTTTTTGCTCATCAGGCTATCTGCTCCGACAAATACTGTATCGCCTTTTTTAATTGCTATTGCTAAACTCATATTTCTCTCCCTTCAAATAAAAATTGGCTGGAGGATTAGCTCCAGCCACATCATATATTGTTCTTATCGGCAATAAAGTGATAAGATCATCCCTCTTTATCGTCGTCGCCACCATCGTTTTTTCTTGGCAATATTCACCACCTGTACAAACGGGCCTCTTTTCGGACGAGACTTTCCTTTTTGTCCCTCAACGTCCTTCGGGAATATAGCAGGAACATACAAGGTGTTGACACGACCACACTTTTCACACTGCCAGTCGTAATCAAAATCTTCATCCGGGTGTCCAAAGCTGATATAATGTTTGAATTTGTGTCCGCAATGCTTACATTCCCAATCCATGTATATTGCACTCATGGCTTCATCGTCCTTTCCTAATTGAAAATAAAGTAAACAGCCGTTCTTAAACAACTTCTGCTTTCGGAACAGGTATATCTTCGGCAATCTTTCGTTGATGCCGCCACCGGAATCCATGAAGATAATACATGGGTGTGAAGAGATATTCACATTCCGGGTGCATCTTTCCGACAAGTGGTGGATAGCGTAAGCTGTCTCCGATGATAACGTACCCGGACATTCCCAACAACGACATCTGGATATAGCACATCCGGGCTACTACCGGATCAACGTCCTGTCCTACAAATAATACGTTGCGTTGAAAGTCAATGTCCTGTACCCAGCAATTATGGGCGAAAGCGATCAACATTGCTCCGCTTCCGCAGCATGAATCATTTACCGTGATGAACCCATTTTTTTGGATTAAGTCGGGTACATCGGTATCCACTATCTTTCCCATCATTCGGCATATCGGTTCCGGTGTGAAATACTGACCCTTCCAGTGATTATACATCTCCAGTTCCATGTATATTTCTCCCAGAATGTCTGTAACTCTCTCCTGTTCCAGAGCCATAACGATTTCTGCAAACATCAGAGGAAATAAGGCTTGCGTTTTCGGATCATAATTTCCGATTCGTCTCAGATATTCGTCTTCCCGTTTCTGTACCCAATGTAAAGGCTGTGTGATAGCAGTAGCACTCATAAACATGAGATCGTCCCATATCCTCCAAGCTGATGTCGTGGTTGATGCTTGCTTAACCAGTTCGACCAGTTCCTGACGGTGCTCCTGTCCGGCTCGTCGTATAATCTGTCCTCGACGACTCAATAGCATCCCTCCAATAAAAATAGCTGCCGGGGACAATCCCCAACAGCATAGCTTATAATTGTCTTTATTTCCGTTTTAATATCTCACCTACAGCCCACCATGATTGCAAGGGAATGGATTTATCCATGGACACAGAAACAGCTTCCTGATTTCCGCAAATATCGCAGATGTGTATGTCATAATGACGTGACAATGCGTTTTGCAGGATGTTGGTTGACATGCTGTTTTTTCCGCATCTCGGACATGGCAAGCTGTTATTATGCTTGTTTTTGTTTTGCATCTCAGCATATACTTTCAGAATACCCCGAGCCAGATGCTCATCAGTGCTCATTCCCTCTTTGGGAGTAAATGATTGGTTGCAAAGGGGACAGTTGCATTGTTTTTCTTGATTCAAGATGAATCCTCCTCAATTAATTTTAGTACTGATAATTGATAAATCCGACACCCGTAATCTGCAAATGATATACGGTAATGAAGGGATGGCGGGACAGGATGTTCCGTTTGCTGTAAGCAAGAGGAACGTATGTCCGGCTCATTCCCGAAATGGACGAATATTTATTTGGAAAAACGAGTAAATCCGTGTGATCCCCCTGTGGATCACAAAGGATTTACGATATGCTCCTAACGTCTATGCTTTGGATAAAATCTCAAAGCCCATTGAAAAAGGTTTCCAACGGTATCCATTACAGGTGTCAGTCTTTTGGTTTGTACTTTTACAATCTGCATGTGTAAAGCTGCATCTCCTCAAGTCTTAGGATCCTGAAGACCCAGAGACTCGTTCGGATTTGACTCTAAAAATTCTTGGAATCCGAGCAGGAAGTCTTGGAATATCAACGGAAAGTAATAATATTTCGACCTTTTCCTATTGACATCCTTAGAACTTTCCGGTGTTAATGACTCAGAAGACGCCACACCCGGTCCACGGCTCCCTGCCTTCGGTCATCCTTCAGCGGACAAAACGATCCTTCAGCAATATATATATACTTGAAGTGTCTCTGTTGAGACTATCCATTGTAAAAGTGCATGTTAAGCAGATAAATCCGCTTTTATGTTGGCTTCTATATCGAATTGGGTTCTTTCACTGTAAGTCTTTATGACATAATCAATGTAATCCCGTTCGACCATCCGGTAATATGAAATTAAACCGTTTAAAACTTGAATGTCGTGTAAGTCCCAATTGTTCCCGGATTTTTTTGAACAGACATAATTATTAAGCATAGCCTTAAAATGCTTCTTTTTTTTATGACCAATGGTAATTTCATTGTCTTTGTTCAAGACCAATCCAAAATTGAAATTTTTTCCGGATCGGGAACCAAAGCGAGTCTTTTCCGGTTTTATTGAAAATGGAGCACTGAGTCCTCTCAAAGTATCCGAAACAAGCTTCTGAACCTTATCCTTATTAAAATCATACTGACAAGAGATAAGAAGGTCGTCCGCATACCTTGTGTATACAAGCCTATTTCGCTCAAAGTTCCGTAAAGAATTACTTAGCCTGTGGTCTATCGGAATCATCATAATATTTGTAAGAAGCGGAGATATGGGTGTTCCTTGGGGTAGCCCTCCGTTCAGAAAGCACAAGCTTAACGCTTTAGACAATTCTTC
>JGI994J12354_10005098_pt1 | contig 11450 bp, 6 predicted proteins | sample IntmicLarv3ML3BL_FD_12354 | JGI IMG/M metagenome (IMG submission 12354) | reverse complement strand
CGCCGGGGCGCACGATGGAGCCTCCGGCGGCGGGAATGTACTCCCACTCAATGCCGAACGCGTCCGTAACGCCGTCAGGGCCTCCGCGCCCGAGCGTTTCGTTGTAAATCGGGGAGAAAAGCATGCCGGAGTCTACGGGAACGGGGCACCAATACGGGTGCTTGTCGAAGAACAACGCCGCCATGTTCTCCTTGGGCTCAACGGGTGTGTCGCGTAGCGGCGAGGGCGGAGAATCGAAAAATCCGGGAATCATGTCGATGGCGACGAGCTCACTTTTTTCAAAGGGTATGCGTCTATTCATAGTATCCAATCCTTTCATCTGATGTTTTTAGCATTATTTTCTGATTTTTTGAAATTTTCTACTGCTGATTATACCTTAAACATACGTACCTGTCAAGACACATCATACGTCTTTTGCATTGACACCGCAAGGCTCGTATGATATAGTAGAGCATCTGTATTTTTGTATAATGCGATTATCAGAATTAGGAAAGGTTTGGTATAAAATATGAAATTTCCGAGCTTGTTCGAGCCGTTCGCGATAGGCGGCGCAGTTTTCCGCAACAGAATTTTCTCCTCCCCGCAGGGCTACTACAACGTCTCGGCGGATAATCTTCCGAGTCTTGACGAGGTTGCGTACTTCGAGCGCAAGGCGAAAGGCGGCTTCGCGTCCGTCTGCATCGGCGACTGTATCGTTGAGGATTCGACGGGCACGCACTACCCGTTCCTGATTCGCATGGAGGACCGCAGCACGATGCCCGGTCTCGCGGCGATTGCGTCAAACATCTCGCGCCACGGCGCAGTTGCGTCGGCGGAGCTGAGCCACGCGGGCATGTACGCGCGCTTCGTCAAGTACCCCGACGGCAGCGTTTACGGCCCCGACTCCGATAAAAACGTCGCCGCGCAGCGCGACACGGTGCAGGGCGGCAACCTCTACGGCCCCGTTTACATGGAAAACGGCAAGTACGGCGAGGTTTTAGAGATGCCCGAGGATATGATTCTGCGCATCATCGACAAGTTCGGTAAGGCGGCGGCGTGGGCAAAGACATGCGGCTTCGGCATGGTCACCGTTCATGGCGGCCACGGCTGGCTGTTGAGCCAATTCATGTCGCCGTACGTCAATACGCGCACCGACCGCTGGGGCGGTAGCTTTGAGAACCGCATGCGTATGCCGCTCGCCGTAATTGAGAGCATCCGCAAGCACGTCGGTCCGAATTTCCCGATTGAATACCGCTTCTCCGGCGACGAGGCGAGCGATTTCGGCTACAACATAGACTACGGCATTCAATTCGCCAAGGCGATTGACCAGAAAGTAGACATTCTGCATGTCTCCGCCGGCGACCACGAGGACGATAAGTCCACTATGGTCACGCACCCGAGCATCTTCATGGAGGACGGCGTAAACGTCAAGTTCGCCGCCGAGATTAAGAAGCACGTAAAGTCTTACGTCGCAACGGTAGGCGCGCTGACCGACCCGCGCCAAATGGAGGAGATTATCGCCTCGGGTATGGCGGATATCGTAGAGCTCGGACGCCAGTCGCTTGCCGATCCCGATTTGCCGAAAAAGGCGCGTGCAGGCCGTGAGTGCGATATCAACCACTGCATGCGGTGCAACACGTGTCTTGAGCACACGGGCAGTATACGCAGTCTACGTTGCGCAACGAACCCCGAAATCGGCTTTGAGCGCGAGGCGGCGATTCCGAAGCCCATTGAGCGCGTCAAGCGCGTGCTCGTCGTCGGCGGCGGTATCGCGGGAATGCAGGCGGCGCTCACCGCCTCCGAGCGCGGCCACGACGTAATCCTGTGCGAAAAAACGGACGCTCTCGGCGGCATTCTGCGTTGCGAAACTAAGGTGCCCTTTAAGAAACGCCTTGAGGATTACATCGCGCGGCAAGCGCGCACCATCGCCCGTGCGCCGATAGATTTGCGCATGAATACGCCGGTCACGCGCGAGCTTGCGGCTGAGTTGCGCCCCGACGTAATCATCGCGGCGCTTGGCGCGGCGCCCGTAAAGCCGCCCATCGCGGGCATCGACGGCGCGAACGTAATCGAGGCGACCGCGCTGTACAACGAACCCGAAAAGGCGGGCAAACGCGTCGCCGTAATCGGCGGCGGCCTCGTCGGCATCGAGCTTTCCATACATCTGCACGGTCTCGGCCACGAAATCGCGCTGATCGAGATGCAACCCGAGCTCGTCTCCGACGATGCAGGCATTCACATGCTCGCCCACGCCGAAAAGCTCCGCGCCGACGGCGTTACCGTCTACCGCGGCACGACCGTTTCCGAGATTCGCGACGGCGAGCTGACCTGCAACAACGCCGACGGCGATTTCATCGTCGCCGCCGACACCGTAGTGTACGCCGTTGGTCAAAAACCGCTGCGGGAGCAAGCGTTCGCGCTGTCCGACCTCGCGCCGGAGTTCCACCAAATCGGCGACTGCGTAACGCCGCACCGCATTTTGACGGCGACGCAACGCGCGTACGCAGTCGCGCGCGAAATATAACGCGACTTAATAGGAGAAAAAATGGACAGAACGAAAATCTTCGTGGAAATTGACGCGCTTGCACTCAGCGACCGCATTCAGGCATGGCGCGAGGCCGTGCGCAACGCGCCGTGGGTGCTGTACGCGGAGCGCGAAATTTACACCGCACAGTCGTGGCGCGAGACGGAGGGCGAGGACATTCAAATCCGCCGCGCAAAGCTCGTTAAGAACGTGCTGGACAACATTCCGATTGCAATTTTAGACTTCGATTTCATCGTCGGCCGCGCAACGCCGACCGTTATCGGTGCATGCACGTCCGTTGACGTGTGCGGCGACTACATGCCCGGGCTGTGGGACGACGATGCTGACATCAACCTCACGATGAACGCCGATTCGCACGTTGACGCGGCGAGCCGCCAGATTTTGCGCGACAGCGTGAAGGTGTTCGGTGGTAAAACCGCGCCCGACGTCACCAATCGCGCGTGGAGCGACGTGCTCGGCACGTGGCCGAAGGACGCAACTGACGCAAAGGTCAAGGATCCGACGCTTGACGTCGGCATCTTCGGGCAGGTCACGGCCGTGCCGATGTGGGGCAAGCTGCTCACGAGCGGTCTGCGCGGCACTCTTGATGATGCGCGGACGCACATCGCAGAGTTCCACGCGTCGCAGAGCCAAGATATCGACAAGCTGTACTTCTGGCAGTCGTCGATAATCGTCTGCGAGGCGATTATCAACTACGCGCACCGCTACGCCGCGCTCGCCAAGGAGCTGGCGGCGGCGGATCAAAACGAAGCACGCCGCGCACAGCTCGTAAAAATCGCCGAAGCGTGCAGCCACGTTCCCGAAAATCCCGCACGCACGCTGCATGAGGCGTTGCAGGCGATGTCAATTCTCGGCGTTTGCAAGCTATTGGAGCACCCGATGCACAACAATCCGCACTGGGGACGCGGCGACCAATATCTGTACCCGTACTTCAAGAGCGACATCGAAAGCGGCGCGCTTACCGTCGCGCAAGCGGGCGAGCTGATCGCCGAACTCGTCGGTCGCTGGGGCACGCAGGTTTTTGTCACGAACGAGACGCAGCGCGAGTCGCATCAAGTCAACTTCGCAATCAACAACGTACTGCTCGGCGGCGTAAACACACGCGGCGAGGATGCCTCCAACGAGCTCAGCTACCTGTTTTTGCACATGGTCGGTTTGCTACAGCTCTCGTCGCCGACCGTCGGCGTGCGGTGGAACAAAAAGACGCCCGCATGGCTGATGCAAAAGGCGATTGAGACGAACCTCGCAACGAAGGGCGGCATTCCGCTGTTCCTGAACGACGATAATATGATTGCCCACTACGTCGCCGACGGCATTCCGTACGAGGAAGCCGCCGAATGGTGCGGTCTCGGGTGCGTTTATCCGTGCTTGCCGACGCGCGCGGAGCATTACGGCGCGGAGGGCGTTGCGGGCTACAATCTCGCGGCGATTCTGCATCTCGCGCTCCACAACGGCGTAGGAATAACAGGCAAGCAAGTCGGCTTGGAGACGGGCGACCTGCGAGACTTCGCGACGTTCGACGAGCTGTACGACGCCTTCAAGGCGCAGCACGAGTACGTCATCAACCGCACGTTCCGTCTCGCCGCAATCGCGCGGAGCATTCAGCACCGCTACATGCGCCTGCCGCTGATGTCAACCATCGGTCTGCAAGCGGCCATGGATCTCGGGCAAGACGTGCTGATCCCGCACCCCGACTTCTCGCTTTTCGGCATCTCTGACCGCGCCGTCATCGACGTCGCCGATTCCCTGCTCGCCGTGCGCAAGCTCGTTTTCGAGGACAAAAAGCTCACCCTGCGCGAGCTCGCCGACGCTCTTGACGGCAACTTCAGCGGCGAAAACGGCGAATTTATCCGCCAAATGTGTCTCGCGCAGCCGAAGTTCGGCAACGACATCGACGAGGCGGATTTGATGGCAAAGCAAATCAGCGAGTTCTCCGCCGGCGTAATTCGCGGGTACGACAATTCGCCGTTCCGCCCGTATATGGTCGCCCGCGAGGGTCTCGCGTGGCACTACCTCGGCGGGCTCGGCGTCGGTGCTCTGCCGAACGGACGGCGCGCACTTGAGCCGCTGAACGACGGCTCCGTTTCGCCGATGCGCGGCGCGGACACGAACGGCCCGACGGCCGTCGTGCGCTCCATTCTCAAGTCGGGCTTCAACGATTCGTACGCGCACGTGCTCAACCAGAAATTCTCCGCAATTTCGCTACAGGGCGACGACAGCGTTGAGAAATTAGCGGCGTTCACGAACGCGTTTTTCGCGGCGGGCGGCACGCATATTCAGTACAATATCGCCGACGCGGAACAGCTCAAGGAAGCCAAGGTCGAGCCGGAGAAGCACTCCGACCTAATCGTCCGCATCGGCGGGTTCAGCGCGTATTTCGTGCAACTCTCCGACGGGATTCAGGACGACGTTATCAACCGCAGCGAGCAATCGCTGTAGCCGACTAAAATCCCCGAATAAGGAAAGGAATCCACACAGATGAGCGAGAAAACGACAATCGCGATGGTCTACGACTTTGACAAAACGCTCACCACAAAGGACCAGCAGGAGTACACGTTCATTCCGAAGGTTGATATGGAGACGAAGCAGTTTTGGGCGAAGGCAAATCAACTCGCCAAGGAGCAAAAGATGGACAGCATCCTTGCCTACATGCACTGCATGCTCCACGAGGCGAAGTATCGCGGTGTGCCGATTAACCGCGGCGCGTTCGTGGAATACGGCAAAGACCTTGAATACTACAGCGGCGTTACGGAATGGTTCGAGCGCATCAACGCGTACGCCGCAGGCATCGGCGTGGAGGTCGAGCACTACATCATCTCCTCCGGCTTGCGCGAGATTATTGAGGGCTCAGAAATCTTCGGCAAATTCAAGGAGGTTTTTGCCTGTGAGTTCTACTACAACTCCGACAACGTAGCCGAATGGCCGAAAAACGTAGTAAACTACACGACGAAAACGCAATTCCTGTTCCGCATTAACAAGGGCGTGCTTGACATCTCAAACGACCGCGAGCTCAACGAATACGTCTCCGAGAACGAGCGCCCGATTCCGTTCCGCAACATAATTTACATCGGCGACGGGCTGACGGACGTGCCGTGCATGAAGCTCGTCAAGGTCAACGGCGGGTACTCCTTCGCCGTATACACCGAGCGCAAGTACGCCGACAATCTGCTGCGCGACGGCCGCGTGAACTTCATCGCGCCCGCCAACTACTCCGACGGCAGCGAGCTTGACGGCATGGTCAAGGACGTGATTTTGAAAATCTCCGTCGAGGATAAACTCGTCAACATCACCGCACAGCAGCTTAGGGAGAGCGTGTAGCGCATAAAACGCCTGCGGGATTGAAATCCCGCAGGCGTTTTAAACTGAAATATCACCCAAGCGCGCCGGGGGCGGGATACAACGGGAATGAGACGCTCCCGTCGTCGCCGAAAGTTGCCTCCGCGCCGTTGAGGTGCGCCTGAATCATCGGCATCAGGCGGCTCGTCATTTCGCGCGCGAGCTCGTACTGCGTCACGAGGTCGGCGTACGGGTTACCTTCAAGGTAATCAATCGGCTCCGAAAAGCCGGAGCTGCCGAACTCGCCCATCAGTGTTGAAATAACGCTGCCAAGCACTAATGTCGCTGTAAGTGCTTGGTAGTGCAGCACTTGCGTCGTCTGCTCATGGCTTACGATTGTGCGATAGCCGTCGTCGAAGTCGATGAGGAATTTCATAGCGTTTTCGCGACCACTCGTATAGTCGTGGAGCCGCTGCGCGTGGTCGTACGCTTTTTGCGATTGCTTCGCCTGCGAGTATGCACGAACGAGAATTGAATCCGCCTGCATGCGCAGGAGGCTGTCGGTGCATTCATCGAGCACATACTCGCAAACGCGGGCGCATTCGCAGCCGTTAGCAACCACATCGTCTACCGTATCGCCCAGCATTATGAGTTGCCGCGCGTAACTGAGCTGCACCGAGAAATTGTTCGGTAAATCGCGCGCCAGCTCGCGCCACAGCTCGGCGACACGTTGTCGCTCCTCTACACTTTCGGTCATGAAAATGTTGTGCGACTGCGCTTCAAGGGCGGCGATTCGCTCCGCGTCGTTCACGTCACTCATGCCGAACAGGTCGTCAAGCGTCACGTCAAAGTATCGCGCAATACGCGGCACGAACTCCATATCGGGGTAGCAGTCGCCTCGCTCCCAGTTCGACACCGACTGCGGCGAGGTGCCGAGCACATTGGCGAGTTCCTCCTGCGTGATTTCGCGCTCGCGGCGCAGCTTTTTCAGGTTCTCTCCGATTGATATTTTCATTGTTGTACAAATCCTTCCTGTCGCGTCCGAGCCGCGCAAGCTCCGACTTTATCACCTCTCACGGATTCCGTAACTCTACGATACCACGGCGCGGCGGCAAATGCAATAACAAGAAATTTGAGAATAATTCAAGTTACGCTTGAGCTACGTTTGAATAACGCGCGTACATAGAAGCTATTATCGCATAGCAAGGAATAATTATATTTGCTTTATTATATGTAGTGTGTTACAATCATAAAAAACAAAAGTGAGGTACCGTTATGCAAAAGTATCCGCACCTTTTTTCGCCCATCACGCTCGGCAACACACGGTTTTCGAGCCGACTTTTCGCGTCGCCGATGTCGGGACGCAACTACGATTCGCTCAACCGCCCGAACGCCGACTGCGTCGCGTTCTATGAGCGCAAGGCCATCGGCGGCGCGGCGAGCGTTTGCATTGGCGACTGCGTAGTCGATTCCGAGCGCGGTCTGTTCGGCGAGCATATGCTCAGCCTTGACGATATGCGCACGAACACAACGCTCAACCGTCTCTCGCACGCGGTTTCGCGCCACGGTGCCGTCGCGGCAATCGAGCTTCAGCACGCGGGGCTGTACGCGACGGGCACCCGCGCACGCGGTTTGCCCGTTTACGCGCCCGTTGACGGCGTGGACGCTCACGGCTTGGAGTACTTCGAGATGCCGGAGGACATAATTGAGCAAACGATTGCAAAATACGGCGCGGCGGCGGCGTGGGCAAAGCAGTGCGGCTTCGGAATGATTACCGTTCACGCTGGTCACGGCTGGCTGCTGAGCCAATTCCTGTCGAGCAAAGTCAACACGCGCCGTGATAAATGGGGCGGCTCGCTTGAAAATCGCGTGCGACTCCCGCTCGCGATTCTTGAAGCTGTGCGCAAAGCCGTCGGACCGAGCTTCCCGATTGAGATTCGTATGAGCGGCACGGAGGTCACGCCGCGCGGCTACGATTTGGACGAGGGCATCGCGATTGCGAAGATGCTTGACGGTCACGTGGACTTGATTCACGTCTCGGCGGGGCACCACGAGTACAGCGAGGTTTTCTGCGTGACGCATCCGAGCCTTTTCGCCGACGACAGCGCGAATATCGGTATCGCGGCGGCGATTAAGAAGCACGTCAAGACACCCGTAGCGAGCGTCGGTGCGCACTGCGACGCGGAAATGTTAGAGGAAATCATCGCGTCGGGTCAAGCTGACGTCGTTCAGCTTGCGCGTGCGCTCCTCGCCGACCCCGACCTGCCGAAGAAGGCACGCGCGGGCAAAACGGACGAGATTCGCCCGTGTCTGCGGTGTCTGCAATGCTTCTCGGGCTTGATTACGAACGGGCAGATTTACTGCGCCGTCAACCCCGAAATCGGCAACGAGATTACGTGCCGCTCACAGCCCGAAGCACCGAAGTCGCCGAAAAAAATCCTCGTGGCGGGCGGCGGCGTGGGCGGCATGCAGGCGGCTATGACGCTCGCAAAGCGCGGTCACGAGGTCATTTTGTGCGAAAAATCCGAGCGGCTCGGCGGCGTGCTCAAATGCGAGGAGGACGTGCCGTTCAAGAAGAAAATTCGCGACTATATCGCGTACCAAGAGCGCCATGTAGCCGCGCTGCCGATTGACGTGCGACTCGGCACCGCCGTCACGCCGCAGCTTGCGGAGGAGCTTGCACCCGACGTGATAATTGCCGCGCTCGGAGCGCGTCCCGTCAAGCCGAAAATCGACGGAATCGACGGCGCGAACGTCATCTTCGCGGAGGACGCGTATGTTAATCCCGACGCAATCGGGCAGCGCGTCGCGGTGCTCGGCGGCGGTCTCGTCGGCACGGAGCTTGCGATTCACCTTGCGCGGCTGGGTCGCGAGGTTACGATTATTGAGATGATGCCGCGCCTGAACAACGGCGGCAATATCCTGCACGAGCACGCCACGACGACGCAAATCCAAGAGCACAACATCGCGTTGCGGCTCAACACACGCGTGACGGAAATCACCGCAGACGGCGTGCGCGGCACCTGCGGTGATGATGAGGTTTTCGTATCGGCCGAAACCGTGATTTGCGCCGTCGGTCAAGCCGCGCTGAGCGCGGAAGCCGACGCTCTGCGGTTCATCGCGCCGGAGTTTCACGTCATCGGCGACTGCCGCGTGCCGAAGAATATCACGCAGGCGACGGCAATGGCTGACGCGATTGCAAGATACATTTGAGATTGAAATTCTGCCGATGATATGATATACTGCCAAGGCGTTCACTTTTCGAGTGGACGCCTTAATCGGCATTATTGACAGAATTGAGGATAAATTCATGGACATAATCACAACACTCGCGGCGGAATTTAAGCTCGGCGAGGCACAGGTCGCGGCGATAATCGCGCTCATCGACGACGGCAACACGATTCCCTTCATCGCGCGCTATCGCAAGGAGGCGACGGGCGGAATTTCCGACATTACGCTGCGTGACCTCGACGAGCGGCTGACGTATCTGCGCAATCTTGAAGCGCGCAAAGAGGAGGTTCTGCGGCTAATCGACGAGCAGGGCAAACTCAACGACGAGTTAGCGTCGGACATCGCAAACGCGACTGTGCTGCAACGCGTTGAGGACTTGTACAAGCCGTACAAGCAGAAGCGAGCAACGCGGGCATCAAAGGCGCGTGAGCGCGGCTTGGAACCGCTTTCCGACATTTTCTGGGCGCAGTCGGAGACGCGCGGGAGCGTTGCGGAGCTTGCCGCGCCGTTCATCAACGCGGAGCTCGGCATTGACACAACGGACGACGCAATCGCCGGCGCGTGCGATATTATCGCCGAGCGCATTGCCGACGATGCCGACCTCACGGCGGCGCTGCGCAACCTGACGCGTATGCGCGGCGCAATCGTTTCTGAGGCAGCGGACGAGAGCGAAAAGACAGTCTACGAGATGTATTACGCCTATTCCGAGCCTATCGAAAAGATGCCGAACCACCGCATTCTCGCCGTAAATCGCGGCGAAAACGAGAAGAAGCTGCGCGTAAAGGTGCAGACGGACACGGAGTTTTTCACCGCTCGCATTGAGCGCGACGTGGTGCACAATCCGCAGTCGATTTTCGCGGATTTGCTACGCGCAACGGTCGCGGACAGCTACAAACGCTTGATTGCGCCGTCTTTGGAACGCGAGCAGCGCACCTCGCTGACGGAGCGCGCGCAAACGGACGCGATTCGCATATTCGCCAAGAACACGGAAAATCTGCTGATGACGCCGCCGCTCACTGGTGCGCGAGTGCTGGCGATTGACCCCGGTTTTCGCACAGGCTGCAAGGTCGCAGTGCTCTCGGAGACGGGGCAGTTGCGCGACTACACGACAATTTATCCGACCGCACCGCGCAACGACGTTGACGGCACGGAGCGGACGCTGAAAAAGCTCATCGACAAGCACGACGTGGGCGTAATCGTTATCGGCAACGGCACGGCGAGCCGCGAGACGGAGGAGGTCGTCACGAATTTCATCGCCAAGCGCGGCGCGAGCGATTTGACGTACACCATCGTCAACGAGGCGGGCGCGTCCGTCTACTCTGCGTCGAAGTTAGCGAGCGAGGAATACCCCGACCTCGACGTGACGACGCGCGGCGCGATGAGCCTCGGTCGCAGATTGCAAGACCCGCTGGCGGAGCTCGTGAAAATCCCGCCGAAAAGCATCGGCGTGGGGCAGTATCAGCACGACCTCAACCAAGGACAGCTTGAAAAATCGCTCGCGGATGTGGTGGAGAACTGCGTCAACCGCGTCGGCGTTGACCTCAACACCGCATCGGCCTCGCTGCTCACGTACATCGCGGGGATAAACGCAACCGTCGCGAAGAACATCGTCGCCTACCGCGACGANATCGGCGGGNTCACGGAGCGCAAGCAGCTCAAAAAGGTCGCCAAGCTCGGCGACAAGGCATACAGACAGTGCGCGGGCTTTTTGCGCGTATCCGGCGGCAAAAACGCGCTTGACGCGACGAATGTTCATCCCGAATCGTACACGGCGGCGAAAGCACTGCTCAAGCGCGTCGGGGTCAAGGACGCGGAGCTTGCGGGCGGCGGCGTTGCGGACATTGAGGCGCGGATTGCCGACAAGCTCGGCAACGATTTGACGGCGCTCGCGGCGGAATTGGAAGTCGGCTTGCCGACGCTGCGCGACATTATCTCCGAGATTAAGAAGCCGGCGCGCGACCCGCGTGCGGACGCGCCCGCCGTGCTGCTAAAGCGCGAGGTGCGCGACTTTTCCGACCTCGTAATCGGTATGGAGCTGATGGGGACGGTGCGCAACGTCGTAGATTTCGGCGCGTTCGTGGACATCGGCGTGAAGCAGGACGGGCTTGTGCACGTCTCGCGCATGAGTAAGAACTTCGTCAAGCATCCGACGGATGTGGTCGCGGTCGGCGACGCTGTGCGGGTGTGGGTTGTGTCGCTTGACAAGGAGCGCGGCAAGGTCGGGTTGAGCATGGTGGGCGTGGAGTAATTTTGCGCTTGACTTTTCGTGAAAACCGCGGTATACTGCGCATATAAAATTCTGAAAGCGAGGTGGACAAGATGAAATATTTACCGATAAAGTCGAATAGCATCTTGTCCGTTTGTTTGAGATAGTTCCTATCTTTCTTAACGATGGTTTTGTGTGCCTCCGATTTTATCG
>JGI994J12354_10005097_pt1 | contig 11450 bp, 11 predicted proteins | sample IntmicLarv3ML3BL_FD_12354 | JGI IMG/M metagenome (IMG submission 12354) | reverse complement strand
TTATTTGTGATGACGAAGAGGAAGCTAACGACCGTGCGAAAGAGATTTGCGCCGATAATGATGAGCGCAGAGCAGTGGAAGCAGGAATTTCTGATGAAGTAATGGCAAAAATTGAGAGTAATCCCGTTTTAAAGTATGCAAGAGTAATTGTTGTAGATGGCCGAGATTGGCATCATGGTGTAATCGGAATTGTTGCCTCAAGAATAGTGGACCGCTATGGAAAACCCTGTATGGTTATTTCATCTGACGAACATGATGCGAAGGGCAGCGGAAGAAGTGTTGCAGGTTTTTCTTTGTTTGAAGCAATTACAAACTGTGAGGATTTACTTGAAAAATTCGGCGGCCATCCAATGGCAGCGGGTATTAATTTAAAAGCTGAGAATATTGATAAGTTTAGAACAAAAATCAATGAATATGCCGCTATGAAATTTTCTGAAATGCCGGCACAATCAATTAAGCTTGATTGCAAACTTAATCCAAGTTCACTTTCACCTGATATGCCGCAGGAATTGAAGATTTTAGAGCCGTATGGCTGTGATAACCCTCAGCCTTTATTCGGGCTTTATGGTGTAGAGATTTCTGAAATCACACCCGTCGGAGATTGCGGAGGGCATCTTCGTTTAAACTGCAAGCGCGAAGGGAAGAATATCTCTTGCATGCGGTTTGGTATGAAGCTTGAAGAGTTTCCTTACTTTGTAGGTTCAGTAGTAGATTTAGCAGTTACTTTGGATGCTCGTGAATATAGGGGTGAAGCACAGCTAACAATATCAATAAAAGATATGAAGCTTTCAGAACTCAACGTACCTGAATCTATACACAGCTTCAGAGTTTATGAAAAAATTCAAAATGAGGAAAAAATTTCAGAGATTGACAGTATGTTGGTTAAGCCAACCAGAGAAGATCTCGTTATTCTTTATAAATTCATTAAAACAAAACTCGTCAAGGTTTTCAGTGTGCAGTCTGCAATTGGAATACTTGGTTCTGAGAATTTCAATGTCGGAAAATTACTTCTTTGTATAGATATATTTAATGAAAGAAAATTAGTTAAATGTGAAATAAAGGGAGATATTATATCTGCTTCTGCTTTAGAGATGGACAGAAAAGTTGATATATTTACTTCACCTATTTTTGAAAAAATTGAAGCCCTAACAAAATAAAAGTTACAGAAAGGAGAAGTATATTGGCTATTGTAATGCAAATAAGTTCTTACAAAGAACTGCAAAAAATTATAAAAGACAGTGAAAAAGACTATGATTTAGAGTTAATTGAAAAAGCATATAAACTTGCGGATTTGCTTCACAAGGAGCAGAAACGCAGTTCCGGTGAGCCGTATATTATCCACCCGCTTTCTGTGGCAGCAATTTTGGTTGGACTTGGCATGGATACTCAGTCTGTAATTGCAGGACTTTTACATGATGTGATTGAAGACACAGATTGCAAAGTTGAATTTCTCACTAAGGAATTTGGCAAGGAGAGCGCTCAGCTTGTTGACGGCGTTACAAAGCTTGGTAAAATCCCTTATTCTTCTCGTGAGGAGCAGCAGGCGGAAAATCTAAGAAAAATGCTGATGGCGATGGCTGAAGATATACGAGTTATAATCATTAAATTCGCAGACAGAATGCATAACCTTAGTACACTTGAATATATGTCACCGCAAAAACAGCGAGATAAGGCGCTCGAGTGTCTTGAAGTTTATGCGCCAATTGCTCACAGACTCGGTATCCGAACTGTCAAGGAGTATATGGAAGATGTTTCAATCAAATATCTTGATTCTCTTGCATATAAAGAAATTGAAGATGACCTCGGAGCTAAGAGTATAACCCGAAAGCAATTCATTGCGGATATAATTACACTAATCAGAGGCAGAGTTGAAATGTCTATTTCTGATACCTTTATTGAGGGCAGAGTTAAGGGTGTGTATGGTATTTATCGGAAAATGTTTATTCAGGGTAAAACCTTTGAGGAAATCTATGATATTTTTGCTGTCAGAATAATTGTTGATACAATTGAAGATTGCTATAATGTTCTTGGCATAATTCATGATATGTTCCAGCCTTTACCAAATAGATTTAAAGATTATATCTCTATGCCAAAACCCAACATTTATCAGTCTTTGCACACTACCGTTATGAACAGCAGCGGAATACCGTTTGAAGTGCAGATCAGAACATGGGAAATGCATCATACTGCTGAATACGGAATTGCTGCCCATTGGAAGTATAAGCTCGGAATTTCTGAGGGTAATGATAATCTTGATGACAGACTTGTCTGGATTCGTCAAATTCTTGAAAATCAAAAAGACAGCGAAGATGTTACCGATATTGTTCATTCAATTAAGAGTGATTTAATTCCCGAAGAAGTATTTCTATTCACTCCTAAAGGTGATGTAATAAATCTGCCTATGGGTTCAACTGTTATAGATTTTGCTTACGCCATTCACAGTGCGGTGGGCAACAGGATGATAGGTGCTAAGGTGGACAGCAGAATTGTTCCGCTGGATCATAAAGTTAAAACCGGTGAGATAATTGAGATTATCACCACTAAGGAAGGTGGCAAAGGACCAAACAGAGACTGGCTATCACTCGTCAGAACCAGTGAGGCACGTAATAAAATAAGAACATGGTTCAAGAAAGAAAGACGTCCTGAAAATATTGTTGAGGGAAAAGCTGAGCTTGAGCGGGAATTCAAGCGTAATGGTATTCGCAGCAGTGATGAGCTTATTTCTTTCATGGTTGAAAATATTGGAAAGCGTCAAAATTGTGATACAATTGATGATTTATATGCGGCAATAGGCTATGGGGGAATTAGACTTTGGAAAGCTCTGCCCAGAATTAAAGAGGAATATACAAGAATTGTTAAGGCTACAAATCCGGAAGTTATTGCACCGATTATTTCAAATGTTAATGATACAAAAGAAAGAGTTGCCGGCGGTGTNTTAATTGACGGTATGGATAATTGCTTGATTAAATTCTCAAAATGCTGTAATCCGCTTCCGGGTGATGATATTATTGGCTTTATAACTCGTGGATTTGGAGTATCGGTTCACAAGAGAGATTGCTCGAATGTGCCGCACGATTTATCAGCTTGTCCTGAACCTGAACGGTGGGTTAACGCACGTTGGCAAGGTAATGTTACTGATGAATTTAAATCAACTTTGCATATTGTTGCAACCGATAGAGCCGGACTTCTCGCCGATATTACAATTCAGCTTTCAAATATGCATATTTTTATTCATGCGCTGAATTCCAGACAGGACAGAAATAGTGACAATGCTTTTGTGTCAGCTGCAATTACAATTAACGGACTTGCACAGTTAAAGACAATTATTGAAAAGCTTAAAAAAATTGAGGGAATAATATCAATTGACAGAAGCTAATCACTGAAATTTGATATTTTATTAAAAGGAGAAAATAATGCTTCTCTACTTAAAAGGGCATAATTACAAATTTGAATGTGAGAATCTTTGCAGAATATTTTTTCCTTATGCACCGCTTCGTGCTGTGGATATATCTGAGGCTGAAGATGATGAATTAATTGTATCTGCGGTTATAAACGAAGATAATTCACAGTATATATATAAGATTGATATATATGAGGGGAATAAACATATTTCCGATAGCTTTACTGAAAGCGTGCTAAGTGAAGATTTGCTTATGGTGTCACTGTATAAGCTTTTTGAAAGGTTCACTTCTAAATCGCAGAATTGGGGACTTCTTACAGGTATTCATCCTGTAAAGCTTTTACATCAGCTTTGCGACGCTAACGGTGTTTCAGCGGGAGAAAGGATATTCAGAGAAAATTGTTTTGTGAGTGAGAAGAAGCTTCAGCTCGCGAAGAGAGTTTTATTACAGCAGAAAGCTGTTGTTGACGCACTGCATGAAAATGATTTCAGTTTATATGTGTCAATTCCATTTTGCCCTACAATATGCGCCTATTGCTCGTTTGTATCTCAAAGCATTGATGGTGCAAAAAAAATAGTGGAGCCATACTTTGAACTGCTTTTGAGTGAGCTTGAAGAAACTTCGTTAATAACAAAATCATTGGGGTTAAGGCTTATAAGTGTATATATCGGCGGAGGAACACCAACAACATTAACAGATGCTCAGTTTTCGGTATTGATTGCAAAAATCCGAAAAAGTTTTGATATGGGTACTTGTAAAGAGTTTACAGTTGAGGCAGGCAGACCTGACACCATTACAGCAGAGAAGCTTGAAGTGTTAAAAATGAATGGTGTTTCAAGAATTAGCATTAATCCTCAGTCAATGTCAGATGAAGTTTTGACGGCAATTGGCAGAGCACACACAGCAAAAGATGTTGAGATAGCATTTAATATTGCAAGTAAAATTGGATTTAACTCAATTAATGCGGATTTAATTGTTGGTCTGCCTAAGGATAGTTTGGATAGCTTTAAGTACACTCTTGATAAAGTTATAGGATTTGGTGCAGATAATATAACAGTTCATTCTCTTGCGATTAAGCGTTCCTCAAGAATTAATATGGAAAATAGCGGACTTGAACTGCATAGCCAAGATGATTTAACCACTGAAATGATGGACTATTCCATAGAGACTCTTACAGGCAAAGGGTTTAATCCTTATTATCTTTATAGGCAATCACGAATGGCAGGAAACCTTGAAAACACAGGTTGGGCAAAGAATGGAAAAATTTGTAATTACAATATCTACACAATGGACGAATGTAACACAGTTATTGCTTGCGGAGCAGGCGCGGTAACAAAACTAAAAGACCCGTATAGCAACAGATTAGAGAGAATATTCAATTTTAAGTACCCATTTGAATATGTAACCAGATTTAATGAAATACTTGACAGAAAGAAAGGAGTAATTAGTTTATATGAGCAGTTTCGCGAGCGGATACGTTAAATATATAAATCATCTTGAGCAAATAAATGATGCAGCAAGTAATCCTATTTCAATGATTAACGAAATTGAGGATGCTTTTCATGAGCATATAAAAAATATTGCAAGAAATATCTGTGAAAAGCATAACGAAGCAAAAATTGTTATGCTGGCAGGGCCCAGCAGCAGCGGTAAAACAACCACTGCACATTTCTTGGCCGCTTATTTAGATGAATTTGGTAAAAAAAGCCACGTTATCTCTCTCGATGATTTTTTTATTGGCAGAGAAAAAACACCACTACTTCCTAATGGTAAGCGCGATTTTGAATCTGTTAAGGCATTAGATGAGGAAAAGATAAAAGAATGTTTGCTCTCAATTGTTACAAAAGGTGAATGTGTAGTTCCTCAATATAATTTTATGTTAGGCAAACCGGATGAAGTTGAACATAGTTATAAATTCGGTGAAAATGATATAATCATTGTTGAGGGGCTCCACGCATTAAATCCAATTTTCACACAAGGGCTTCCCGAAGAGGCTTTGATAAAATTATATGTCAGTGTAAAGCAGTCTATTAAAGATGCAAATGGCGAAGTGATGTCACCGCTTGATATAAGGCTTATGCGCAGAATTGTGAGAGATATGAAGTTTAGAAATACTCCGCCGATCCAAACTTTTTCTATGTGGCCTGGAGTTATCGAGGGTGAAAATATGTATGTTCGCCCATATAGAATGTCGGCAGACTATACAGTTAACTCTATCCATATATATGAGCCATGTGTATTTAAGCAAATTGTTGTTCCTCTGCTGCGTGAAATTCCCAATGACAGTCCTTATTACAAGCAAGCCAGAAATTTGGAATCCCGTATGATGAGATTTGACCCAATTAATGATGAGCTTGTACCTGACAATTCGATTTTACGGGAGTTCTTAGGTAAATCAACTGTATAGATAATATTTAATATGTTCATAAAACCGTTGGTTAAAGTTAAGGAAATATTAATATATATGGGGTTTACAAGAAATAATCGTATGTTATAATCAAATTAAGTAAAGTTATGAGTTTCTTTTATACTTTACAATAAAACTTAATGGAGGAACATATCATGGGCGTTTTAGATGATGTTATTTTAAATGCAAAAAGTGCAGCAGAGGCTGTTGGTAAGAAGGCAGGTCAAATTGTCGATTCTTCAAAAATTAGAATTGGCATTTCCGAATTGAATTCAGAAATTGGTAAATGCTATCAGGTTATAGGACAGTATGTGCATGAAAACTGTAAAGAGTTACTTGCAGATGATGAAAATGCAATGGGAGTAATTTCTGCTATTGATACGGCTATCGAGCAGAGAGAGGTATTGAAAAAAGAACTGCTTGATATGCAGAATAAATCAGTTTGTCATAATTGCGGTGTTGAAACTGCAATTGAGCAAAGCTTTTGCTCTTCATGCGGTACAAAGTTAGGTGAGTAGTTTTAAGCATATTTATGAAACAGGAAGATGATTTTTTCGTCTTCCTGTTCTTTTTTGCAGAAATTTTCCGTTAGTTTTTAATCGCATTGAAAAATATCATTCGTTCTAATCACATAGTATTCATTGTGTAGTTGTGATGAATATAAAATTATCTGTGAGGAATGATATAATTTGAAAGAAAAACAAATTGGTTCGAGTTATGGCAGACAAAGTTTTTTACAAGGAGCAATAATCTTAACGATAGGAATGGTAATCGTAAAACTTGTGGGCGCTTTATTTAAAGTTCCGCTGAAATATATAATAGGCGAGTATGGAATGGGACTTTTTAATGTTGCCTATAATTTTTACGGCCCAATTTTTAGTCTTGCCACAGCAGGCTTTCCGATTGCTATAGCCAGATTAGTTTCGCACAACTACTCGCTTGGTCGCTTTAATGATGTTAAAAGCATTAAGCGAATATCAGTACCAATTTTTACAGCAATTGGTATTTTTGGCACTACTCTCATGATGCTTACTGCTCCTGTATATTGTATAAATGTGATAAAAAATGAAAATGCTCTGATGCCAATGCTGGCGCTTGGTCCTGCAATTCTTTTTTCTTGTCTGGCAGCAATATACCGTGGATATTACGAGGGGCTTAAAGATATGTATCCAACTGCTGTTTCGCAGGTAGTTGAAGCGATAATAAAGCTTGCAGCAGGTCTTTCGCTTGCTTTGGGTATACTTACATATTGTGAGCGAGAATATAGCGCAAACAGTACAGTCTTTGGAGTAACAATGACCTCAGCCGATAATGCTGCATTTGCGACTTTTTCATATGCAGCGGCAGGTGCAATTTTGGGAGTTACACTTGGTTCTGTTTTTTCTTTTTTATATCTTTTTATAAGATATAAACGAAGAGGGGATGGTATTACAGTAAAAATGTATAGGGGTGCTCCTCGTCCGCGTTCGGATAAAGTTAGCGCAAAGCTTCTTGTTATTACTGCTATACCGATTGCAATTGGTTCAATAACTACAAATATCGCAGGATTAATTGATACAACTTTTTTGCAAAGCAGAGTACTGAGTATAATTGAAAGCTCACCTAATATATTAATAGATATGTATAGCGGAATGATACCGCAGATTTATTTTGATAATGTATCTACAATTCCAAACTTCCTGTATGGCTGTTACACACTTTCATTGACTATATATATGCTTGTTCCCTCACTTACACAGGCATTTGGCATCAGTGCTCTGCCAAGTGTTACAGAGGCTTGGGTGAGGGGAGATAAAGCTGAGATAAAATATAGTATTGAGGCTGTAATAAGAATTACAGCTTTGGTTTGTTTCCCAGCAGGACTTGGTATAAGTGCTCTGAGCAAACCCATAAGCAGTTTGCTTTATGGTGATGACATCTCAACACCAATTGTTTCAAATGCACTTTTCATTTTAGGTTTTGCTTCGGTTGCAGCGGCACTTAATACGCCAATTAGCAGTATGCTTCAGGCGGTGGGGAGAATAGATTTACCCGTAAAAATGCTATTTGCCGCAATGATAATAAAGATTGGAGTTAACTACTATCTGTGCGGTATACCTAAGATAAATATAATGGGGGCAGGTGTGGGTACTTTGTTGTGCTATCTTTTTCTTGTGATTGGTGAAGTTATATTATTATGCCGAGTTACAAAAATAAAAATAGATTTAATTTCTACTTTTCTCAAACCATTAATTTCTGCATTATTTTCGGTAATCGCAGCATATGAAGTGTTTAATTTAGCAGATAATTTTTTGGTAGATAAGAGGTTAACATTATTGATTCAAATAATAATATCTATGTTTTTTGCTGCGGTGACATATGTGTCCTTTTTGCTAATTTTCAAAGCTATTGATAAAAAGGATGTTTTAATGTTGCCAATGGGACAAAAAATCGCAAAAACACTTGAAAAGTATGGATGGATATGATATTATTACAAATGTTATAAGTTTTCGTTCAATTCGGGCAGAAAGCTAAAAAGAGTTGTGATGTTGTTAACGTGATTTGATGACATCAAATAAAAAATTTGGAGGTAGTTCATTTATGAACAAATCAGAACTTATTGCTGGAGTAGCAACAAAAGCAGGCATCACAAAGAAGGATGCAGATGCTGCAGTAAATGCGGTAATTGAGGAAATCACAGAAGCTCTAAAGGGCGGAGAAAAAGTTCAGTTGGTTGGTTTTGGTACATTTGAAGTACGTGCTCGTGGCGCTCGTGTAGGCCGTGATCCAAGAACAAATAAGGAAATTCAGATACCTGCATCAAAGGCTCCTGCTTTTAAAGCAGGTAAAGCTCTTAAAGATTCTGTAAACAAGTAATTTTATTTGAGCATAAGTTATTTACAGACTCGGCTTTGCCGGGTCTGTATTGTTATTATTGGAGGATTACAACAAATGAGGTTAGATAAATATTTAAAAATTTCGAGAATTATTAAAAGAAGAACAGTTGCAAATGAGGCATGTGATGCAGGCAGAGTTTTTGTAAACGGAAAGCAGGCAAGAGCATCCTATGATATAAAGATTGATGATGTTATTGAGCTTAAAATGGGAGAAAGAGTAGTTAAGGCGAAAGTGGTTTCAGTTAATGAGTATGCAAAAAAAGACGAAGCAGCATTTATGTATGAAATGATTGAAGAATAATTATATTAAAATTCGCATATCCATTCTTGAAGATGAAAAAGGAGAATTGATATGTCTGACATAAAAAAAGAAATAAAGAAACATAGTTTGTCAATTAATAATAGGGAAAAGATTGCTGCAACCGGTATTGCCAGAGTTGATTTTTTCAGTGAGGAAATAGTAACTGCCCAAACAGATTTGGGGCAGCTAAACATCAAAGGAAAGAGCTTATACATTGAGAAACTCAGTGCTGAAACAGGGGACATGAGTGTAATCGGTAATATTATTGCTGTTTCATATACAGATAATGGATCTGCCACTTCGTTTTTGGGAAGGCTGTTGAAATGAATCCATTATCTGTTGAAATCATATTTTTCTGTCTTGTAAATGGTACCTTTATCGGACTTTTCTATATTGTATTGAGAATTATCAAAACCATTTTTTGTATGCGCAAAATTGGTGAGGCAGTTTTGGATATTTTATTTTGCGTTGTATCCACAGTGATGGTTTTCTTATGCGCGTATGCAGTTGATATGGGCAGACTTCGTTTCATTCAGGTGGCACTTCAAATTATTGGAGTGTTTTCTGTTTTTTTAGTGATAAATCCCGTTGTAACAGTAATCTCGAACAGAGTTAACATAATCTTTTTAGCGATTTCAAGTTTTGTTAACAAGAAAATTAATTATGCAACCACTAAATTTGACCTTAAAGTCACAAAAAACGCGAAAAAGTCGGATGAAATTTAAATTTATCGTAAAAAAGTTAAAAAAAGACTTGAAAAAGTTATGTAGACTATATATAATATATTTATAGCTGGTTGACAGTAATCGGTTTACAAAATATATTATTTGGAGAATAGTCTTATGCGTGAAATTAAGACAACAAAATATAAGGGAAGCATCCTTTTAAGATTCGCAATTTTTGCCTTTGCAGCAGTGTTTGTTTTTTCTTTAATTAATCAGCAAATTGAAATAAGCAAAAAGCTGGACTCGCTTGAGGTTATTCAAAAGGAGATTAAAATTCAGGAAATTAAGAACGATGATATACGTTACAGCCTAGAAAATGAAAACGATATGGAAGAGTATATTGAAAAAATTGCAAGAAAAGAATATGATTATGTAAAACCCGGTGAAAGGGTTTTCGTGAATGTTAGTCCTAACAGCTAATAAAAAATCGGTATAGCCGAGGGGGATTTAATCAGCTTATGCAACTTGAGGTTGGCGGAATTTATAATGGTAAGGTAACTGGGATAACTAAGTTTGGCGCGTTTGTTGCGCTTGAGGGTGGGCAAACAGGAATGGTACATATTTCTGAAGTGGCATCAACCTTTGTCAATGAAATAAGAGAGTTCGTTACTGAGGGTCAAGAAGTTAAGGTTAAGCTTCTTGGTATTAATGAAGAGGGCAAAATAAGTCTTTCCATAAAAAAAGCAGCAGAACCTTCAAGACCACAGCGCAAACCTGATAGCTTTTCTAAGACAAGTGGCGGTAATCAATCGCGGCAAAGACGTTCTCCTGCACAACCAAGCCCCGCAAGACCCGGTGATTTTCAGTGGCAGGCTAAGTCCAACGAGAGCAATAGCTTTGAGGATATGATGTCAAAGTTTAAACAGACCAGTGAAGAAAAAATATCAGATTTAAAGCGCACAACTGAAACAAAACGTGGATATTCACGGCGCGGTCAGCAAAAATAAATTATATTACAATAATAGCCTAAGCGGATTTTAAAAAATGCTTAGGTTATTTATTTTTATCTCTTTTAGTATGAAAAAAACACATGTTATGGGAAAGATCTTTGCTTTAAGTGAAAAGAGGCTCTTGTCCGTTATAATAACAGAATTATTAGTGAATTGTGGAATTTGAATCAAACAAATTTGCTGTTTTAACTGCGATAATTAATTGTTGTAAAATTTCATATAATTACAAACTGGCAATTGATTTATTTTATTTAACATGCTATAATTTATATGTGGAAAGGTGATAGATTTATAATGGTTTTGTCACCGCCATTAATCTTACTGAAGGATGGTAAATGTTATGAAGATTACTATTGTCGGAAGAAAAGTAAATTTGCGTGATAATTTCAAAACACTGGTCGAAAGGAAGCTTTCAAAATTTGATAGAATTTTTGATGAAGATGCTAAGGCCACCGTAACTGTTAAGGTAGAAAAAAGCTATCAGAGCGTTGAAATTACTATTAAACAAAGAGGAATGATTTACAGAGCTGAATCTGCTGAAAATGAAATGAACGATTCGCTTGATAAAGCAATATCCGCACTTACGACCCAAATTAGAAGAAATAAAGACCGATTGCTGAAAGCGAAGAAAGTTCAGCATAATATAGAGATTATTGATGACTATTTTGATGAGCCTGACGAAGATATTCTTTTTGTTAAAACAAAGAAATTTTTTGTCGAAACAATGACTGCTGAAGAAGCGGTCTTACAGATGAATATGCTTAATCATCAGTTCTTTATTTTCAGAGAA
>JGI994J12354_10005096_pt1 | contig 11452 bp, 6 predicted proteins | sample IntmicLarv3ML3BL_FD_12354 | JGI IMG/M metagenome (IMG submission 12354) | reverse complement strand
GAGCATACGAAACCATAATTTATATGTGGTTGAGGTAAGCGACTCTACAGCTTCCGAAGAGGAATTAAAAGAACGCCGTGTTGTTTTGATGTATGCTGATGAAGATGGGGATGAACCTGACGGTTGCTGGGTGGTCAACGGCGCAATGAATTATCTTATTCAAGGCATACAGAATAATGATAAGGAAGTAAAGAAAATACTTTCTGAAGTAACCTTCTTGTTTATACCTATCGTAGATCATATTGGGTGGTTGAATAGCACATATGGAAAATTCACCTATGAATTCTCTCAAAGCGACTATAAAAATATTACACGTTATGAAGTAATATATTACGCTGAATTCATTTTAGAATGGTGTGGTGATTCTGGTTACAGGCTTGATGTCGTATGCAATCTTCATAACATTGAATGTAATGAAGGGCCAAACCTTTTATTTCCTGCGATTGAAGCTAAATACTATAATGATGTTGTTAATTTGAAAGATTTTTTGTTGCCTAATTTGGCGCAAAAAGGATTCACAACTAATAGTGTAGTTTGGATTGAAGGGCATATGGATAATCGTTATATGGGATGGTGCACAAATCATTGGGGAAGCATATCTGCACTCTTTGAAATCAATTCCAGAGACCCCCAGAATAGACTATCGTTAAAAAAAATAGATGATTTAGGTAGAGATTTTGTGTTCGGTTTTTATGATTATTTCAATAGTGAAGAATACGAACGTGCCTTGCCGACAATTGATAAGGCATATAGAGAACAAACTATAAATAGAAACAAATATGTAAATGAACCCAACAAACCGAGGGCTATTCCAAAAGCATTTTATACACTCGGTATGGGGTGGTAATAAAAATAGAGAGGAAAAGAAAATGATTGTAAAAATCAAAATGATGTTAGTTGCATTAGTAACTATTCTTATGATTGCTATTGCTTTTGCTTCACCAAGTAGTTCAAACGATGACTTGATGTTGGATTATGCTGCGGGATGTGGGTCTGCTGATTACACGAAGGTAGCGATTATTCGTATTGTTGATTCACCAGATAATGCAGCTGTTGACACGACGACCGTTAGTTTACCAACAAGTAATGTTAGTGGAAAACAAGAAGTTCGGGTTGTAGTATATTGGTGCAATATACCTTATAATGTGGGTATGGGACCAACGTCCATTACGAATGTAAAGCTTAATATTACGAATAATGCTGGACAGACCATTACCGATTATCCTGTATTTAATGATTCTCCGCTAGACGTACACGGTCAACATATTACAAATGGTCATAATCATTATACAAGTATTTATAAATTTACTTGGGATACTGGGAATCTTGATAATGGTACATACAAATTAACCCCAACCGTTAATTTTCAGTTTAATAATACTAATAAGTTTAAAGTAGGTGAAACAGTATCCGTTTCTGTAAAACGCAAAATATCATTAGAAGATATGCGCATTGTTGTCTTTACTGATGCTTTAGATATATTTGATGGATCATTAGTAAAAACAAGATTCTTGTCAGAATATGGTATAAATGTATATTATGTTAACAAATTAATCATATTACCACATTATGTAGGACAATTAGGGGTGAAAGATGCAACAGTAAACCCAACCGTCATTGATATATGCGCTTCTATAGATAATCCTGAGGATGTAAATACAATAACTGACTTAGGCACATACTATAATAATATTTCAACTAATAACTTGTTAAAGTACGTTGATAATACTTATTTTGTAATAATGCGTAAAAGTGGCAATGGGGATAACATGACTGTTCCAGCGTTTAATTTGCCAAACAGCTCAGATGTTGTAGGAGGAATCTCGGATTATATTATGATTAATGCTGATTATGTTAATAACTTCGGCGGAGAAGAATCAGACATTGAGTTTTTCGAAGGTGTTAACAATCGTCCGGAGAATTTGAATTACCTTATAGCGACTGGTATGGTTACGCATGAATTAAGCCACGCATTAGGTCTTGTAAAGACAAATCCTGTTCAAAGCGGTCACTGTCAATCTTCATGTATTACAGATCAATGTATAATGCATTATAGTATAAGTATACCATATTTTGATTATTTTATTGCTTTGGCTATAGAGGCACCAAATTCTACTGAGCTTCATGCTTTAGCAGGGAAAATTAGTGAAGACGAGGATAATGCATCTAAATATTTTACTATTCCCATTTATTACAGTTCTGGAAATAGTGTGTGGTGTTCAGGACGCTTTAATGAGCACGTCGGTGATATAAAGTCTACAATAATTAGATAAAGGTTTTAATATGGAGAGATATGCTGCTATTTTATTTTTAATCATGGTACTGGTTTCTTTTGGTTTGCCATCAAACAGTATGACTGTTTATGAGTTTAAGAAAGAATACGGTGTAGATAATGACAGTCCGCTATTTTTAAACGAGAAATATGTTCTTACTGCAGATGACGGGAGAACGATTATTTTTAGAAAACTGAATGATCATTATGACGATAAAGTACGTATGCAAATAAAATATACAGGGCAGTTGCCGCAAAATGAAAGCTTTTATTTTGTGTTGTGCGAGAATGAAACTCATATTTTGCATTTTTTCGATGAAGAACGAAATTATTGGAATAAACGAAAGAATGATTTAAAACTAAATAAAAAAGCTGAGTTTAAAAATACTACACTATATGAGTTGGATTTTATAGTAAATAATGAATTAAATGGCAATATTGCTCTTTGGGAAGATAAACAAAATGATATGTATTGCGGTAGTTCAAGCTGGGTTTCACTTAACTACATTGATTATTTTGATGAAGATTTTTATAGTTTTCTGCGCGATTTATATATATATCAAGTATACAATGAGCTAAAAGAAGGTGATGAATCGCAGGATAAGCATATATTATTTTCACCATCTTACTTTATGAATAAAGTTCTAAATCCTATTTCATTTTATGATGTAGATATTGGGAAAGACATAGAGGAAAATATTGAAAAGCTCAAAGTTAGGAATGGTGCGATACGTCTTGCCAGAACCGGGAATCAGAGTATATTAGAGCGTTTTACCTTGCCTATTAACTTTTTAATAACATTGTCTGAGGTTATGAAGTCTGAAGGGGATATCACTTCATTGAAAAAAAATCTAAGTTATGATGCTGATAGCCCAAGTAGTCTGCCCCAAACAGAAGAAGAGTTAGAAATATATAAGAATTTAGTACAAGAATGTTATAAAGGAACGGTTTTTGACACCAAAATGTTCGACTATTATGGTACGATTGTAACATTTGCAATAGTATCTGAAGGGTTGAAAGCCACTTCAGCAGGTCCGGATAAAGCATTTGGTACAGACGATGATATTACATTCATTCGTACCTATGAATCTGTCGGCATGGAACCGTTGAAATAGGTTTTGAAATTATTTTATACCTCCGGTATATTTTTTGATGTTTCATGTGTATCGGAGGTGTTTTTATCTTGACAAATCATTTTTTAGTATGTATAATTTAAGTATCTTACAGTAAAGGTTGGAAAATTGAAGTTTTCAAAGTCATTTTTGTTTGTAATAGCTATGTGTATTGCCGGAGTTTTTATTGTATTGCCGGTTATGTCTGTCGCGGTTTATAATGACTTTAATTATACTGTCAATGCTGATGACAATACCATAACTATTACAGAATACTTGGGCGAAGAGGTAAGTCCTGTTATCCCAAATGAGATTGAGGGAAAACCGGTTACTAATATCAACAATCAAGCGTTTTTTGCTAATACTAATTTGAAGTCCATAACAATACCTGACAGCGTTACAACTATAAATAATGGCGCGTTCTCTTACTGCACAAACCTAACGGAAGTCACCTTGCCTGCCTCCTTAACTACAATGCAATCTTATGTTTTTCGTGACTGTAAAAGTTTAAAAACTATAACCATACCTGAAGGCATAAAGTCCATTCCGAATTATTGCTTTTCTGAATGTGACAGTCTTGAAACAGTTGTTCTACCTTCCACCATAGAAAGTATAGGAGAGTTTGCATTTCAGTATTGTACAAGCCTTGCGAGTATTACACTTCCAAGCACTGTGAAGGAGATAGGTTTTGCTGCCTTTACTTCTTGTAATTCACTAAAGGAAATCGCAATACCTCAAAGCGTTACTATAATAGGTCAACTCGCGTTTAATCGTTGTGACGAACTGCTTAAAATATCTATTTTATCATCTGATGTGAATATAGAAAAAGACGCATTCAGAAAGTGCGGTCTAGCTATTATTTACGCTCACAACGATAGCACCGGAGCAGCATACGCCAAAACAAATAAAATGCCGTTAGTCATTTTAAAATAAAAAATATAAAAAAAGGGGAAATTTACCATGAGAAGTCTTAGTTTATTCATCACTTCTATTGTATTATTATTCAGCTTCACGCTGTCTGCTTTTGCCATTATTTCTGAAGACGGCAACTGGGAATATCAACGCTTTAGAGATGGCTCTTCTTCTGTTACAGCATATTACGGCAACGGCGGAGCAGTGACTATCCCCGAAGAATTTGACGGCGTTCCACTGATGAGAATCGCAAATAACGCCTTTGAAAATAATACTAATATTACGAGTATAACCATCCCCGAAGGTGTTGTGGAAGTAGGGTTCAGGTCCTTTTATAACGCTACATCTATTGAGGAAATAAACTTCCCCTCAACTTTGGCGAAGATTGGCGAATACAGCTTTATGAATTGCGCCAAGCTGAAAGCTATCTCCCTCCCCGATGACATCATGGAGATGGGATACGGCTGCTTTTCAAATTGTGAAAGTTTGACTACAGCTGTAATGCCAAAGAATATAACTATGCTTCACGGTCGTACTTTTTTTGAGTGTACGAACCTTACTGAAGTAAAGATGCCCGAAAATCTTGTGGAAATGCGCGAGGGTGTTTTTACTTATTGTAATAGTTTAAAGAGCATTGTTTTGCCCGACTCTCTTATGAAAATTGAGGACAGCATGTTCCACGGTTGCCATAGCTTGGCAGATGTGACATTGCCGAAGAACCTAACCAATATAGGTTGGCGTGCTTTCCGCGATTGTCGCAGCTTAAAGAATATAACTATTCCGAACAGCGTTGAGTTTATCGGTGAAGAGGCCTTTACAGAATGCGCCGGACTTGAAGATATTACCTTTCCGGAAAACCCGAATTTTAAAATTATCTCAAATGCGCTCTTTTGTGACGCGACCGGTCTGACATCTATATCATTCCCTGATACTATTACGGAAATAGGGAACGATGTATTTATGCGCTGTGAAAACCTGACATCAGTCGATTTGTCGACAAACTTAAAGAGCATCGGCAACCGCGTTTTTACTCAATGTATAAGTTTAGACACCCTATCAATACCTAACGGAGTAGAGAGTTTGGGTGATGAAGTGTTTTTAATGTGCGAAAACCTAACGCAAGTAGTCTTGCCCGGAACTATCACGAAAATGGGCACCAATGTATTTAACGGATGTCCGAACCTAACTTACATAGTTGACGAAGACTATAACAAGTGGGGAGACGATAACTTTTTTGCCATTGCCGGTATTATCTTTAAGTATTACGGCACTGAGAGCGAAGTCGTCATACCAGACACCATAAATGATTACCCTGTTATAGCCATTAGCAACGACGCTTTTGTCAATGTCGGCTTTATGACGAGCATTGTGCTTCCCGAAACTGTTAAAGAGATTGGCAGAGCTGCCTTTTATAACTGCAATAAGCTGGCCTCTATTAACTTACCTGAGGGTATTACCCATATATTACCCAACACATTTGCCTTCTGTAGATCACTAACAGAGATTAACTTACCGCAATCTGTGACCATTATTGAGTCCGGCGCGTTTAATAATTGTGAGTCTTTGGTCGAGATTGCCTTCCCGGACAAAATTAAGGAAGTAGCGAACAATGTCTTTGACGGTTGTGAGTCCTTAGAGCGCATTACTGTGAACGAAAATGTTATGAAGATCGGCACCGAGTCCTTTAGATATTGCCCGAACCTTCAAGTGGTAAATATTAAAGAAGGCACGACGATGATTCCGAATATGGCGTTTAAGGATATGTTCAACTTAATAGAGGTGAATATTCCAAGCACGGTCACGCATATCGCAAATAACGCGTTTGAGGGATGCTTGAGCTTAGAGAGTTTGGAGCTGCCCGAAGGCGTTTTGATGATTAGCCATTACGCTTTTACCAACTGCCGTAGCTTGAAAAAGATTGTCATTCCTGCAAGCGTAGTCTCTATCGGCGACAATGCTTTTTACCGTTCAACGCGCGCTGTTATCCATACTTATCGTGGCTCAAAAGCTGACGAATACGCAAAGGAGAATGAAGTTGCGATAGAGTATTTGGACTAAAAAAATGGACAACTGCTTATGAAGCGTCCTATATTAATATATTTATGCTTAGTTCTGTTATCAACGATGTTATTTTCATATGACTTGGAGTCTGTGTTAAAGACTGGTCAGATACAGCTTAAAGGAGACAGTATACCTATAGTAGCTGACGATGGAACTGTATTTCATATACAAGAAACAGTTCTTACTGACGGTTCATATCAAGGTTTGACACATGGGCCTCGCTTTACAAATCCTTCGATGTATTATTTGCTTTGTTGTGATAAAAAACATGTTGTTTTTTCTTTTGAGCAGAACTCAGGATACTTTAGTCAAGAGAATGACCATATTTTAACCATAACAAAGTATAAAGACTTTGAATATTTTACAGCATATAACTTTGTGTTTAAATATAGAAATTTGTTTGACAGAGAAAAAGTGTTAAATCAAATCAGAACATTTAATACCGAAGATGAAGAAACTATTAGTAAAGTATTGGACTATACGGAAAAGAACAGTTATTCCTATTCTATCGGTATGCAACTTATTATAGATAAAAAAGATGGGACATACTGTACTTTTTCTTACAGGTCAGCTCCATTTAACAAACTGCTTTCCGAAAATATAACCTTGGAAACCGAAGAGCTTTACAAAGTAATTGCAGATTATTATTGGGATTTAATAACAACAAAGATAGAAGAACATGAGGCACAAATGTTAGGATATGTATATAGCACAATTGAATCTGATATGGATATGTACATCGCATTAGATGTTATTAAAAAATATGAGCCTGAAAAGGGGATAGCGTTAGCTACAAAGATTGATAAATTAAAAGAACTTGAAGAAGAAACAAAAGATATACGTGAAACGAAACGTTTATTAGTGACATACACGACTCCGGTTTTTCTTGCCAAACCCGGCATCGGCGTGCCGAAACGTCCGGGTATAAAAGGTGACTTACCAACAACTGACGAGGAGTTGTGGAAATATCTTGAATGGATAAAAAGTGTTTATGAAAAAACACGCAGAGACGGCTATCTTCAAGATGAGTTTGGAACTGACATTAAGTTTGAGTTAACCGAGGAAGGAATCCAAGCAATATCTGCCGGACCTGACACAAAATTTAATACAGAAGATGATATAAATTGTCTAAGAAGATATGATGATACATATAAAATCATCATACGTTTCATATAATAACAAAGATTTAAAGCACATCAGATGTGCATGATAGATAGGTTATGCCCATAAATAAGCATTTTAAAATATTGCTAGGTATAATGCTGCTGTTTTTTACTAGTGGCATGTTGCTTTTCGCCGCCAATATGCCGGGCGAGATAGATATAACAAGTAATTTATCGTATAACATTGATATTGATTTTACAGCGCAAAATGACAGCGGTAGCGCGAGCGTATTCATAGAGGCAGTTGACAATAAAAACTGTATTCGTCTTGATGTTACGAAAAAGAATATCATAATAAATAGTATAACAAACGGCAAAGCTAGTAAAATTGACAGCGTAAATGTTGACTTTCCGAAAGAAAACGAAGTTAACGTTTTTATTCAAAGACGTGGTACGGAACTAGGCATTATTCTAAATGAAGGTACGGCTTATCGCTTTTCAAATGTTGAGCGTGGCAAAGGAAATAAAATCGCCGTAACATTTAGCAAATGGAAGCAGAAAGCGGCTAGTGTATCACCGCTAGACCCGGTATTTTTCACCGATGATTTTATGCGCGATTATACGGACATAAATAATTTGAGCGGTTGGGAAATTATCAGCGGTTTGTGGCACTTACGCTCTGCATGGGATAACGACCCTCATCTTCTCGCCACAAGCAAGAATATTTTAAAGAAGATAAGCGGTGGTCAAAATCCCTTTTCGTGGGTGAGCATGGGCGCGCCTGCTATAGCGATTGTCGGCGAAGAGGAATGGGAAGATTACACTTTTAAAGCTGCTTTCCGTGCTGCTGATAATAGCGCATTCGGTATTATAACAAACTATCGGGACAAAAACAACTATATTTTAGCTGAGCTTTCAGCCGCAAGCGATAAGTCCGAGAACGGAAACAAAATAGCGCTCTACCAAATAATAAACGGTAATAAAACCCTTTTAAACTCGGCAAAAGGGGGCTATCTGCCGGGTGAATGGTATGAGCTCTCGGTGCAGACCTCTATTAATAGTATAACTGTAAGTGTTGACGGTCAAGAGAGAGTTTCGGCAACCGGTGTTCCTACTAGGCAGGGGAAAGCAGGGCTATATATAAATGGTATATCTTTGGTTGAGATTGACAATGTTTCCGCGCTTGGACGGGATATCGATTTTGATGCGCTCCGCGAGATAATAGCCCACCAAAATAATGACCGTTTTTCAAAAGATCTAAACGGTATGAACGCTTGGGCAGGCACAGCTTATGACTGGAGCAATCCGGACACGGATAACGAGATCCCTTATAAGAGCTATCGCACGAATGTTTATGGCGATAAACTTTGGATTTTGCTGACCATTACCCCGCGCGCAAATGTTTCAGACGGCATTATAAACCTCCTCTTAAACAGCGTGCCAAATGAGAGCTACATAAGCTACCGTGCCGAGCTTAATACAAAAGACGGTAAGACATTATGTGTGTTATACCAAAACGACAAAGCTATTACAAAGAAAACTCTTGATACTGAATATCTGCCCTCAGACAGAGCGTCAACTATAAGGTTTTTACGAGAAAATGATATAATAACGCTCAGCATTGATGATGAGATTATCCTCTCTGCAAAGGTTGATAAAACAAAAATCACCGGATTTTTACCGGCGTTCAGCGCAAGCGGCAGGTATCCGGATAAAACCCCGATTCAGTCAAGTGCGCCAACAATTGCGCAAGTGTTGGGCGATAATTTACTGGATTATACATTTGACAGCGCGCCAACAGATTGGCTTACGGAAGGTGTTTGGGCCACGTCAACGCGTTGGTCTTGTGACCCTGAATGGTCATTTCTATCCGGCTACAGCAATAGCCGAGTTGCACTTTGGAACAAGAGCATCTTTAGTGGTGACCAGCATTTTCAGGCATATATTGGCGTGAAGATGGAGTACGAACGAGAGCGTAACACATACTATGATAGGTATCGGAATTTGAATATTTCTATCTGCGCGAACGGCATTAACCCAATGAGCGGATACAGCGGCGTATACGGCAGCGCAGACAAGCGAATGATTTTATATCGTAACGGCTCTGAGGTGGCATCTACAGTATTGAGTGATACTGCTATTCCAAGCGGACAGCACCATAATCTCTGGTATGATTTGGAAATGAGCAAGGTCGGAAACAGAATCACCTTTACCGCCACGATTTATATGCAAAAGGATGAGCGCGGCATCACAATACCTGACCCAAGTGTGACAACCTTAACTTTTAATGATGCTGACCCCATCGACAGCGGTGTACCTGTTGTTTGGAGTTACAATAACGGTATTTCCGTGGCGCGCGCGAGGATGAGCTTTGCGAACCTGCCGAAGCTAAGAAAAGGCCCGTTTGCTGTGATTGATATTCCCGCATATCCGGAGTTTATCTCAGTCGGGACGCCTCTTGTTCTGAATGTAAAAGCAGTATCAACGGAAGATGATCTTGACACTGTCCTAAATATAAAAAATGTGCTTTTGCCAAAAGACCCAACATCAGGTTCGGAAAATCCTAAGGATGTCTTTGACCCATTGGCACTAAGTTCTAAGGGGACGACCCTTACCTTTAAGCCGCACTTTGTTGGTGAATATCAGTATGATATTACAGGCATTGTGGGCGGCGTGACAACACCTGAGATAAACCTATACGCCCATGTTTTTGACCCAACGCAAAATGAAAGGATTAACGAAAATCTCCTGTTGCGCTACGATTTCACGGAAGGGGAAGGGAATATAATCCGCGACACCTCAAATAACGGCGAACCGGTGAACCTTGTCATTGGTAAGATGACTTATCAAGAAAAGGACGCAGATGGGAAAGTTATAACAACAGAGAGCGATGCGCTGAGCGCGCAGTTGCTTGAGGGTCAGGGGCTCGCGATGAGTACCCTTTCAAGTGTGATGTCGGACAAGGGGATTGGCACAAAGTTTAGCGCATTAAAGGAAACGAATACCGTTACTATAGAGATGTGGGTTTCGCTCACGACCATTTATTCTGAAAATTTGCTCGGTTGGCTTTGCAGTTACTTTGAGATAAATGACCCTCTGACTGCCGATGGTTCAAAGCGTTGGATGACATTCGGGCAGAATGGCGGAGAGCTATATATAAACAGTATAACGAGCAGAGAGTTCAACCCGGGCATAAGCCAGCGTCTCGGCAATGTTCGCACCGGTCTGCAGCATATAATCGTCACTTATGATGTGGAAACAAAGCTTACTACCGCTTATATAAACGGAGCGCAAAGTTATTCGAAAAAACTTGTCAATTGGCGCTTTGACGACCTTGATGACAGTATGAGGTTGATTTTAGGTAACGCTGTACAACCAATGGGGAATCCGGCAAAACCGACATTGTGCGCTGCTTTTCCGGGTAATATTTATTACTTTGCAGTTTATAATAAGGTTTTTACCGAAGAGGAAGTAAAGACTAATTATAACGCCGGACCGGCACGATAGATGCGTATGGCTATCTATAATCATGAGTTTATATTTAAATTTTCTGTGAAATGTCGTTGAAATAGATTTTTTGTTTTAAATTTCAATTTTTTTTCATATTCTTTTGGGAAACGTTGGCAATTATCTTGACAAATATTTTTTAATGTTGTAATATTAATATGGAAGGATTACATTTATTTCAAGGTGGTATCTGTTTATGCGGTCACAGGTTACTTTTGGAGTTAATAATATTTTGCTGTTTGCGATATTACTGTTTTTTGTCAATATCGCTTTTAGTATTAACACAACTGAAGAAGAAACTGCTCAAGACGAAATTATTACCAGTACTATACCACCGGTTAAAATAGTAAAAACTTCAGGGTGCAATTTAATTATAGATTCTCAAAAAGATGCAAATAATATCTTGCTAAAAACAGATTTAAAGTCTTCTAACTGGTTTTCCGGTGTGTTTTATTATATTGATACTGAAAATGTTACTAATTTTG
>JGI994J12354_10005095_pt1 | contig 11452 bp, 8 predicted proteins | sample IntmicLarv3ML3BL_FD_12354 | JGI IMG/M metagenome (IMG submission 12354) | reverse complement strand
CTGATCCATAGTCTAACCCGCCAAAGTCTATTCTGTTCAAGTTTTCATCAACAAGAAATGTATCGTCAATATATTCAAAGCTTATTTCAATTAAGTTGCCACGATTTCTCACCCAGAAAACATCATCTGCTAAATGTTCTTGCGCAAGCACTGTGCCTGTATCGTCCATTACAACAACGTCGCCTGTTTCAAGGTCTGCAAAACAAAAGCGCCTTGGCATATTTTCGGTTGGGCTTAAAACAGCGTAATAGCCACTCCATGTGGCATACAGCGTACCATCAGTGCTATAAAGGCCAATACCAATAGAATCTGCAGTGGCTTCGGGCATTACACTTGCAACATAGCAGTTTTCAAAGTAACTGTGTACGCCTACCCCTGTAAGCACAACTTCGCCCGTAGTAACATCAATAACATCTACATCAAAGCCGTTATAAGATGCCAACGCATAAGGATAGTCAGTGCTAGTGGGCACACCTTCACCTGCAAAAATATAATTATAGCTTTTGTTTCCAACAGGTACAGGTGTAAAGTTTGTATCTAAAATAAAATATTCTAAGGTATTAAGCTGTAGGTTGTTTATCATTACAATATAATAATCGCCAAATATTGTAATACCACTATATTGGTCTTCTTCCGCAAAGGTATGTAAAATGTTTCCATTAACATCTACAATATATTTAACAATACCGTCTTTAGTACGAAGTGCAAAAGTTGTTTCGTCAAGCATTTCACAACTCCACACATCTTCAATAAGCACTTCGCCTGTATTTACATTAATTAAGTTTGAGTAATGGCTTTCATCTTCTGTATGAAAATATAGTTCGTAATATACATCATTTGATTTTATGATAAATTCCCCAAATGCGGAATAGTACCTGCATTCTTCAAAGTCAAACAGTTGTGTGCCATCAGCTTTATATAGGGCTACATTTGGTATTGGTGGTGCTCCCGCTTCTTCGCTTTCAATAAGCTGGGTAGCCATTACATAGTCTTTAACATATAAATTAGTAGAGTAAGAATAGGGGAAGTCTAGCCGTTCTGCCCGCATAATTTCGTTTCCATTTGAATCAGCCAGTACATCTTCATTTTCAAGCTGAAGTATGAAGTAACTTGTGGGTTTTTCAGGCTCTGGTGGTGGCTGTGTACCTGGCGTGCAAGATGCCAAAGACAACAGCATAGAAATTGCCAGTACCAATGCAAGTGCAAGCTTACCTGTTTTTTTAGTTAGTGTTTTCATTTTAGGGCCTCCTTTTAGTAGCAATAGAAGTATTTTTTTGCAGCTTCTGCAATTATATTGCAGGGCTATGTTTATAAAAACTCATGAATAAATGAGTATTTACCTTTTATATTTTAGCAACGCTACGCAATTGCTTCACCTGTAGTGTAGTTAAACTTGCAAAGCCAGTTGCCTTGTGTATCCATAATGCCTACATAACCGTCAATATGCCGTACTGCAACAAAACCATTTCTGCACATGTACACATCTAAAAGATTTTCCATAATAAATTCGCCATCAGCGGTGTATATTGCAACAACAAACATTTCATATTCATAGTTATCATCTATCAATGAATAAGATGCCGCAATAATTCCGTTGAACATTTGGCTATTAGCAAAATGTATGTATTCGTGCCTATTATCAACTATATCATCTAAATTTAAGTCTACAAGCAAAGCTCTTTTATTAATAAAACCATTTTCATTTTGTATAGAATTTGTAATTTCGAGTAAGCCATTCCCGCTCAAGCTAATAATGTATACATCGTCTGCCAGGTGCTTTTGCAAAAGTATTTCGCCTGTTTCGCTCATACATACAATATCGCCAGTTTTAATGTCAGCATAGTAAAAGCGTGCAGGGGCATCGCCTTCGGCGGGTATATATATGAAAGTGGATATAGGGAATGTTGCAAGCTCTGTGCCATCAATATTAAACAGCGTAGCGTTCATATCATAATAAATTTCTTCTGCAAAAGTTGTGTAGAAATTACCGTAATAGTCTATCATTGCACGGGTGGCAAAAACTTCTTCGCCTGTAGTTATATCAATAACGCTTGTAAGTGCCCCGCCATAATCGCGTATTCCCATATACGGAAAGCCTGCAGAAACCTGACTAATGCGATGAAACTCCCCTAATCTAACCTCTTCACCAATGGGGTTAAACTCTGCATCAAGAATAATGTATGTATAACCGTATTCGTGTGTACTTACAATATAATAATCTTCAAGCTTGCTTATAGAATATATAGGTTTATCACTTATAACATTACTTATGTGGTTACCTTCAAGGTCTACAAGGCTATGCAGGGTATAATCTACGTTAAACAAAGCAACTAAGTTTTCATCTATTACAGAAGCAGATAATATATCACTATATAACACTTCGCCTGTTTCAACATTAATAAGCTCTGAAAACATTTCTTCAGCATCATATTCTTCGCCTGCGGTAAAAACTTCTTCGGGTATATTGGTGCGTATTACAAAATTGCCAAATGCATAAAGGTATTTGCATTCTACCGCTTCAAAAAGCAGGGTGCCGTTAATACTATATAAAGCAGTGGGTTGAACTATAACTACATTGTAAAATGTTGATGTATCACCCGCTACTATATATTCAATGTTTTCGGCAGAATACCTTGGCAGGTATTCAAGCCAGCTTGCCCGCATAATTTCATTTCCGTTTGTGTCTACAAGCATATATTCGTTTTCAAGCGGTAGTATAAAATAAAAAACTTCTTCTTCTGGCGGTGGCGTATTTGGTGTGCAAGCCGTTAGCGAAAAAGCCAGCGCAATAGTGCATAGCATAGCAAATATACGGCTACTTATTTTGGTAAAAGGTGTTTTCATAAAAGCCTCCTAAAAATTTGTGTAGTTTATTTTACTCTAATAAAAGTAATTTTTAATATGTATATAAAAATATGGTTTTCTTGTGTATAACAATTTTGGCAGATAGGCAATTTTTTGTCAAACCGACAGGGTGTAACAATTATATTATTACATTTATGTAAAGATGGCTTTTGTAGCAAAAGAAAACAGGCCTGTTTCTTTTATTTATTTCAATTTTTTTTGGTTTATTGTAATTTCTTTGTAATTTTTTGTTTAATATATGGTATAATACACGTTAGCAAACGAAAGTATGCTTTATTTTGCTTGCAAAAATTAATTAAAAAAGGAGACTGTAGGTGTGAGTATTCGCAAAAAAACAGCAGGGTTAATTGCTGTTTGCATGGTGTTTAGCCTTATGCTTACAGCGTGCGATAATAACGAAGAAAACAGCGGACCTGAAACATCAGGCCCTACTGCTGTAATAAACCGCCCAACGTACTTTGCACTTGCTTTTCCTAAAAGCGGCGGCACTAACCCCTACCTTTCTAACGACACTGTTACCTACCAAAATGCAACCCTTTTATATACACGCCTTGTTACATTTTCGCCAGAGTTTGAGCTTGAGTATTTGCTTGCGCAAAATGTTGTAAACGAAGGCACTACCGTTACAGTTACCCTTGGCACTGCCCACTTTGCTGATGGCGCAACTATAACCGCACAAGATGTTGTGGCAAGCCTGCAAAAAGCGATGGGTAGCGGTGCCTACGGTGGGCGTTTTGGCAATATTGCAAGTGTTGATGTAAGCGGCAATACAATTATTATTACATTAAAAAAGCCCGACGCACTGTTTGCCTACCTGCTTGATTTCCCCATACTGAAGGCAAGCGAAGTGGACATACTTTTCCCTATGGGTTCAGGGCGGTACACATATAGCGAAACAGCAAACGGCGAAGCAATTTTTGTGGCAAACCCGCATTACGCCGGCGCGTTGCCAATTGGCACAATAAATTTACTTAAACTTTCAGGGCAAGATGTACTTATAAGTAGCCTTAACATGGGCAACGTAAGCTTTTACGCATCTGAAACGGGGCAAACAGCAGGCGGAAATGCATCTAACACAGCATACTTTGGCACAAACCATTTTGTGTTTATAGGTTTAAACAGCAATAGTGCCATTTTGCAAGATGCGAACGTGCGTGCCGCTATTAGTATGGCAATAAACCGAAATGCCATTTGCGAAAAAAGCTATTACTCGCGGGCGTATCCTGCAACTTCTGTACTAAACCCGCTTTACCCCGTTGCAAGTGCAAGCACGGCTTTTTCACCTACCGCTGATGAAGATATGGCACGGCAACTGCTTGCAAGCGCAGGGTACACTGTTTCAGAGCTTGACGGTATTGCTACAAACGAAAGCGGCGGGCGCCTTACATTAAGGCTTTTGGTGTGCACACAAAGCCCAGGTAAGCGCTTTACAGCAACACTTATAAAAGAACAGCTTGCACGTGTTGGCATAAGCGTTACAATTATTGAGACCGACAGCTTTGAAACATACAACGCAATGCTTACTGATGGCAACTTTGATATGTACCTTGGCGAAGTAAAGCTTTTGAATAATTTAGACTTAAGCCCATTTCTTGAAGGCGCTACCTCTTACGGTATTACACCTACTGAAGACCTTATAAATGCGTACAATGCATTTTTGCTAAGCGGGCATTCGGCAGAGCTTACAGCACAAAATTTTGCTACTTTTGAAAGCACATTTACAACCCACACACCGTATGTACCACTTTTGTACTGCTATGGCACAGTTGCTTACAACCGTAATTTGCAAGGCGTAAATCCATCTTTAAGCGATGTTTTTTATACATTTGAAAACCTTACTGCTGATGAATAGGTAACGTATATACTGTTACATATCTTCATCAACTAATAAGGTGAAAAGGAGTATTGTTATGATAAAATACCACAATAAATATGGAAGAATAACACTTACTGAAGAGTATTTAACTTCGCTTGCGGCAATGGCGGCGGCCTCTTGCTACGGCGTTGTTGGCTTTGCGTTTGCAAGCGTGAAGGACAACTTTTTATACCTACTTACAGGCAAAAAAAGCTATGCGAGCAAGGGCATAAAGGTTTACATGAAAAATGGAGAGCTTGCTATTGACATGCATATTATAATAAGCTATGGCGTAAGCATTCGCCCTACTGTTAAAAACATTACAAATAAAATTGGCTATACCATTGAAAACGCAACCGGGCTTACCGTGGGCGAGATTAATGTTTATATAAATTCTATAGCACCATAGGTGCAGTGCAATACATAGGCACATTTAAGTGCCATAATTGAATAAAAAGCAGTATTTATATACGCAAAATTCAACTTTAAAAGACAAATTTCAAGGAGTACACTAGAATGATTACAGGTACTATATTAAAAAATGCAATTATTTCAGGTGCGCATAATATTGCAAACAACCGCTATGCGGTAGATGAGCTTAACGTGTTCCCCGTGCCGGACGGAGACACCGGTACAAACATGAGTATGACAATTAATAATGCAGTTAAAGAGCTTGAAAAGCTGCCGGATAATGTAACAGTTGAAAAAGCAGCCTCTACAGCAGCATCAGCAATGTTACGCGGTGCAAGGGGCAATAGTGGCGTTATACTTTCACTTTTGTTCCGCGGGTTTTCAAAAGCGCTTGCAGGCAAAAAAGAAATGGATGCACAAGATATGCGAAATGCGCTTGAACAAGGCGTTGAAGGTGCATACAAAGCTGTTATGCAACCAACAGAGGGTACTATTTTAACCGTTGCACGTGTTGCAAGTGAGCAAGCAGCCGAAAGCATACTTGAAGATACGCTTGCCCTGTGGGAAGTTGTTCTAGAAACTTCAAAGGTTACACTTGAGGCCACGCCTGATTTATTGCCGATACTTAAAAAAGCCGGCGTTGTAGATGCCGGTGGCATGGGCCTTGTGTATATATTTGAGGGTATGCATGAAATTTTTGCAGGCAAGCCAATGGTTGAACTGCAAAGCAAGCCCGAAGAAAAAGCCCGCCCTGTTACCGTAAATGTTGGTAAGGGTGTTTTTGCGGCAGAGCTTAACCCAGATATTACAAACGGATATTGCACCGAGTTTTTAATAAACAAAGAAGAAAATGCCAATGCTGAAAAACTTCGTGCTTTTCTTGAGAGTAACGGAGACAGCGTTGTAGTAGTTGACGATGACGATATTATTAAATGCCATGTACACACACCGGACCCAGGCAAAATTTTAACGCACGCAGTTACACATGGCTTTTTAACAAAGCTTAAAATAGAAAACATGCATGAGCAATATGAGGCACGCCAAGAAGAAGCCAAAGCACTTGAAAAACAGGCAGAGGCTGAAGCCGCCCCGAAGAAAGAAGGCTTTAATTATGTTGCACCTGACAAAGATACGCCGTTTGGTTTTGTTGCCGTTGCAGCAGGCAAGGGGCTTAAAGCCATCTTCACTGACCTAGGCGCAGATGCCGTAGTTTCGGGCGGGCAAACCAACAACCCATCTACTGATGATATTTTAAGTGCCGTACAATCAGTAGCGGCTAAAACGGTTTTTGTACTGCCAAACAACAAAAACATTATTATGGCGGCAGAGCAAGCCGTGAACATTGCTGACCGCAATGTTATAGTACTGCCTACACGTACAGTGCCACAGGGCATTACTGCAATGCTTAATTTTGACGCTTCCGCTACTGAGAAAGAAAACACCGTTGCAATGAACCTTGCTGCTGAAAAAGTTTCTACAGGTATGGTAACCTATGCAGCAAGAGACAGCGAGTTTGGCGGGCGTAAAATTAAAAAAGGCGAAATACTTGCACTTGAAAACGGACGCCTTGCATTTACCGAAAAAGACGTGGCAAAGGCACTTGCCAAGCTTGCAAAGAAAATGGTTAATAAAGACTCTTCTTTCGTAACATTTATTTCAGGCCAAGATGTTAAAGAAAAGGAAGCGCAAGCAACTATAGAAGAAGCTTCTAAAAAACTGCCAAAGCATGTAGAAGTAAGCCACTTAGACGGTGGGCAGCCAATTTACTATTACATGATTTCAGTTGAGTAAAACCGCTTTAAACAGAGGTAATAACATGAAAAACAGCGGCAACCTTTTATTACAAGCAATAACGAAGTTTGTTTCGGGCGTTGCGTTAATAGGGTTGCTGCTTTTTATACCCGCAGGTACACTTAACTACCCACGCGCATGGGTGTTTATTTGTGCACTGTTTATACCAATGCTTGTTTTTGGTGCGGTGCTTTTTGTAAAAGACAAAGCCTTACTAGCAAAACGCCTTAGCAGCAAAGAAAGCGAAAACGATCAAAAGATTGTTATTGCTGTTTCTGCGCTAATGTTTATTGCTGGCTTTGTGCTGGCAGGGTTTGATTTTAGATACGGCTGGACTTATATGCCCATATGGCTTACCCGAACAGGAGTAGTGCTACTTTTGGTAGGTTATGGGCTTTTTGTTGAAACGATAAGAGAAAATGCCTATATCTCTCGCACGGTTGAAATACAAGAAAACCAAACCGTGGTAAGCACAGGGCTTTATGGCATAGTACGCCACCCAATGTATTTTGCAAGTGTAATGGTGTTTTTAAGTATGCCTGTTGTGCTTGGCAGTTGGCTTAGCTTTGCTGTATTTTTAATATACCCGTTTTTACTTGTAAAGCGCATTAAAAATGAGGAAGAAGTGCTTGAAAAAGGCTTAGAGGGCTACATAGAATACAAGGCAAAAGTTAAGTACAGAATGATACCGTTTATTTGGTAGGCGAGGGGCATATTTATATTTGATTAATAGATGAACTTAGTGATGCCCCGTCAAGTTTTGCCATAGGCAAAACTTCTAAATACTAGAAAAGCTTAGAGATGCCTAATATATTAGAAAAACAGGAGAAGTATAGATGATTAAAATTAGAAATGAAGAGAAAGCAGATTACAGCAAAGTAGAAGAACTAACAAGAAAAGCCTTTTATAACATATATGTGCCCGGTTGTGCTGAGCATTACTTAGTGCATGTAATGAGAGGGCATGAAGACTTTATTCAAGAGCTTGCATTTGTGCTTGAAGTTGACGGTAACATTATAGGAAATATTATGTATACAAAAGCGAAACTAACAGATAAAGAAGGAAACGAAAAGGAAATTATAACATTCGGCCCGCTTTGTATTTTGCCTGAATACCAAAGAATGGGGTATGGCAAAATGTTAATGAAACATTCTTTTGAAAAAGCAAAAGAGCTTGGGTATGACACTATAGTTATATTTGGAAGCCCTGCAAACTATGTAAGCAGTGGGTTTAAAAGCTGTAAAAAATATAATGTGTGTATTGAAGAAGGCAAATACCCTGCAGCAATGATGGTTAAAGAGTTAGTGCCTGATGTGCTAAGCGGGAAAGAATGGGTTTATGAAGACAGCCCCGTTATGCAAATTGATGAAACCGAAGCTGAGGCATTTGATAACACGTTAGAAAGCATGGAGAAAAAACACGAAACAAGCCAAGAAGAATTTTATATAATGAGCAACTCTTTTATAAATTAGAATTTGTACGTTACCTGTAGATTTAGAATAATGATTGATTATGGGCATTTATAAAAGGATAAACATATTAAGGATGTGAAGTAATGGTAAATATGACATTCGAAGAACTGTTAGAGATTAACTGTTTCTCAAAAAATGAAGAAGAAAAAGCAAGGGCGGCAGATTTATTGGAGCAACGATATTGTTGCGAAATCAACTGTGCCGATATGGACAAAAGTGTATTATTTGCGCATCACGCACGCGGCTGTACGATTGTGTGCGCTAAAATGTGCAAAGGTGTTATAATCTTGCAGAATGTCACAATAGGTTCCAATATGCGATATAATAAAGTCGAAAACAAGTGGGAGAATGTGGGAAGTCCCATTCTTGCGGAGAATGTTATGGTTTTGGATGGAGCAAAAATTTTTGGTCCCGTGATAATTGGAGCAAACACCGTGATTGGTGCCGGAGCGATCGTAACAAAGGATATTCCAGCAAACAGCATGGCCTATGGGGTAAATAAATATAAACCGAAAAATTCGGATTATGATTATGTATATCGTACAGACAATATTTCTGGTGAGGAAATCATAGAAATCGACGCGAGGCGGGTTGCGGAATTCAATAAAACACTTTAGTCTCAGATACAGAAAAACGACAAATTCCAGTTTACCGGAGAGACAAATTAGAATTTAGCGAGGATGACATGAAAAAGACATTAATAAATTGGTTGGGATTATTGGGCTTTGTCAGTCTTCTTTCTTACACAGCAGCAGTTGTTTTTAGCCCAATGGCTTATCCGGGTTATAACTGGATGACGCAGGCTGTCAGCGATTTAAGTGCCGTAAATGCACCGTCAAGAATGTTGTGGATTCAACTTGCAAGTTTGCATGGTGTTTGTGGTATCGTGTGTATAATGGCGGTGTGTATTTCTATTCAGGGCACGTTAAATAAAGTATTGCGAATGGGAGTCTATTGTTTTGCCACCATGAATTGGATTTCTTTTGTGGGCTATTCCATGTTTCCTCTTTTGGATAGCGGCATGAGCGGAACAACAATGCAGGACAAAATGCACTTAGTTGTTACTGTATTAGTTGTGATATTTTCAATTGTTTCACTCGTGTTAATAATGATTGGCGGTTATCGAAAAAAAGCATATTGTTCCTTGGCTGTATGGGCAACAGTTGCATTGCTGTTTATGTTCATTGGCGCAATTGGTGTTGGAATAGTTCCAAGTGAATATTTTGGCATTCCAGAGCGATTTAGTGTTTTCGCTGCAACGGGGTTCAATATGATATTAGGGTTATATCTTTTCAAGGGATTTGACAGAATCCTCGAATAAAAATCAGTCCTATCAGCCATGCAAATTCCAGTTTACCCCTAACATTGAACAACTAAAAAAGCAGGTGAAACAAGTGCAAGCCCTTACCCAAAACATACGGTACGTTAAAGGCGTAGGCGAAAAACGCGCAAAGCTTTTTGAAAAGCTGGGCGTGTTTAATGTCGGTGGCTTGCTTTCTTTTTACCCGTACAGGTACATAGATTATTCAAACCCGTTTACTGTGGCAGAGGCACCTTACAGTATACTTTGCGTTGTGCAGGCAACCGTATTTTCAAAAGGTGGTGTTATACGCACAGGCGGTGGCAAAAATATGGTGAAGGTGATTGCGGGCGATGAAACCGCAACCCTTACCCTAACCTTTTTTAACAACCCCTATGCGGTTGATGCTCTTGAAATAGGCGAAGACTATTTGTTCTACGGCAAGTTTGACGGTGCGTTTAGTAACCGCGAAGCGGTATCGCCTACGTTTATACAAGCGGGTAAAAATACACCGCTAACCCCCGTTTACCACCTAACTGAAGGGCTTAGCTCTAAATACATTGCATCTTGCATAAAAAATGCTTTTACACTTGTTGATGAAAAAGATTTGCAAGACCCACTGCCAAGTGAAATGTTGCAAAAATATAACTTACCACCTTATGCAAGTGCGGTAAAACAAATACATTTTCCGCAAAGTGTGCAAGAGGCGGAAACCGCACGAAACCGCTTTATTTTTGAAGAGCTTTTATTGTTGCAACTGGGGTTGCTTCGTTTGCGTGGAAGAGAGCGCAAGGCAAAAGGCGTAAGGGTAAAGCCTGTTGATTTAACAAAATTTTTTGGCGCATTGCCGTTTACCCCAACAGGTGCGCAACAGCGTGCAGCAGGGGAAATAGTTACAGACATGGCAGGGCAATACCCGATGAACCGCCTTTTGCAAGGCGATGTTGGAAGCGGTAAAACCCTTGTTGCGGCAACGGCAATGTATGCATCAGCACAAAACGGGTTACAAAGTGCACTAATGGCCCCTACAGAACTACTTGCACAGCAACACGCAGAAACCTTTGCAAAACTGCTTGCGCCGCACAACATACAGGTTGCACTGCTTACAGGTAGCACAAAAGGCAAGGCACGCAAAACAACACTGCAAGCTGTACAAAGTGGGCAAGCACAGGTAATAATAGGCACGCACGCCCTTATTAGCGAAGACGTTGAATTTAACAACCTTGCACTAACCGTTACTGATGAACAACACCGCTTTGGCGTACGCCAGCGCACTGCACTTGCACTAAAGGGTGCACACCCGCACCTGCTTGTTATGAGTGCGACACCCATACCTCGCACGCTTGGTTTAATTATTTTCGGAGATTTAGATATTTCTGTTCTTGATGAAATGCCCCCGGGGCGCACCCCCGTAAAAACCCACCGAGTTGATACTGGCAAAAGAAAACGTATGTTTGGCTTTATTGAAGACAATGTGAAACAAGGCAGGCAGGCATATATTGTTTGCCCTGTTATAGATGAAAGCGTTACAGAAATGCAGGCGGTTACCACTTACTATGAAGAAATTGCAAAACCACTTTTGCCTGGTGTAACAGTAGGGCTTTTGCACGGCAGAATGAAACCGCAGGAAAAAGCAAAGGTTATGCAAAGCTTTGCGCAGGGCGAAGTAGATGTACTTTGCTCAACAACTGTAATTGAAGTAGGGGTAGATGTACCCAATGCCACAATAATGGTAATTGAAAATGCCGAGCGGTTCGG
>JGI994J12354_10005094_pt1 | contig 11454 bp, 8 predicted proteins | sample IntmicLarv3ML3BL_FD_12354 | JGI IMG/M metagenome (IMG submission 12354) | reverse complement strand
TGCTGTTCGCAAACCGCCCGTCACCTTCTCATTTCGGGTGCTTGATGTGACTGGAAATCGAATGGGTGCTAAGTTAGTACCTCAATATTATGAAAATATCACACCTCCTGAAGAATATGAAATACTCGAATTAAACAAAATATCAGGATTCGTCAACCGTTCAAAAGGAATGGGACGTCCCACGAAAAAAGAACGACGCGAGTTGGATGATTTTACTGAGTTGGAACCAGATGCCCCGTTTGTTTTTGATTTTGACGAAAAATGGGATGAGGATCAATCTTGATTGGACGGAAAATGTACGCCCAGCTGTCTCCTTATTTCATCCATGATTTCCATTGTAATCAGTGAATTACTGTGACTGTTGACGAGGGAATCTTTCCGGCCGGATTGAATCACGTTTATAAACTCTGCTATTTCGTAATAATACTCATTGTAATGTGTTTCCGGACGGATATTGACCGTAGCGCCTTTTCTATGGGTGAATGTTACTTCACCGATGATATTGATACGGTCTAATGTCATGGTGCCTGCTTCTCCCTGAATTTCAGTCGGTAAGGTGGAGTCGGCAATTTTACTGTACAACACGGTTGCAATCATTCCATTGTTGTAGGAAAAGTTAACCGCAACCTGCCCGTCGACACCGCTTGATAACAGGGTACCTACTGCATCAATGGTTATCGGTTTTCCGAAAAGAACCACCATCGGGTAGATTGTATATACACCGATATCCAGGGTGGAGCAATTACTCAGTTCGGGACGGAACGCATTGAGCACAATCCCTTCTTTCAGTTTGTCGTAACGCGATGAATATTGACAATAACAGGAAAAATAGCGACGAATCACGCCTAACTGGTGTAGGTTATCACGAACCGCATCGAAAGACGGCGTTAGCGTTGGTTTCATTGCCTCCATCAATACAACTCCTTGTCGCTGTGCCGTTTCGATCATTAGGCGAACCTCACGGGCGTTCGATGCAAATGCTTTTTCGCAAAGCACATGTTTTCCGTATTGCATACAAAGGATACTTTGTTGTGCATGGAAAGCGTTTGGAGAAGCGATGTAGACAGCATCCACGAGCGGACCGGCCGCCATTTCTTCTAAGGAGGTGAATATGTGCGGGATATGTTGTTTGTCAGCATAGGCACGTGCGGTCTGTTCGGTTCGCGAACATACGGCGACGAGTTCGAAACGTTCGTCTTCGCGGCCACCAGCTATCACCCAGTCGGTAATAAAATTAGTCCCTACGACGCCAAAACGTATTTTTTTCATAATTTGTTATTTTTTTGTTGTATGGAAATATGCTATCAATCAGCAGTTTGTTGTTCGGATAGCTCAATCCATCGCATGGTTTTTTCTTCAATTTCACGGATAAGTTCGCCGATACGCGCCGATTGCGCATTGAGTTCATCCAACGATGAGGTGCCGCTGTTGAGCGCATCCTCTATAGTAGTCTTTTCATTTTCAAGCGCTGGGATTTCACTGTCCAACGCTTCAAGTTCTTTCTGTTCTTTATAAGTAAGCTTCTTTTTGTCAGTATGTTGCCTGTAGTTTTGCTTGCTTGTTGTTGAAGACGAATCTTTTTCGTTTGATGAAGTTGAACCCGTCTTGCTGCTTGTTTCTTTTGCCTGCTGGGTTTTCCAAATTCGATATTGCGTATAGTTTCCGGGAAAATCCTGAACAGAAGCGTCGCCGTGGAAGACAAACAAGTGATCCACCACTTTGTCCATGAAAAACCGATCATGCGAAATGACAATCATACATCCTTTGAAGTCAGCCAGGTATTCTTCGAGAATATTTAATGTAGCTATATCTAAATCGTTTGTTGGTTCGTCGAGAATCAGAAAGTTCGGGTTACGCATTAAGACGGTGCATAGATAGAGTCGTCTCTGCTCGCCGCCGCTTAGTTTGTGGACATAACTGTGTTGTTTTTCCGGCGTAAAAAGAAAGCGATTCAGAAACTGGGACACGCTCAACGTTTTGCCATTACCCAAAGTTACATATTCGGCAATATCCTGCACGACGTCGATAACTTTTAGTTTCTCATCCGGATTCTGCCCAGCTCCGTTCGCCGCCAAGGGCTGGTCTTTGCAATTTCTGAGCAATCCATCCTGACTATAATAGCCAAAGCGTACCGTTTCGCCTATTGTAAAATGACCGCTATCTGGTGGTATCTCGCCCATCAACATTTTAATGAAAGTCGATTTTCCTGTTCCATTGTCACCAACAACGCCTAATTTTTCGTATCGTGAGAAGACATAATTAAAGTCATCTACTATTCTGACATCGTCGAATCGTTTACTAACATGGTCGGCTTCAAAAATTTTTGAACCAATGTAAGCGGCTTTTACGTGGAGGGATACATTTTTCTCATCCTGTTTTTGTTTGGCTTTCTTCTCAAGCTCATAAAATGCGTCAATTCTATATTTTGCTTTTGTAGCGCGTGCTTGTGGTTGGCGGCGAATCCAGTCCAATTCTTTACGATAGAGGTTACTTGCATGGTCTATCGCTGCCTGCGTAGCCTCCATCCGCTCGGCGCGTTTACTTAGATAGTAACTGTAATTGCCTTTGTATGAATAAATTTGTTTGTTATCAATTTCAATAATCTCATTACATACTTCATCTAAGAAATAACGGTCGTGCGTCACCATCAGCAGGCTAATCGTGGAACGTTTCAGATAGTCTTCAAGCCATTCGATCATCTTCAAATCTAAATGATTGGTTGGCTCGTCGAGCAGGATGAGTTCAGGTTCGAGAATCAGTATGTTTGCCAGGGCGACGCGTTTTATTTGTCCACCTGAAAGCGTTTCAACTTTTTGGTCGAAATTACTTATTTTTAGTTGCGATAGGATCTGTTTGGCTTTTCGTTCGTAATCCCATGCCTTTTTGTGCTCCATCTGAAGAAGCAGACTGTCAAGCGCTTCTGTGTCGTTAGTAAGCAGTGCCGCTTCATAATCGGCAATCAGGCGCACCGTTTCATTTTGCGAATGGAAACAAGCTTGCAAGACGGTGAGTCCTTTGGGAAAAGCAGGTGATTGTTCGAGATAGCCAACACGTAAGTCATTTCGGAAAACGATATTTCCACTATCGACGCTTTCATATCCGCTAATGATATTCAGTAAGGTAGTTTTCCCTGTGCCATTTCGGGCGATAAGGCCAATTTTTTGACCTTGTGTCACGCCAAATGTGATGTTCTCATAAAGAACAAGATTACCGAATTGTTTCGATAGATTGTCTATTTGTAAATAACTGACCATTAATTAATACCGTAAGACCATGAGCGCATAAGCATGCCGAACTGTTAGCGTTGCTGCGTCAACTATCTTTCAGAATGACGTCGTGCGCACCACCTTCGACAATACTTGTCGATGACACCAGCGTTATTTTTGAATTTCGTTGCAACTCTTCGATGGAAACAGCGCCACAACTGCACATGGTTGCTTTTATCTTTCCCAGTGTCACATCAAGGTTATCTTTCATTTTTCCTGCATAGGGGACATAACTGTCAATACCTTCTTCAAACTTGAGTGACGCGTTGCCGCCCACGTCATAACGTTGCCAGTTTTGGGCGCGGTTAGAGCCTTCCCCCCAGTATTCTTTCACATAATTATTCCCTATTCGTAATGTTTTTGTAGGCGATTCGTCAAAGCGGGCAAAATACCGTCCCATCATCAGAAAGTCAGCTCCCATTGACAGCGCAAGCACCATGTGGTAGTCGTGAACAAGTCCACCATCACTACAAATAGGGATATAAACGCCTTTCTCATTCAGGTATTCGTCACGTGTTTTAGCGACGTCGATCAATGCTGTAGCCTGACCTCTTCCGATGCCTTTTTGTTCACGTGTGATGCAGATAGAGCCACCTCCGATACCAACTTTGATAAAATCAGCGCCTGCATCAGCCAGGTAACGAAATCCTTCGCCATCCACAACATTTCCGGCACCTACCGGCATAGTCTCTCCGTAATTGGTTTTTATCCAATGAATCGTTTCGTGTTGCCATTCCGAATACCCATCGGAAGAATCGATACACAAAATATCGACACCCGCTTCTATCAATGCGGGTACGCGATCTTTATAGTCGCGTGAGTTAATACCAGCTCCGACTAATAGTTTTTTATTATCGGGATCGGATAATTCGGATGGATTGTCCCGATGACTGTCATAGTCTTTGCGAAATACGAAATAAACCAGATTTTGATTATCGTCAATAATGGGCAGGGCATTCAGTTTATGTTCCCATATGATCTGATTGGCTTCGGTCAGGCTAATGCCGGATTTCCCGACAATAAGTTTATCGAAAGGGGTCATGAAATCTTTTATTTTCATGTTTTGATCATCTTTTTCTATCCGATAATCGCGACTTGTTACTAAACCCAGTAGCTTGCCGTTTGATGTACCGTCATGGGTAATACCGACAGTTGAGTGAATCGTTTTTTTGCTCAATTGTATCACATCGTCAAGCGTATTTTCAGGTGTAAGATTCGAGTCGCTTACAACGAATCCCGCCTTGAATTTTTTTACTTTTCGGACCATTTCGGCTTGAGATCGTACCGGTTGCGAGCCAAAGATAAACGAAAGACCTCCATTACGTGCCAACTCAATTGCCAGTTCGGTGCCTGATACCGATTGCATAACAGCGGAAACGAATGGGATGTTAAGGGAGATACGAGGCGACTGGTCATTAAAAAATTTCACAAGTGGGGTTTTTAATGACACATTCGCAGGAACACATAGTTTTGTTGTCAAGCCGGGGATCAACAAATATTCCCCGAAAGTTCTGGATACATCACTTAAATAATTTGCCATAGCCTATCTTTTTACGGAAATAATTGCGTACAAAGGTAGTGCAAGTTGAGCGATATACAAAATAAGTTCACTTATTTTTATTTGCTTCCTTGCAGAAAGCGACACATTGATTGATTTGATCATTGAACGTTCCGAACGCAGCCTACCTTCTCTTTTTGGAGAAAAGTTACGATTTTCTTTCAAAAATGAAAAGCGGGTGGCAATCGGCAGATGCACGCCTTAGGCCAATATGCAGACATCATCACCGATAAGGGAACCATCAGGATTTATTACTTAGATGCAGCTATACTGGTTGTCGGCGAGCGAAACGCCCTGAATTTTTCAAAAAATCAACCGGACCTTGAACAAGGGATTCATTTTTGCCTGTTCAACAACCTGTATGGAACCAATTTTACCATGTGGTGGGAAGGAAGTGTTATGTACTGGTTCAGAATAGAATTCTTAAATCAATAATTTGCCGGCGTTAACCGTGTTTGTTTGTGGGTAGATTCTTTTTCGTCACCGATGGCTTCGTTCAGCGGTGAGGTTTGTAATCATTTTTTTTGGGGGAGGTAAAAAAGTAAGAATCATTGCGTATTGCGCATTGAGAAGCTGAAGAAATTATTTTTTTTGAGGACGATGCAACGAAACTGGCAAATATTTCGTCTTATTTGTGAAAGCGAAATTATAAAACTAAATTATAATATATAGAAAATTTAAAAAGCAGTTAGGTATGAAAAAGAATGTTTTTAACTTAGTTATTGTGATGTTATCTTCTTTTATGTTTTTCTCGTGTTTGAAGGATAAAAATGATGTTCATGTATCCTATGGAGTTATTCGTAATGTTAATTCTGTAGACAACTATGAAATACTTACAGATAAAGGTAATACGCTCGTGGTAACCAAATCGTACACGTCTCAAACAATTGAGAACGACAAACGTGTGCTTGTGAACTTTGAAGTGTTGTCGGAAAAAGAAAAAAACAAAAAGATGTACGAAGTAATGGTGAACGGTTTTTATAATTTGTTATCGAAACCAGTCATCAATGAATCATATATACTTCAAGAAGAAGAATTTCGTCGTGATAGTATCGGAAATGATCCGCTTAATTGGATTGATGCAGCATTTGGAGGGGATTATATAAACATTAATTTTGAAGTGTTTCATGTTAATTATTCGAGCGTAAAGCATATGTTAAACTTAGTATATGATGATACGCGTGCCGAGGCAGACACCATTTATCTTACGCTTTATCATAACGCTTATGATGAAATTCCGGGTAAAAATCATCATTTATATAAAGGCCTTGGCAGAAGTTCGTTTAAAATTTCGGACTTACTTCCTGCCGGAGTTACCTCAAAACCTGTTCAGTTGACATGGACTGAATACCAATACAATGACAGCCCTGTTGTGCGTTCAATATCAAGTATTTATTATAAAGGAGACATTTCAGAAACAAACAGTCGTTTAGAAAATAATATCAGCATAGACTCTTCTATTGAGATTAAGTAACGTTAGTAAACATTATCATTATTGGGTGTTTTTATCCGGGAAAGTCTGTAGAAGATATTCCCGGATATTTTTTGTATTACTCTCAACTTGCACTACCTTTTCCTCAAAAAGAGAAGGTAGGCTGCGTTCGGTAATAAAAAATAAATGAACTTATTTTGTATTACTCTCAACTTGCACTACCTTTGTTCCACGAATGTTGTTGTAATCGTAGATGTTCATGAGTTTTGCCGATTATTATTTTGCGCGTTATAAAGCGCTTCCGCCTTTTTTTGAAAATCATTCAAAGGGGGCTGTTTCAATAATTGTGACGATTCCGTGTCTGGATGATGCGTTTGTTTTCCAGACATTAGATTCGTTAGAGAGCGCCCATTCCATAGATACGAAAATTGAGGTTATTGTGCATGTCAATTCCGGCGAACAAACGCCACCAGATACGATTGAACGAAACCGTAAGATATTTAACGGATTACAACAAAAAATCAACTTTTATAAAAATTTCAGGCTGCTACCGATACTGACGGAAGGAATAGCCCGAAAGAAAGCGGGAGTTGGTTTCGCTCGTAAGACGGCAATGGATGAAGCGGTGAGGAGGTTTTCCTCAATTGACAAGCCGGATGGATTGATTGTCGGTCTGGATGCAGATACGCTTGTTGCCCAAACCTATTTTCAGGAAATAGTCAAAGCCATGGAGAATCTGTCAGCTCAGTGTTTCACCTTTCAGTTTCAGCATAATTATGACACTACGGTCTATCCCGAAAACGTGATTCGTGCATGTCGATTGTATGAAATATACCTGCGTTACTATCGGCTGAAATTGAAATCGTTTGACTTCCCATTTGCGATCCATACGATCGGTTCCTGCTTTGCCATCCGGGCTGAAGCCTATATTAAATTAGGCGGTATGTCGCCCCGACAAGGAGGCGAGGATTTTTATTTTCTTCAGAAAGCTGTTAAAATGCATCCGGTGTACGAAGTGAATGTTCCAATCGTATTTCCTTCGCCACGCATCTCTGACCGCGTACCTTTCGGAACCGGCCCTTCTGTTCACCATATCGTTGAGAAAGGAAAGTTTGAAGTCTATCATCCGGAATTATTTGACATACTATCAGATTTTTACAGGTTGTTTCCTACTTTTTTGCATGAAGATGTAGAAGAACAAATCCCAAAGTTGGTCATGGATTATATCGGTGCCGATATATTTCGCGACAAACTATCGGAATGTAAAGCGTATTCCGCTACGTCCAACGCTTTTGTGAAGCGGATGTATCATCATTTTGATGCCTTTTTCATCGTTAAATTTCTTAATTCTTTTAATCAAAGCGCCAGCTATTCTCCTGTTGATATACTGGAGGCGGGAAAAGCGCTTTTACGAAATGATGGAATTCGGGACATAAACGACTTGTATGAACAAATTTTCATTCGTGATCAGAAAATTAATCAGATACCAAAGGGTAACTGAAATTACTTTTGTCCACTACCTAAACCCTTTTCTTCCGGCATACAACTCGCTTTTTTCGAGATAGTAACAATATTCGCAATCCATATTGCAAAGCGGGCCAACCGGTTTGTTCATCATATAAAGCGGAAAGGCAAGCGGACTGCAATAGAGCGTATCTTCCAAGATGAATAGCGAGGGTTAATAGAGGTTGTAAGTTGTGCCGGTCACTTTAAATTCCGTTCGACGATTGTATTGGTCGGCAATCTCTTGTTGTTCAGCCGATAGCGTTGAAACATACTCCTCAGTAAGGATGGCTTCTGCTTCCAGAAAATCATTCTCTTCCGCCATTTTTAGGGTGACGGTTTTAGGCTCAGTCTTTCCGTACCCTTTGGCTGTCAGGCGATCGGATGGGATGCCGGCTTCGATCAGGTAGTCGACTACCGATTGAGCGCGTCGTTGTGCCAGTCCTTCATTATAGGTGTCAGACCCTTTCCTGTCGGTGTGTGCTCCCATTTCGATGGTCACGTTCGGATTGTCGTTTAATACTTTTACGATTTCGTCGAGCGCTTCTTGTGATTCGGGGCGAAGTGTCGCTTTGTCGAAGTCATACCAGATATTATCTACTACTGTGGGTCGAAGGATGGGCGAAAGAAAGAAATCTACGTAATAAGTTTCATTTCTTTCGTCAGGGTCGGTCGTGAGTTCGAAATGCTGGTTCAGGTAATCAGGTGAGCTGGCCATCATCACATAACTGATATCGCGTTCGAGTTCCACTTTGTAAGACCCGTCGGGCTTGGCAAGCACTTTTTCATTCAGTCCGTCTTTCCCAACGATACGAATAGTTGCTTCGTTGAGCGGATTATCGTCGGCATCCGATACATACCCTTCGATAAAGATGGTGACGGTCGGACGTTCGAACGAATAGATGTGATCAAACCCCCGTGCGTCATTGCGATTCGATGAAAAGAAGCCTCTTTCTTTGGAGCCTTCGAATGTAATCCCGAAATCGTCGCCCATCGAATTGATAGGCGCCCCCATATTTTCCACATGCCAGATGCCCAAACTGTCCATTGTCGCCACGAACAAATCAAGTCCGCCCATGCCGGGATGTCCGTTGGACGCAAAATAGAGGGTCGCGGAATCGCGCGCATAGGGAAACATCTCATCGCCTGGCGTATTTATTTGTGGTCCAAGATTTTCGATACCACCAAAATCGACGCCGCCGACACTTCGTGCACGGAAGATATCTTTTCCTCCATAGCTGTTTGCATCCGAAACAAAATATAGGTATTTCCCATCAGGCGAGATGGATGGATGTGCGATGCTTGTGATGGAATCTTTGATAAGGTTGATGCGGGTTCCTGCTCCCCATGTTGCACCACTACGGGATGATGTGTATATTTCCGCAATGCGGGAATTGAAGGGGTCGCTTTCGCAATAAGTATAGAACATCGTGTTTCCGTCTTCAGTAAAAGAAGGTGTGCCTTCGTCGAATGGTGTATTGATAGCATCTTCGAGTTCGATCGGTTTTTTCCATACCCCTTTCTCGTCCTTTTCGGACAGGAAGAAATTGTTTGTCAGTTGTCCGGTAATGGAGCTGAGCGAATCTTTGCTTACGGTTTTCCCACGCGATGATGCGAAGTACAATTTGTCGTATTCATTACCGGTAAGCATCGGGCTAAATTCGCTATAACGCGAATTGAATATTTCCATTTTTTTGACCTGATAAAGCGTTGGATTTAATTTCAAGGTCGCCGCAAGTTCGCATCCGAGCATGCCATTTCGAGCGATGAGGTGCTCCGGATTTTCTTCGAGGAACTTATTATAGTAATTGAGGGCGTCATTGTACTTTCCACCCTGATGATAGGTCTGGGCGATGCGCAGGAAAAGCAGGCTGTCCGGATAATTATAGCGCATAGCGCTCAAGTACGAACTTGTGGCGCGTGTCACATCATTAATTGTCTGATAACAGATACCCATTCGATACGCAAGATATGCCCGCATGTCGCGTTGATCCGGTTTGGCTTTGGTATACAGTTTGCGGTACATACCGGCCGCTTCATAGAACTCTCCGATCTGCTGCTTTTCTTCTGCATCGCTCAGCTTAACAGATTTGCATGAGAACACAATTATCCCCACGAATACAAGCCATCCTATGTAACGAATAGTACGCATATAACCCAAAACGTTAAAAATCAAGTTTTATTATCTTACAACGCTAATTTCCGATAAGTAACGAACTGTCGCCGTAGCTTAGAAATCGAAAATTGTGGTGGAGGGCGTAATCGTAGATTTTTCTCCAATCACCTTTTACGAATGCGGATACCAATAACAATAGCGTGCTTTTGGGTTGGTGAAAGTTTGTGATCAGGTTATTGACAATATGGAACTCGTATCCGGGCGCAATGATGATTTGGGTCGAGGTAATGAGTTTTTCGAGGTTGTTTTTTTCGAGGTATTTCAATAGATGTTGTAATGCTTCTTTGGTTGTAATTTGAGGCAAGTCGTTTTCGTAAGGTGTCCACTGTTTGACGATAAGTTTGTCGGGCGTAGCATTGGGGTGGGCTGCAAGTAGGGTACCCATGTAATACAGGCTTTCGAGTGTTCGCATGGAGGTCGTGCCGACGGCCGTTATACGACCGAGATGTTCAATGAGGGATGTAATCGTAGTATGTGTTACGGATAGATATTCGGCGTGCATTTCATGTTCGCCGATCATTTCCGTTTGTACCGGTTTGAAAGTACCTGCTCCGACATGCAACGTTAGTTCTTCGCGTTTAAATCCTTTGTCGTCAAGTTTTTTCAATATTTCCGGCGTGAAATGTAACCCCGCTGTCGGTGCTGCAACGGAGCCTTTAATTTTGGAATAGACGGTCTGGTAGGTGTGCAAATCGGATTTTTCTGTTTCTCTGTGGAGGTAGGGAGGAATGGGCAACACACCTGCTGCATCAAGAATATCGGCGAATGTATAATCAGGGTTATCCCACTGAAAATGTACGGTATACGTTTGATCACGTGTTGGCGTATGTGCTGCAGTGAGCGTTACTTTCGATTTGTTCATAATTAATGTACGCTTTAGCGTACCGATTTTCCATCGTTTAGCGTTGCCAATCAGGCAGTTCCATCGACATTGCTCGCGTGATTGAAAGTTTAACGCATAATCGCCTGGTGTTCCCGGTTCAAGGCAAAATATTTCGATTTGTGCGCCCGTATCTTTCGTAAAAAGTAGTCTGGCCTGAATGACGCGTGTATTATTGAATACGATCAAAGATTTTTCGGGCAGCAAATCCTGTAACTTAGCGAATGAACTTTCGCTTATTTCATCATCGCGGTAGAGCAGCAGTCTGGACTGGTCGCGCTCCTTCAACGGGAACCTGGCAATACGTTCGTCCGGCAACGGATAATCATATTCATTTATCTTGATTTGCCGGACGCTTAACAATTTTTTTGATTCATTTTCAGCCATTATCATGCAAATTTTGCGTGCAAAGTTACTAACTTTTGCTAAAAAAAGCGAAGATAGGCTACGCTTCGGCTATAAAATAAACAAGTTTATTTGTATTGCTCTCAGCTTGCGCTATCTTTGCACGCAAAATTAGCAGGATAATGAGAAAAGAAGATTTTTTTGATTCACCTTTATCACGAAAAAAGGTGTTGAAGATAGGGGATAAAATTCGTTTCCTGAACAGTGTTGGTGGTGGTGTTGTCACTGCATTAC
>JGI994J12354_10005093_pt1 | contig 11457 bp, 13 predicted proteins | sample IntmicLarv3ML3BL_FD_12354 | JGI IMG/M metagenome (IMG submission 12354) | reverse complement strand
CAGCCAAAAAGGAGGCATAACCCATGTCTTTTCTCGACTCCATGAACATCAGCGCCTCGGCGCTGACAGCCACCCGGCTGCGCATGGACATCATCACCGAAAACATGGCCAACATGAGCACCACCCGTACCCAGGACGGCGGGCCCTACCGCCGCCAGTATGTGGTTTTTCAAGAGCGCGAGCCCGAGCGGGGCCGCTTCGAGCGCTTTTATAACCGCGCTCTGGGCGGAACGCGCGCCCCCGGCGCCGGCGTGCGCGTGGTGGAAATCGGCAAGGATCCCTCCGATTTCAAGCTCGACTACAACCCCAACCACCCCGACGCCGACGCCGACGGCTATGTCCGCCTGCCCAATGTCGATGTGGTGCAGGAGATGGTCGACATGATGTCGGCCTACCGGGCCTATGAGGCCAACATCACCGCCCTAAACACCTTCAAGGATATGGCCGTCAAGACCCTGGAAATCGGCCGTTAACCGTTAACGGCAGTTTCTTGCACAAAGTGAACAAGAAACGTCAAGTTGCACTGCGTGCAACATTGCATGTTTCTCACTGAAAGAGGTGTACGATTATGACCGAAATGAATCCCCTTTCGAGCAATATCATCAACCTGCTGGCCAATCAGGCCTCCTCCATCCAAGGCGTCAGCGGCGCCGAGGGCATCGGTAAAGAGGACAGCGCCTCGCTGTTTGCCAACGTGCTGGAGGACGCCTTCCAGGCCGCCGGCATCACCGACCAGGCCGACAAGGCGTCCACCCTCCGGCTGCTGGCCGGTGAGGCCGACAGCCTGTCGGGCATCATGATTGATGCCCAAAAGGCCGAGCTGTCGCTCAATTTGGCGCTGCAACTGAGGAACAAGGTGCTGGATGCTTATAAAGAGATTATGAGCATGCAGGTGTGATGCTGACGCTCGAGAAAAATCTGCGGATTTTTCTCGATTTGGTTTATTTGGTATGCCGCTCACGGGCGATTAATAATCGCCCCTACGTCCCCCGATTCAATGCATCGCGCCAAAACCCCCGCCCCTACAAGGGCAAACCCGCCCCCACCCATCCTTCTTCGCTGAAAACCTCTCGTTTTTGGCGAGGTTTCGTTTATTCTTGCAAAGGAGTCCGCCTATGCTGATTTTGACCAGTGCGCCATCCTATAGCCTGGGCGGAAGCGTCGACACCGGCCGGATGCTGCTGGGCGTTTTGGGCCTGGTGGCCGTGCTTTTTGGCGTCCACTATGTCACGCGGCTGGTGGCCGGCAAGGCCAGCCAGATGCAGCAGGGCCGCGCCGTGCGCGTCCTCGACCGCTTTGCCGTGGGCAAGGACAAAATGTTCTGCCTGCTGGACATGGCCGGGGTGCTCTACTTGGTGGCCCTCAGCGAGGGGGCGGTCACCGTGGTCGACCGCATCGAGGGCGACCGGGCCGACGAGCTCCGGGTGCGCTGCGCCACCGTGGAGCAGGACAATCTGCTGGCCCGCGGGGCCGGATTCCTGGCCTCCAAGCTGCAGGCCCGGAAGTTCGACCGCAGCCTCGAGTCGGCCCGGCTGCGCTTTGAGGAGGACGAGGACGCCCCGGCCTTTGCCCGGGACGAGGACGATTTAGACGCCATGCTGCGCCAGATTTCCCGGCGCAAAAAGCCGGGGAACAGGGAGGACGAGCCATGACCTCCCTCATGCGCCCCCTCGACCCGCGGGCCGCCGCGCCGCCCGAGGAAAAACGCCTCAGCCGCCTCTGCATCATCCCGGCGGTGCTCATTGTGCTGTGCTGCATCAGCCTGACGGCGGCGGCCACCGGCACTTTGGAGAGTATGGTGGACAACCTCTTCGGCCAGGACGCCGGCACGGTGGACATCATCATTCTGCTGACGCTGCTAACCCTGCTGCCGTCCATGGTCATCATGCTCACCGGCTTCACTCGGATTATCATTACCTTCTCCTTTTTGCGCAACGCCCTGGGCATGCAATCGGCCCCGCCCAACCAGGTTATTGTGGGGCTGTCGCTCTTTCTCACCTTTTTCGTCATGAGCCCGGTCATCGCCGAGATTAAAGAGACGGCCTACGACCCCTACAACGCCGGGGAGATTGAGATGCGCGAGTTTATAGACCGCGCCATGGTGCCGACACGGCTCTTCATGCTCGAGCAGTTTGGCTCGGACAGCTCGGACATCGACTTCTTCATCGGCCTTTCGGGCGAGACCTTCGAGAGCTACGAGGCCGTGCCCAGCCGCATCCTTATCCCGGCCTTTATGGTGCACGAGATTAAAATGGCCTTTAAGATAGGCTTTTTCATCTACATCCCCTTTATCGTCATCGATATGGTGGTGGCCAGCACCCTCATGGCCATGGGCATGATGATGCTGCCGCCCGCCATGATTTCCCTGCCCTTCAAGGTCATGCTCTTCGTCATGGTAGACGGCTGGCAGCTGACCATAGGGGCATTGATGCAAACATTTACTTGACTTCGCAAAAAATCTGCGGATTTTTTGCGATTTGGCTCGCAATGAACTTTCTCGAGAAAGTGGTTAAGGAGGTGACCGCATGGGTCAGGGCGATGTCATCAACATCATCAAGGATGCCGTGTACACCACGGTGCTGGCCTCTGCGCCCATGCTGATTATTGCCATGGTCATCGGCCTCATTGTGTCGGTTTTCCAGGCCACCACCCAGATTAACGAGCAGACCCTGGCCTTTGTGCCCAAGATTGTCGGGGTGCTGTTGGCCCTGGTCTTCTTCGGCGGCTTCATCCTCAACGTGCTGCAGGATTTCATCCTGCGGCTTTACAGCAACATGGGCGCCTACCTGGGCTGAGTATGGACGACATCTTCACCTCGGTGCTCTCAAACGCCGATTATTTTATCCTCTTGCTCTTCCGCATGGCCGGGCTGGTGGTACCGTCACCGGTGTTCGGGCGGGTCAATGTGCCTTCTAGCGTCAAGGTGGGGCTGGCCGTGTCGCTGACCATGATGGCCTTCTACTACTATCCAGCCGGGGCGGCCATCGAATATCAATCCCTCATCGGCTTCCTGCTGGTGTGCGCGGGAGAGCTGCTGCTTGGCATTGCCATGGCCTTTGCCACCAACATGTTTTTCGCCCTGGCCTTTACGGGCGGGCAGCTCATCGATATGCAAATCGGCTTTGGCATCGTCAATGTCTACGACCAGCAGAACAGCACTCAGGTGCCCATGATTGGCAATGTTTACAACATTCTGCTGCTCATCATCTTTTGGGGCGTCGACGGCCATCATCGGCTCATAGCCATGCTGTTTGGCACGCTGAAGACACTGCCGGTGGGCCATGTGCTCATGTCACCGGCCATCGGCACGGCGGCGCTGGAGATTTTCTGCAAATCCTTCCTGCTGGGCGTCCAGGTGGCGCTGCCTGTGGTGGCCAGCGGACTGATTATTGAGTTTTGCTTCGGGGCCCTGATGCGCACGGTGCCCCAGCTCAACATGTTTGTGGTGGGTATGCCCGTCAAGCTGATGATTGGGCTGCTGCTGCTGCTCATCACAGTGCCGGCGTTTATCGCTTTCAGCGGGACGATTTTTGACCAGATGTACAACGCGGTGGATCAGATGTTTGGGATGTTTTATTCCGCGTAGGACAGCTCTCATCAAACCCGATTTTTTATAAGGGGTTTATTGAACGGGTATTTTCCTGGGGGGAGGGATTGTTCCCTTCGGGAACAATCCCTCCCCCCAGACCCCCCAATTCAAGGGCGGGGTTTCCCAGATCCCCTCCCGGTTTTGGCGGCGTTTCGCCGCCTGGCCCTGTTCATCGGTCAACCCTGCGGAAACGCCCCCACATCCCACCCATAAAGGCAGGTGAACCGGCGCATGAGCCAGAGCGGCGAAAAGACCGAGAAAGCGACACCAAAAAAGCGCCGGGACGCCCACGAAAAGGGCCAGGTGCTCAAGAGCCAGGAGGTCATCACCGCCTTTTGCATGCTGTGCATGTTCGGCTTTATGCTGGGCTATTCCCCCACCCTGGTGGAGCAGCTCATGGCCCTTTTCAAGGATTACCTGGGTGAGAGCTTCCTGCTGTGGGGCATCACGGTGCTGGAAACCGGGGCCGACGGCCTGCTGCCCGATGTGCTGCTGCGCGCTGGGCTGCTTTTGGCCCCCATCTTCGGTATTGCCCTGCTGGCCGGCGCGGTCTCCAACCTGTTGCAGGTGGGCTTTATGTTCACCACCAAGACCCTGGCCCCCAAGTTCGAGCGTATCAGCCCCCTTCAGGGCTTCAAGCGGATGTTCTCCCTGCAAACCCTGGTTCAGCTGCTCAAGTCGCTGCTCAAGGTGGCCGTGCTGGGGTACATCTTCTACACCGAGTACCGGGCGCTGCTGACCGTTTTTCCGGGGTTTCTTGGGCTCAATCTCTATCTGTCGCTTATCGATATTCTGCGCACGGTGTTCACCATCGCCCTCAAGATGTCTCTGGCCATGGCCATCATCTCGGCGGCGGATTTTCTCTATCAATTCTTCAAGTACGAAAAAGACCTCAAGATGACCAAGCAGGAGGTCAAGGACGAATACAAGCTGACCGAGGGCGACCCCAAAATCAAGGGGCGCATCCGGCAAAAGCAGCGGCAAATGAGCATGATGCGCATGATGGCCGCCGTGCCGGCGGCCGATGTGGTCATCACCAACCCCACCCACTTTGCCGTGGCGCTCAAGTATGAGCAGGGTAAGTCGGGGGCGCCGATGGTCGTCGCCAAGGGGCAGGATCATCTGGCCCGCAAGATTAAGGATGTGGCGCGGGAGCACCGCGTTGAAATCGTCGAGAACAAGATGCTGGCCCGGAGCCTTTATGCCATGGTCGAGGTGGGGCAGGAGATTCCCGAGGAGCTCTATCAGGCGGTGGCCGAAGTGCTCGTTTACATCCACAGAAAGAAGCATGGCCAGCCGAGGCCGGCACCGGCACCGATGCAGCCGCCATCGTAGGGGACGAACTGTGTTCGCCCAACCCACCCCCGAACCCCCCAAAGACAAAAGGCCAAACCATCACACCAGAAGAGGAGGATTGCCATGAAAATACGGGGCGCCGATGTCGGCTTGGCTGTGGCCTTGCTGGGCATCCTCATGGTGATGATTTTTCCTCTGCCCGTATTCCTCATGGACGTGCTGCTCATCCTCAACATCGCCATTTCCATCATGATTCTCATGTTGGCCCTCAACATTAAAGACCCCCTCGAGTTCTCGGTTTTTCCCACCCTGCTGCTCATCATCACCCTCTTCCGCCTGACCCTCAGCCTGGCGACGACCCGGCTCATCCTGAGCCAGGGGGGCGAGGCCGGCAATGTCATCAAGGTGTTCGGCTCCACCGTCATTGGCAGCAACATTGTGGTGGGTGTGATTATCTTCATCCTCATCATGATGGTGCAGTTCATCGTCATCACCAAGGGCTCCGAGCGCGTGGCCGAGGTCTCGGCCCGCTTCACCCTGGACGCCATGCCCGGCAAGCAGATGGCCATCGACGCCGACCTCAACAGCGGCGTCATCAGCGAGGGCCAGGCGCGCGAGCGCCGTGAGAAAATCCAGCACGAGGCCGACTTTCACGGCGCCATGGACGGCGCCAGCAAGTTCATCAAGGGTGATGCCATCATGGGCATCATCACCACCTTGGTCAACATCGTGGGCGGCCTCATCATCGGCATGCTCACCTTGGGCATGCCCATCGGCGAGGCCCTCAATGTCTATATCATGGCCACGGTGGGTGACGGCCTGGTGAGCCAGATTCCGGCGCTGCTCATCTCGACCGCCGCCGGCATCATCGTCACCCGCAGCGGCACCGAGCAAACCTTCGGCGTCGAGGTGGTCGGCCAGATTGCCAACCAGCCCACGGTGCTTATGCTCACCGGCGCGCTCTTATTCGTGGTCAGCTTTGTGCCCGGCATGCCGGGGCTGCCCATGTGGATGCTGGCCGCCGCCCTCATCGCCATCGGCGCCATTTCGCGGGCCCGGAAAAACCGCGAGGAGGCCGTGGACACCGGGGCCGAGGCCCTGATGGAGCAGGCCGCCGAGGAAAAGCGCCGGCCCGAGAGCGTCACCACCCTGCTGCAGGTTGACCCCATTGAGCTCGAGTTCGGCTACGGCATCGTGCCCATGGTCGATGTCAGCCAGGGGGGCGATTTGCTCGACCGCGTTGTCATGATTCGCCGGCAGTGCGCCCTTGACCTGGGCGTCATCGTCCCGGCCATTCGATTGCGGGACAACATTCAGCTTGGCACCAACACCTATGTGATTAAGATAAAGGGCACCGAGGTGACGCGGGGCGAGGTCATGGCCGACCATCTTCTCGCCCTCTCCACCGGCGATGTGGAGGAGGAGATTTACGGCATCCCCACCATCGAGCCGACCTTCGGCCTGCCGGCCCTGTGGATTACCAAAGAGGATCGGGAGCGGGCCGAGCTCATGGGCTATTCCACCGTCGACCCGCCGTCCATCATCGCCACCCACATCACCGAGGTCATCAAGCATCACGGCCACGAGCTCTTGTCCCGCCAGCAGGTGCAAACCCTCATCGACAACCTGAGCAAGATTCAGCCCGCCCTGGTGGAGGAAGTGGTGCCCAAGATGTTCTCTCTGGGCGAGGTGCAAAAGGTGCTGGCCGCCCTGCTCATGGAAAACGTGCCCATCCGGGACATGGCCACCATTGTTGAGACCCTGGGCGACTACGGCAACATCACCCGCGACCCCGAGATGCTCACCGAGTATGTGCGCCAAAACATGCGCCGGGCGCTGACACGGCGCTTCCTGCCCGAGGGCGAGGCCCATGTCATTACATTAGACCCCACCCTGGAACAGCTCATCGCCGAGCACACCAAGCAGAGCGAGCACGGCGCCTATCTGGCCCTCGAGCCGGGGCAGGTGCACGCCATCTTCGACCGCCTGCGTAAGCTGGTGGAAAAGGTGAGCGACATGGGCAAAAGCCCGGTCATCCTCACCTCCCCCCTGGTGCGGCGGCAGTTCCGGCGCATCGCCGAGCAGATTTCGAGGGATTTGGTGGTGCTCAGCTATAATGAATTGGAACAGAGCGTTCAGGTTTTTTCTGAGGGCGTTGTGAGGCTGTAACGCCATTGTCCCATTCGGTCATTGCGGCCCCCGAGCCGCCTCCCTCAACCATACTCCATGTTTAGGATGGTATATATACATGCTGGTTAAACGTTATCACGCCAAGGATCTTCAGCAGGCCATGGATACCATTATCCGTGAGCTCGGCTCGGACGCCGTGGTGCTGAGCAACAAAAAGGTGCGGCAGAAGGGCTTTTTCGGCCTGTTCAAAAAGCCGGTGGTCGAGGTGATGGTGGCCTACGACCCCAACAAAATCCCTGTGGCCCGCAAGGCCAGCGGCATTGGCTATCCCAAGCGCGAAAGCCCTGCCCTGCCGGCGTCAAACGGCGAGGCCGCCCTCCAAAAGGGCATGGCCGCGCCGGCCTCGGCGCCTCTGGCCGCCATCCGCACCGCCGAGAACATCACCCATCTGGACGCACGCATCGACGCCCTGGATACCATGCTGCAGGAGTTTATCGGCAAGTTCTCCTTCGTCAAGCGCGATGTCACCTACGATTTTTCCGATGGCGTGCAGGAGCTCATGCAGGGCCTCATGGAGGCCCAGGTGCGGGAGGAGCTGGCCGCCACCCTGGCCAAGGAAACCGAAAACATCCTGCGGCGGCAGAAGGGCGCCCGGGCCGAGGAGGTCATGGAGCAGCTCATTTTGGAATTGCTCGGCCCCGCCGCCCCGGTCAGCCCCCGGAAGTTCCACCAGAAGGTCATCCTCCTCGTGGGCCCCACCGGCGTCGGCAAGACGACCTCCCTGGTGAAGCTGGCGGCCAATTTCGCCCTCAAGCAAAAGCGCAAGGTGGGCATCATCAACACCGACACCTACCGCATCGCCGCCCAGGAGCAGCTCAAGACCTACGCCGACATTCTGAGCATCCCCCTGGAGGTCGTCTATCAGCTGGACGAGCTGGAGGAAGCCCTCACCGGCATGGCCGACCGGGATGTCATCTTCATCGACACCGCCGGCAAGCGGCCGGGGGATGAGCAACACCGGGCCGACCTGCTGCGCATTCTCGATTTAGCGCGGCCCGAGGACGTGCTGCTGTGCGTCGCCGCGCCCACCGGCTTTGCCGCCCTGCAGGAGATTGTCGACACCTACGGCTTCATGCCCGACTACAAATTGCTCATCACCAAGCTGGACGAGACCCGGCACCGGGGTATACTGCTCAACCTGTGCTGGTACGCCAAGAGGCCTTTGGCCTACGTCACCACCGGGCAGAATGTGCCCGACGACATCGAAACCGTCGATTCGGCCGCCCTGGCCCGCGATATGTTGAGGAAAAGCGTATGAGGCAGAACCCAAGCTTTTACGACCAGGCCCAAAACCTGCGGGAGCAGGTCTCGCGCTTCGAGCGCCAGCTCAAGCTGATTACCGTCACCTCGGGCAAGGGGGGCGTCGGGAAGACCAGCCTGACGGTCAACCTGGCCATCGCCCTGCAGCAGATGGGCCATTCGGTGCTCGTCGTCGACGCCGATTTCGGCCTGGCCAACATCGATGTCATGCTCGGATTGCAATCTACCCACAACCTGAGCCATCTGCTGCGCGGCCAGCGCACCCTGAGCGAAATCACCCAGCGCAGCGCCTCGGGGGTGCAGTTCATCTCGGGCGGTTCCGGCGTCTTCGACCTGCTCAACATGGGCGGCGCCCAGCTGGACGCCCTGCTGGATGGCCTTATGGATTTGGAGGACGAGATTGACATCATCCTCTTCGACACCGGGGCCGGCATCAACGACAACATTCTGCGCCTCATCATGGCGTCCAGCGAGACGGTGGTGGTGACCACCCCCGAGCCGACGGCCATTTTGGACGCCTATGCCTTGGTCAAGACGGTCAGCCGCCGGGAGGGGGCGCCGCCCATCCGCCTGGTGATGAACAAGGCCGAGAGCAAAAAGGAGGCCGACAACGCCATCATCGGCTTCCAGGGCATCATCCGCAAGTATTTGCACCGGGATGTGGAAAGCCTCGGCTATGTGCTCTTCGACGCCGAGGTGGGCCGCTCCATCAAGCGGCAAACGCCCATTTTGCTCAGCCATCCGGGCGGACTCACAGCCCGGTGCATCCAGGAGGCGGCCCGGCACCTGGCCATCCTCGAGACCGGGCCGGTGGCCCCCCAGAGTCCGCTTGGGCGGCTGTTTGCACGGTTTAAGCGGTAACGCAGCATCCATCCCACAGGAGGCGACTGTCATGGACATCCTTGAAGCCTATGGCCTGCGCCTTGGATTGCGGGTGGAGATTGCCATGGAGGACGGCTCGACCTATCAATCCATGGTGGAGGACGTGCGCGACGGGCGGTTTCTCTCCCTCTCAAGCCCCATCCACAAGGGGCAGCCGGTGGCCCTGCACCGGGGGGATGAGGTTCAGCTGTGCCATGTGCAGAGCGACCATCGCCTGAGCTTTGCGGCCCGCATCGTCGGCTTTTACCGCGAGGGCCATGTGCGCTTTATCCTCTTCGAGCCCCGGGGCAGCCTGCAAAAGGCCCAGCTGCGCGGGGCCTATCGCCTCAAGTCCCGCTTCGGCTGCGCCGCGCTGGTGCCCGCCGAGGAGGAGGCGCAGACGGACACCGAGGAGCTGGTCTCGACGGCCGACATCAGCACCACCGGCCTGGGCTTCTACACCACCCGGCGCTACGAGCCGGGGGATTCCCTCATACTGCGGGTGGCCCTCACGCTGCCCGAGGGGATGGAGCATCTCGAGCTGACCGCCATTGTGCGCCGCCGCTTGCTCCAAAACCCTCAGACGGGGATTTATCTCATCGGTGTCGAGTTTGTCGGCCTCGACAGCCAAACGGCCAAAAAGGTCTACCGCTATGTGCTCACGACCCAGCAGATATGGCTGCGTCAGGGCCGGCGGTAGAGGAACTGCATTTCAGGCAGCAGGAGGTGATGGATATGAGCGAGGTGGCGGTCGAGCCCGCCCAGCAGGAGCTGGACGCCCTATGGCTGCGCTTCAAGCAAAAGGGCGAGCAGGGAGCCAAGGATGCCCTGTTGGTTCATTACATCCCCCTGGTGCGGCAAATTGTGCGCCGCATGATGCCCAAGTACAACAGCTACAACGAGTATGACGACCTGGTGCAAAGCGGCGTCATCGGCCTCATCGACGCCGTCGACCGCTTCGACCCCGGCCTGGGCGTCAAGTTCGAGACCTACGCCATCACCAGGATTCGGGGCGAAATCCTCGACCATATGCGCGCTCAGGACTGGGCGCCCTCCAGCCTGCGCAAGAAGATTAACATCATCACCCGCACCTTCGACGAGCTTGAGCTTTCCATGGGCGAAAGCCCCAGCGATGAGGCGGTGGCCGCCGCCGTCGGCCTGCCGGTGATTCAGGTGCAAAAGGTGATGGCCAAAACCCACACCTTCAGCCTGGTGGGCTTTGAGGACACCCTGAGCGCCGCCAGCCCGGCCCGAGAGGTGGCGGCCGACGAGCAGGATACCCCCGAGGCCCAGGTGATGGACCGCGAGGTCAAGCGGGTGCTGGCCGAGCTCATCGAAACCCTGCCCGAAAAGGAGCGGCTGGTCATTACCCTATATTATTATGAGGAATTGATTCTCAAGGAAATCGCCCAGGTGCTCGGCGTCACCGAGTCCCGTGTGTCGCAGATTCACTCCAAGGTGCTGAGCAAGATGAAGCAAAAGCTGGCAAAATTGATTTAAGGGAGTTCCATCATGAAAAAGCTGGGAACCTATATCGTCGATTTTCTACTCTGTCTGGTGCTGCCGCCGGCCGGCGTGCTTAAAATTGCCCACCGCCAGAACAAGCGGCGGCAGGAGCTGGTGCGCGGCGGGCAAAAGGTGCTCATGGTGGCCGTGGCCATGTTCATCGTGGTCAGCATCCTGCGCAACGACGAAACCATGCTGAAAAATCCGTTTTTCTACGCCTACGGCGCCGCCGGGCTCATGGGCGTTTTCTTTGGTGTCCGCATGATTTTGCAGGGCCAGCGGTATAAAAAGTATGAGACGACGGTGAAAACCTTCCAGGTTTACACCGCTTTCGAGATTGGCGAGAAGATCAAGCTGCCCCAGGAGACCGTCATCAAGGATTTGGTTGCCATGCTGGAGGGCGGCTTTTTTGCCGACTACACCTACGACAGCGCCGACCGGACTCTGCGGCGCAGCGAGGAGGCCATGGCCAAGGTGCCCAGCGCCGCCGTCGTCTGCCAGTCGTGCGGCGCGTCGGTCACCGTCTACGAGGGCCGGCGAAACCGTTGTGAATACTGCGGCTCGGCACTCAATTACGAGGGATAGATGACCTTGCCCTAATTCCCAACAAGCCAAATCGACAAAAATCCGCGGATTTCCCCCGAGCGTCAGCACAAAGGAGGTCTCATATGTGGGGTGCCAAGCTGTTCCACAGTCAAACGGCCGAGGAGGCCTGCGCCCTGGCCAGGGCGCACTTTGGCTGCGCCGAGCCGCAG
>JGI994J12354_10005092_pt1 | contig 11457 bp, 10 predicted proteins | sample IntmicLarv3ML3BL_FD_12354 | JGI IMG/M metagenome (IMG submission 12354) | reverse complement strand
TATTTTACCGCCCGCAGCCACAACAGTATCGGCGCCTATAACAATATCCTCATCATTCACCGTAACAGAAGCCGCCTTGCGCTGTGCAAGCATGCAGACAGCATCTCTAGGGGAAATTCCGGCAGGCAGGTTTTCGTTGCATTCAGGCCGTACACATTTGAATTCCTTTGCAATAAGACCCATAAGTTCACGTCTTCTTGGAGAAACCGAGGCAAGAATAATCATACTTTTCAACCAATCCTTTTGCAGTAAATTTTGCTGTATAAAAAGCTGTTTTTGTTCTTTCTTTGCTTTGTGTTTATTGCAACTTTACTATAATACCATTTATTGTCCGCTTTGTTAAGTATGTTTTACCACGGAATCACCTTTAGCGTCGGCCATTTTGTTTCCCATTTATAATAAACTAACTTCAAAAAAAGTTCATTCTTGAAGTTAGTTTATCCAATGGCAATTAACTTTTTGATTTTCCCTTTGAATCTTTTTCAAGTTAATTGACTATAGAAACTTTATTCTCGTATATTTCCTTAGTGATTTGTGCCTTTTGTGGGAACACAAAAAAGGTCCCCGATTGTTACCAACCGGAGACCTCACTATATTTGTAATTAGTTAGTGATTGTTTTTTCTGTTTCTTTGTCAAACAGATGTACTTTAAGAGGATCAACGGCAATTTTGATTTTCTCGCCGCTCTTAACATTTGTACGGGGAGCAACACGGGCAATAATGGACTGGCCTGCACAGTTCAGGTACAGGTATGTCTCAGCACCCATCATTTCGCTAACTTCTACAGTAGCTTCTGCCATACCTGTAGTAGCAACAGAAAGGAACATTTCTTCGTCATGGATATTCTCAGGACGAATACCAAGAGCAACTTCCTTGCCGACATAAGCTTTAGCAGCTTCTGCTTTAGCATCGGGAAGAACAACACTAAATTCGCTGGAAACGCCGAATTTAGCAACTATGTTGCCGCCTTCTTCAACGATTTTAGCATCTAGGAAGTTCATCTGAGGAGAACCCATAAATCCTGCAACAAATATATTACAAGGCTTGGAGTAAAGATTCTGAGGAGAGTCAACCTGCTGAACAAAACCGTCTTTCATAACAACGATTCTGTCGCCCATTGTCATAGCCTCAACCTGGTCATGTGTAACGTAGATAAATGTTGTTCCAAGTCTAAGGTGAAGTTTGGCAAGCTCAGTTCTCATCTGTGCCCTCAGCTTAGCGTCCAAGTTGGAAAGAGGCTCGTCAAGAAGGAATACCTTAGGCTCACGAACGATAGCACGACCGAGAGCAACACGCTGACGCTGACCGCCGGAAAGAGCCTTTGGCTTTCTGTCAAGCAAATGTGTTATATCCAATACAGTAGCGGCTTCTTCAACACGCCTTTTAATTTCATCTTTAGGTGTTTTGCGAAGTTTAAGACCAAACGCCATGTTGTCAAAAACTGTCATATGTGGATAAAGAGCATAGTTCTGGAAAACCATTGCTATGTCGCGATCCTTAGGAGCTACGTCATTAACGAGTGTATCGCCAATGTAAAGCTCACCTTCAGAAATTTCCTCAAGGCCTGCGATCATACGAAGAGTTGTAGATTTACCACAACCGGAAGGTCCTACAAGAATGATGAATTCCTTGTCTGCAATATCAAGACAGAAATCCGTTACAGCTGTTACGCCGCCTGCATATCTTTTATAGATATTTTTTAGCGATAGATTTGCCATACAATATTTTCCTCCTAAACAAAAGTACACGGACTAAACCGCGTTTAATAGAACAGTTAGTAATACAATTGTACAGGATTTTGCCCCTTTGCGCAATCCGCTATATCCCCAAAGTTCAAAAAACGTCTTTATTTATTTTCACCAGTAATTCGGCATAAAAAATCTATAAAAAGGTAAAGACTATAGAACTTTAACAAATGTTTTCAATTTCATTGTGCAATATTGCCCTTGCTGCTCCCGGCGGCAAATCAGGGTCAATTTTCAAATTCCCCATTTGAATTCGTCTCAAATATGCAACCTTAATCCCATATTGCGCAAACATGCGTTTCACTTGGTGATATATGCCCTCGTATATAGTCAGTTCTGCCTCGCAGGCCGAATCNGATATATTAAGCTCAAGCTTGGCGGGAGAGGTTTTGTCACCGCCGCCGAGAGTGACCCCCTTGGCAAACTCATCTGCAAGTGTGTGCGGTATTTCCTTATCTGTACGCACAAAGTATGTCTTGGGTATGTGATTTTTGGGCGAGAGGATTTTGTGCGCAAAATCGCCGTCATCTGTTATAAGTACAAAGCCTTCTGTATCCTTGTCCAATCGGCCGGCAGGGAAAAGTCCCGGCCTGCTCAGCTCCTTCGGCAAAATATCCAGCACGGTTTTTTGCTCTCTGTCAGTTGTAGCACACAAAACACCGGCAGGCTTGTTCATCATTATATATACATATTTTTGCAAAATAAGTCTTTTGCCGTTTATGGCAATATCTTCGCTGCCATCAAGCTTTTGCTCCGGCGAGTCAGCTTTTTGGCCGTTTACGGTTACTTTTCCGGCACGAATAAGCTCCTTTGCCTGCTTTCGGCTATGCTCCCCCTGAGAAGCTATCCATTTGTCCAGTCTTTGCTGCGGCATAACTTAATTACCTCTCCGATATTATAGTAGTTATAGTTAACTACCATATCTGTTATTATAAGCCTGCATGTATTATAACAGAACAGAAGAGGAATAGGAAGCTGCGGCCGCTTATACAGCAGTTTGTAGGGACTGTGTGTTCTTCTCCTCACAATCCCAGTGGCACTGCCATTACAGCTTGCGAGATGAAAACCAAATTCTTGCACAACCCGAGCGGCAATTTTGTTGATTTGTAGGACGTTTTTGCTAATTTATCTCAATTTTGAACCCGTGTACAAATCCTCCCGCTTCAAGCGAGCATACATCCCCGCCAACTATTTTGTCTTTGTAAACAAGCATATTTATTCGTACCGGACTTTCTGTTCCGGGGTAATTTGTTACAACATATGAATATCGCTTGCATCTTTTCCCTGCCAGGCTTAAAAGATCAAGCCCCTGTTTTTTTTGTATGCTGTTGTATTGCTCGTATACACTGTCAAATTCCTTGGGAATTATAACCTCTATTATCTCAGCAGGCTCTTTTTCTGTTTCCCACCCATAAGCGGCTGCAAAGGCCAGTCTCTCTTCATTGCTTTTGCCCGGGGATTTTTTTGTTTTCTCGGTTTTTTCTATTGCCGCATCAGCTTCAACAGAGTCTGTATCGGGAAAATTTGACATCAAGCCTGTGCCAAGCATTAAAACCAATGCGGCCGCAACTCCTCCAATCAACAGCTTGCTGCGCTTCATTCTAAAGGACATCATAAACATAAAAAACCTTCCCTTTCCAATGCTTGTTAATATAACAGCCTGCCGCATATTCGCAATTTGTTCGCATATGCTTGAATTTTTGCGTATATAGCAAAACCGCTTGAAAACAGAATCAAAAATCGGAAAACGTGATTTTGCCGTAGCATCCGCAGCAGGTTTACTTTTTCGGCTTGTTTGCTATATATTAAAAGGCTATTCTGTACAGGTTGTATTTATGCCAAAACGTCTGAATAATTTCATTGTACAAATTAATTTAAGACTATTGAAAAGATTAAAAATATACTATATAATAATAAATGGCGCAAAATGCTTTTTTACATATTGTGCTAATTTTTTCAGTAAAGCTTTGTTTTTGCTAAACGTCCTTAATAGCCTGCTGCAAATTATGCGGCCGCAGGCTTTTTTTTTAAAACAAGGGAAAAATCAAAACACAAAAGGAGTAGGAAAATGATTAAGGAAATTTTTTCCGGAGTAGTTGAGCTGGCAAGCGTTGATGGGCTGAAAATGCTCGTTATGTATGCTATCGGCTTAGTACTCATCTATTTGGCAATCGCAAAGGATTATGAGCCTACGCTGCTTCTGCCAATCGGCTTTGGCGCTATTCTTGTAAACCTTCCGTTTGCTGCTGTTTGGGGAGAAGAAGGCCATCCCGGTTTTCTCAAGACATTTTATGATGCTGGTATTATTACCGAGCTTTTCCCGCTTTTGATATTCATTGCAGTCGGCGCTATGATAGATTTCAGCCAGCTGCTGAAATCGCCTAAGATGATGCTGTTCGGTGCTGCTGCACAGTTTGGCATTTTCTTTACAATTATTGTTGCTTTGTTTATAGGCAAACAATTCCCAAGTCTTGAAATTACTCTTAAAGATGCTGCTGCTATTGGCATCATCGGTACTGCTGACGGTCCGACATCTATAGTTGTTGCTCAGAAATTCTCTGAAAAATATGTTGGTGCGATAACCGTTGCCGCTTACTCCTACATGGCTTTGGTTCCTGTTATTCAGCCCCCTATAGTAAAAGCACTTACCACCAAAAAAGAGCGCCTTATCCGCATGGATTACAAAGCTAACAGTATTTCCAAAACTGCTCTTATCGCTTTCCCAATTGTTATCACCGTTGTTTCCGGTATTCTTGCACCCGAGTCCGCCTCCCTTATCGGCGCGCTCATGTTTGGTAACCTTATCCGCGAATGCGGCGTGCTTGAGCGCCTTTCCAAAACTGCACAGAATGAGCTTGCAAACCTTGTAACCATTCTGCTTGGTATAACAGTTGGTGCTACTATGAAATTTGATACTTTCCTTAAAGTAGATACTCTTCTCATTCTTGTCATGGGGCTTGTTGCCTTTATCTTTGATACTGCAGGCGGCGTTCTTTTTGCCAAGCTGCTTAACCTGTTCTCCAAAGAAAAAGTCAACCCAATGATAGGTGCTGCCGGCATTTCCGCTTTCCCAATGTCCAGCCGTATCATTCAGAAAATGGCTAAAGAAGAGGACCCCACAAACTTTATACTTATGCCTGCTGTAAGCGCAAATGTATCCGGCCAGCTTGGTTCTGTTGTTGCAGGCGGTATGATTCTTACACTTGTTCCTATTCTTCTTGGCGAGGTCATTCGCTAATAACCTGAAAGGAGACAGTTTGCTTTACGCAAGCTAAAAAAAATTATGGATGAAATATTTGTACAAGGTTTCCAGCTTATGGGATATGGTCTTGTAGGTGTTTTTACAACCCTGATTATTTTCATGGTTTTTATAAGACTTATGACTGTTGTTTTCCCTGTAAAGGAAGATAAAGACAAGTAATTGTTTTTAATCATTTAAAAAGCAACCCCCGAACCTGCTGAAAATCAGTTGGTTCGGGGGTTTTGTTTGTTTTATTATAATGTTAATTATGTTTATGCGGTTTTTGGTTATCAGTCAGGCCTAAAATATAATCTGCACTGCATTTGTAATACTGGCATAATGTTATAACTGCCCATACAGGTATTTCGTTGATTCCTTTTTCGTGCCGCCTGTAAACCTCACGCTTACAGTTTAATACTTGTGCTATTTCTTCCTGTGTTTTGTCTGCATCAATTCGCAAATCTTCTAATTTTTGAAAAAACATAATATGCTCACCTCAATATTATGCTACTATTCTGTTGCATACTAAAACACAAAAATTCAACTTATATTTATCTTACAGAAAAAACTGCTCTAATATTGATAAACTGAAAATAGATATAGAATCTATTATTAAGCTTGTTTCAAAAATTGAAAATCAAATTAAAAACCTCTGGTTTTCGCAATATATATAACTAAAACGATTTTCTAATTACTCAATCACAATTACAGCTCCGCTAAGTGCACCTAGCTGCCCTGCGCTGTAGCCGCCGAATACTATATGCGGCTCGGCTTCTGCAAACTCACTTGGCAGATAAATTTTTTGCTCACTTTCTGTGCGGTTAATCATAAACAAAATTTTGGTTTTTTTGTTTTCCCTTACAAAAGCACAGACTTCATCACTAAAAACAAGCGGAACAAAACCGGCTTCGGCAAAAACAGGAAAATCCCGCCTTAGCTTGCCAAGCTCTGCTATTTTGCCTATAAGCTCGTGGTTTTCGTACCCCCAGGGGTAGCATACCCTGTTAAAAGGGTCCCTGTAACCGCTCAGGCCTGCCTCATCACCGTAATATACACATGGCAACCCCGGCAACCCAAACTGCATTATAGATGCAAGCAAATACAGCCTGCATGCTTTGTGGTAATCATCCAGCTGTAAATAGTGATGATTTTCCTGCCATTCACGGTCTTTTCCCTCCGATGATTCAGCCACAAGCTCTGTAAGCACACGTGATGTATCGTGGGTTGATAGCATATTCATAAGCGCCGCCAAAACAGGCGCAGGGTAGTTTTCTATTATCTGCATGACCGAGCTGTAAAAATCGGCACCTTTGCCATAGCGGATATAGCCAATAACAGCATTCATAAAAGGGTAATTCATTATGCTGTCAAACTGCTTGCCCAAAAGGTATCTTCTGCGCTCGCCATAGCTTATTTTATTGGAGGCATCCTCCCACACCTCGCCTATCATGGCGCAGTCGGAACTGTGGGATTTGATACAGGCATTTATGTCATCAAGGAAATCATCAGGCAACTCGTCGGCAACATCCAGCCTGAAGCCTGAAGCGCCCAGCCTAAGCCAATGCTTAAGCACGCCGTTTTCGCCGCAGATATATTCACGGTATTCGGGGTTGGATTCATCTACATCTGGCAGGGTTTTAAATCCCCACCAGCTTTCATATTTATGCGGGTATTCCGTAAACTTAAACCATTTGCGGTATGGACTGTTGTAGTCATTGTATGCGCCGCCATTGCCATAACGGTATCTTTTGTTAAAATATTTGCTATCTGAGCCTATATGGTTAAAAACACCGTCCAGAATTATATTTATACCACGTTTTTTTGCCTGTGTGCAAAGCTCCGCAAAATCATCTTCATCGCCCAGAAGCGGGTCGATTTTCATGTAATCGGCTGTGTTGTAGCGGTGGTTTGAGTGTGCCTCGAATATAGGGTTTAGGTAAATAATAGTTACACCCAAACTTTCCAGGTAATCAAGCTTTTGGGTTATTCCTGCTAAATCCCCGCAGAAATAATCGGAGTTTGTTACCTCACCGTCAGCATTAGGCCGCCAGCATGGCAGACTTCCCCAGTCATTTCTAAGTATGCGGTCGCTCGGTATATTTTTCTTTTCTTTCCCGCTGTTATAAAAACGGTCGGGGAATATTTGATAAAACATACCCTCGCGCATAAATTCGGGGGTTCGCATTGCACTGTCATAAACAGTAAGCTGCCATTTGCCGTTCGCATTAAAAGCGCCTGTGTTGTCTTCACAACGCTTGATTTCCTGTATACAGCCGTTTGCAAATATTTCAAAGCTGTATTCCAAAAGCATAGCCTCCTGCGGTGTAAAGGTGCAGGAATATGTATTGCACACAGCATCTGCATGACTGAGAGACATTTGCATTATTATAGTTTTTCTCTTGGCGTCCAGGCTGAAAAGCTTGATGACAGGCTCCCTGTCAAGCTTTATCTTGGGTAAATGTATGCTAAAATTTACTGCATGGCCGGTTTTTGCCGCACCAAAAGGCGATTTGCAGGATATATCCCTGCTGTCATAAATCGGTTTCATAAAAAACACCCCTCACGAACATATAGGCAATTAACTTTTCCATCTTTCTTATAAATTCTTTTTAAAGTTAATTGACTATAGCTTTGCTATGCTTTGATTTTTTGCAAAAAAACATATGGCAATCCCATACAGAAAAACATCCGCATGGAATTGCTATATATAAAATACAATCTATTAAATTTTGCTTTTTTATTTCTCAAGCGACCATATATTGTCAGCATATTCGCCCACAGCACGGTCGGCGCAGAAAACACCGCTCTTTGCTATGTTTACCAGCGCTTTACGCTGCCAGACATATTTGTCCTTGTAGGTTTCTACCAGCTGCTCGCGGGATTTGCGGTAATCGGCAAAATCGGCCAGAGTCATATAGTAGTCGGACTTGATAAGCATATCAAAAATATTCTCGAAGCGCTCGCTTCCAAAAGCGTTCAAAAGGGAATCCATTGCACCTTTAAGCACAGGGTCACTGTCATAGAAGGATTTAGGATAATATCCGCCGTACCTTTTTTGGCTTACCTCATCCGCTGTCATGCCAAATATGCTTATGTTTTCCTTGCCCACAGCTTCGTTAATTTCAACATTAGCGCCGTCAAGCGTACCCAATGTCATAGCGCCGTTAAGCATAAATTTCATATTGCCTGTTCCCGATGCTTCTGTACCTGCCAGCGATATCTGCTCGGAAATTTCACTTGCGGGCATAAGCAGTTCGGATTTTGTTACATTGTATTCTTCCAGGAACACAACCCTTATTTTTTTGCGCATTACAGGGTCTTTTTCAATAGCGTCGGAAAGAGTGCAAATAAGCTTGATTATCTGCTTAGCCATGAAATAACCGGGGGCAGCCTTAGCACCAAAAATAAATGTGCGAGGGGCAAAATCGGCATTCGGGTTTTCTTTCAGCCAGTTGTATGTAGCTATTATATCAAGCACGTTCATCTGCTGGCGCTTGTATTCGTGCAGGCGCTTTGCCTGTACATCAAATATAGAAGCGGGGTCAAGCACCTTGCCTGTTGTACGCTCAATATATTTGCAGAAGTTTTCCTTGTTCTTAATCTTTGATTTTGCAAGCTCGTCAAGAAAAGCCTTGTCGTCGGCAAATTTCATAAGCTTTGACATGTTTTGCATATTATCGGCAAAATCCTCGCCTATGCTGTCCTTAATAAGCTTTGTAAGGCTTGGGTTTGCCTGCAAAAGCCAGCGGCGGGCAGCTATACCATTTGTTACATTTGTAAATTTTTCAGGACTTGCCAGATAAAAATCGTTAAAGACATCGTCCTTTATTATCTGAGAGTGAAGAGCGGAAACACCGTTTACCTTGTGCGAACCGACAACAGCAAGATTTGCCATTCTTATAGTATGGTCAAAAACTATAGACATTCTCTGTACAGCCTGCTGGTTGGAGTAGCAGCGCTCGAACATATCCGCACAGTGGCGGCGGTTAATCTCGCAAATTATTGTATGTATACGCGGCAGCAATGTTTTAAACAGGGTTTCATCCCAGCACTCCATAGCTTCACGCATTACAGTGTGGTTGGTGTATGCAAAGGTTTTTGTAACTATAGCCCAGCTCTCATCCCACTCGTATCCGCAGTCATCCAGCAAAAAGCGCATAAACTCGGGAATAGCAAGTGCCGGGTGGGTATCGTTGATGTGTATTGCGTTTTTCTCCGCAAAATTGGAGAGTGTGCCGTAAACAGCGATATGCCTGCGGCAAATATCCTGTATAGACGCTGTGCAGAGGAAATACTGTTGGCGCAGTCTCAGGTTTTTGCCCTCGTTGTGGTTGTCGTTAGGGTAAAGAACCTTGCTTATAGCCTCGCCTATAGAAGTCTGGCGAAAAGCGCTCTCGTAGTCGCCGCTGTTAAAGGATTCCATATCCATACCCATAGGGGTTTTTGCTCGCCACACACGCAAAAGGCTTACACCGTCAGAATTATAGCCTGTAATATTTATATCATACGGCAGCGCTATAACAGTCTGGTAATTTTTGTAGTTAAGCACATGGTAGCCACCCTCCCATGTTTCCTCAACCTCGCCGCCGAATTTTACTTCAACAGCGTGAGCGGGATTGACCGTCAGCCAAACATCGCCGCCGGGCATCCATATGTCGGGGGACTCTGTCTGCCAACCCTCGATAATTTTCTGCTTAAACAAGCCGAATTCATAATATGCTGTAGCCAGTGGCCAAATAATTCTCATGTGCAAGCGCATCCAGGTAGCAGGCCGCAAGCCTGCCAAGGCCGCCGTTGCCAAGGCCGGAGTCAGGCTCGCACTCGTAAAGCTCCTCCAGACGAATGTCGTATTCTTTCATAACCTCGCCCATAGTATCGGCCAAATCAAGGTTGCACAGGTTGTTTTTAAGGTGCCTGCCCAGCAAAAATTCCATGCTTAAGTAGTAAACCTGCTTTTTGCCCGCACTCATTTTGTTTGCCAAAAACTTTTTGCGTTTTTCTGTGGCAATATCCTTTACAACCAGAGCTGCCGCCTTGTAATATCCCAAAAGCGGTGTATCCATAGTATTTTCAACATCCAACCCCTGGGCAAGTCTTTTGGCTACCATGTCCCGAATCATTTCAGTAGTATATTTTATTTCCATTTTTCCCTCCGATTTCTGCCGAACAGCACTGCTTTTTATTATGAAACGAAAGGGTTTAATAACATAGTCAAACCTTTGGTTTGCTATTGCAGCTTTGCTGCGACGCCAACGTCAAGCTTGCTTGACGATTTCCCCCTTCGCCCCGCAGGGCGGTATCGTAATCTTGATATCCCGCCATAAGCGGCGGGTAGTTTCATTTATAAAATATTAAGCTTTTAAACTTTTAGTTTTCCGCATTTTTCGTTTCTATATACGCAAACAAATTAAATTATATAGTAAAACATAAGATTTTTCAATTGTCTGGCATAAATTACCCTGTAAATTGTATGTAAATCACTAAATATTACTATAAAAACTCTGGTATAAAGCTTATAGCAAACTAACTTTTTGATTTCCCCTTTGAATCTTTTTAAAGTCGCAATTGACTATAACACCGGTGCTTATGGCAAACCCCATTCCCGAATATTCTTTGCTGCTCTTTTTTAGCGGTTTTGCTGTAACCTCTTTTTTATTTGCCGAAAATGTAATATAATGTAGATATGTATAGTAAAATTAATTTTAAAACGCCCTGCTTTTAAATTGTTTTTACCCGCAGAAAAACCACTTTTCAAATGTTCTTCAGTGTTTTTACTATAAAATCATCCGAAAGGGGATTTATATAAATGGATAACAAAGCTACTGTGAAAATATATGGTACAAGTTACCATATATCAACAGCAGAGGAAATACCCTATACCACACAGCTGGGGGAGGAAATAGATCTGCTTGTAACAGAAATAATGAGATCCGGCAAAACATCTGTAAACGATGCTTTGCTTCTTGCCGCTTTTAACTACCTTGATTTGTACAAAAAAGCCGACCGCAGCACAGATAACCTGCGCAGGCAAATAACAGAGTATGCCGAAGAAGCATCAAAGGTGCGGGCAGAGCTTAACGAAGCTAAAAAAGAAATTTTACGATTGGAAAAAGAAAATGGCAAAGCCTGAAATATTAGCCCCGGCCGGGGGATGGGAAAGCCTTGAAGCTGCTGTGCGTAGCGGCGCTAATGCAGTGTACCTGGGCGGAAAAAGCCTGAATGCCAGAAGAGGTGCTGCAAATTTTGATGAGGCACAGCTAAAGGAAGCTGTGTCTTTTTGCCATGTAAGAAACGCCAAGGTATATGTAACACTGAATACTGTTGTTTTTGATAAGGAGCTTGCAGAATTGGAAGCCGCTGCGGCTAGTATATGCGCAGCAGGCGCCGACGGTGTTATTGTTCAGGATTTGGCGGTAGCAAAGGTGATTCGTGAATGCGCACCGTCGCTTCCGCTGCATGCCTCCACACAGA
>JGI994J12354_10005091_pt1 | contig 11462 bp, 5 predicted proteins | sample IntmicLarv3ML3BL_FD_12354 | JGI IMG/M metagenome (IMG submission 12354) | reverse complement strand
TTGCCCACAAACAGAAAGGCTGTAACGCTAACTCTCTATTTCCTCGTTGAGGATTCCACGACCCCCGAAGCTATCGCGGCTGTGGAAAAGGCACTTACCGAAATAACAGAAGCAAGATATACCACCAGAATAAAATTGGTAGCTCTCACAAGAAGCGAATACGAAGCGGAAATAGCAAGACTTTACGAAGTTTACGACGAGGAGCAGATAAGAATAGCGGAAGCGACCTCTATCGCTAAATCTTTGGAAAAAGCGAGCAAAGACAAAGCGAAAATAGACAAAGCCGCGGGCATAACGCAGGCTTCCACAAAGAGACCTACCGACCCGCCCAAAACTACCGAGCTTTATACCGAAAGAATAGAGTTCCCGAAAGTAGCCGCTAACCAGCTCGACATTCTTCTTATAACTTCGCCCGCCATGTTCCAGGAATTGGCTGAAAACGAAAGACTTTCGGCGATGGACGAAGAATTGACCACAAAAGCCAAAGTTTTGAAGCAATATATACACCCGTCTATAATGATGGCAGGAATGTACAGTGAAAAAACTCTCGCTATACCCACAAACAAAGCTATCGGGACGGCTACATACATTGCTGTAAACAAACGTCTCGCCGAAAAATATGAACTCGACCTGACGAAAATCAAAAATTATAAAGATTTGACAGAGTATCTCGAAGCTGTCAAATCCGGTGAACCAGATGTCGCTCTTATCGAAGGTCCTTTCCAGCCCTTGAAAGAATTTGACAAACTGTTCCCCGAAATGCCGGACTTCGCGTTTGTCTCGACCGCGGGCTCAACTCTCGTTTACGTTCCCGAACAGGAACCGACGGAAGCCCCGACAAAAGTTCCGACCGAAGCTCCCACGGACGAAAACGGTCAGCTTATAACAGAAGACCCCCTGACCACGACGATACCGCCCAGTACGATACCCGTTACAACGTACTTACCCAAAAACACTCCTGCGGTTACAACTTTAACTCCGGAAGCTATACGCTCCGTGAATAAATACACCGTACCCGCGTATACTAATATCATAGTCCTCAATCAGGAATACAGGGAAAAAGGCTTGTTTGAAACCTCCGCTGTTCCGGCTGACAAAGAACGTGCGGCGTTTGTAGCTCAAGGAACACTCGAAGATAAACTTGCATGGGAAGCTGCGGACAAAGCTAACGGATACGAATATGAATACATACTCTACGGAAACCCGATAGCGGCGAAAGAAGATTTGCAATCGGCTATGTACGGTATATCCGTTTCCTCGAAAGCCCCCGTTTCGCGTACTATGGAAATTATAACCCTTCTCAATACCAACTCTCAGTTTAAAAATATTTTCACATACGGAATTGAGAAAACTCACTATATTTACAACGACAACGGAAGAATTGAACGCATAAACGACGATTACATGATAAATATGGATTACACAGGAAACCATTTCATCGCCGACTTAATGGAAGGCGACAACCCCAACAAATGGGAAATCGCGAAAGAACACAACCTGAACGTTGTAAATTCGGTATTCCTCAACTTCTATTTTGACAGAACGAAACTCACCCCCGCGGCAGAAGAAGCGATACCCCTTATAAACGAATTCAGCGAAAGAATAAACAAAGAACTTCTCGCGGGAAACATCCCCGATGGTTACGTAGACGCCGTTGATTATGTTTCGGGATATGTATCCCCCGAATTTGACGCCCTCGGTTGGGTAGAATTTTCAGCGGAAGTAAAAGCGCAGACCAATCCTGCCGCAGAATAAATTTATGATTAAATTTACGGAGGCGACCGAATTTCAGGTCGCCTTTGATTTTATTTTAAATATAAACGGAGAATAAATTTTTATGGGTGAGTTATCATTCGACATTTTAAAATCCGACGAAAAAATCAGGGCTTATATAACTGCGGGAGACCAAGCGTTGAGGGCTCTCGGATACACTGAGCATTCTTTTCCGCATGTTTACAAAACAGCTCACACCGCCGCCGCAATCCTGTCTGATTTGGGATACGGCAAAAGAGATATAGAATTAGCAAAAATCGCGGGGCTTTTACACGATATAGGAAACATGGTAAACAGAAATTATCACGCTCTCACCGGCGGAGTTATCGCCGAATCAATTCTAACTAAATACGACATGCCGTACTCTGAAATAACTTCTATAATTTCCGCAATCGGAAACCACGACGAAGAAACGGGACGACCCGTCAACATCATATCCGCAGCTCTTATTCTCGCGGACAAATCGGACGTTCGCCGTTCAAGGGTAACCGAAAATGACATGGACAAAATACTCGCCGATATACACGACAGAGTCAATTACGCAGTAACAAACGGCAGCATTGCCGCGAGCATTTCCGACACAAAAAAAATAATCCTGACCCTCGACATCGACACTTCGGTGTGTTCGGTTATGGACTACTTCGAAATATTTCTTACGCGAATGTTAATGTGCCGTAGAGCCGCCGCGTATCTTGACGCACGGTTTGATTTGGTTATCAACAATCTGAAAATTATGTAATTTACGGGAGCAGGAACGTTAGGGGAAACTTTTTAGGAAAGTTTCCCCTAAAACCCCTTCAAACCTTTTTATTCCTGGTTCGTAAGTATTTACGTTTTATCTGTTTTCTTATATTATTTTGTTTGTCCGCAGACAAACAAAATATAACAATTTCGCTATCTTTGCCACTGTTTGCCATGTATCGTTTTTCTTTTGGTTACTTTTCTTTTTCCGCAAAAAGAAAAGTGACACGCGTCCTGCTCCCGTTATTCCAAATCGCTTAATTTATCTATCGTTTTTTGCATAGCAGATTGTATTTTCGTGCCGTTCTTTTCCCAGTATGTGGTGAGAGCGTCGCCTTTGTTCTGCGATAATCCCTCAAAATATGTGACGAAACCGCCCCAGTAATACATATCAGCCAAATCGTATAAACGGTTGTTGAGAATAATATCAATCATCGCGCTCGATTCTTCGTCGCGTGCTAATTTTGTTTTTAACTGAACATCATAGAACGCGGGGAGCATGGTGTAACGTCCCTCGTATGCGAGAGTTTCAAGGATAAGCCCGACTTTGTCTTTGTCTGATACAGTCGTTGGAACGCTTACCGCGCTTGTACACCACGCGTCAACTGCGGCGTAATAATTATCTTGATTTTCATCATATTTTGGAGGGGGAATTATTCCGAAATCGGTTTCCATCGTTCTGAGGAGCGTAACCCTGTTCATGCCTGAGTGATAGAACAAAGCGCGGTTTTCCGCGAACATCGGGACTTGGAATCCGTCCCATACATCCGTGAATTTGCCTGTGGCTTGGTCGGCGTTGACAGAGATATTTTTGTTGCCCTGCATTTCCTTTATTTTTTCGCATATCGAAGCGGCTCTTTCGCTGAAAAGGGTTATTTCAGGGATATTTTCATTGTTTAATTTACTTATGTATTCACCTGCGGCGTTGAATAAATATTCGCTGTGCCTGTATTGGGATAAAAGTCCGTATTGGTCGTCAAAATCCATTACGCCGTCGCCGTTCAAATCTTTCGCACCGGCTTTAACCATCTCGTGCATTTTTTCAAGTGTCCATTTACCCGATAAAACAAGATTATACGGGTCTTCAAGACCGTTGTTTTTGAGTAACATTTTATTGAACAATAAAACTATAATAGCGTCTTTGTCGCGTATCGTCAAATCACATGAAGTGGCGAAAAGTTTACCATTTATAGAGAGCTGCTCAACAGCTTTCTGGTCCCACCACGGTTTTGTCAAATCAACATGGGGCATATTGTTTAAATCCCAAAGATACCCTGCGGTCGCGAGGGTTTCCTGCCCGTCTCTCAGTCCTATTACTACCAAATCATAATCGTCACTTCCCGCTTTTATTGATTTTGACGCTTTCCCCCTTACATCGTTGTCGGGGATATTCGTAATTGTAATGTTATATCTGTCTTCAACTGCGCGGGTTCTCGCATATATAGCGTCGTTGAGAGGGTCTCCCGTGTCCGCTTCGGCGACTATATCCCAGTTGTACCAGTGCGCGTTTATGGCTTCGCTCCTCGATATTATCCTGAAATTGTATCCCTCCATGTCAATGTCGGGGAGAGCGTAATCCGGTCTCGCTTCGATTGAGCTTTTCGCGTCCGCGGCATCGGGAGTTTCATCTTTTGCAACGTCGTTCGCGGAATCGGTTGTACTGCCGTTGTTTTCATTTGAAGTAACCGTGTTGTTTGTTTCCGTACCGCCTTTTTCACCGCAGCTTAAAACAAACGAGGACAGCATAATTATTATAAGAATAAACGCCGTGATTTTAATTTTTGACAGTTTCATAAAAAATTCCCCTTAAAAATTATATTTTTTTGACTTGATTATATTGTACCATGATTTTTTTTAATTGTCTATAATTTTGTCAAATTAAAACATCATTCTTTCGACATATTCATTCATAAAAAAAGCGTCACCCGAAAGCTCTATATATTTCGCATTGTCCGCGACTTTTTTTATGCGTTTTTTTGATGTGTAATCAATTAAAACAGCGGCTGCGCCCATTCCGGCGGTATTCCCCGCTGTGATAATTTTATCTTCAAGTTCAATTGGGATTAACCCTATTTTACAGGCGTTTTTTTTGTTTATATGCGCGCCGAATCCCCCCGCGAGTATAAGTTCTCCAATGTCTGAAAGAGATTTTCCGGAGTGGTTTAAAAGTGTTATGATACCCGCCGAAACTGCGGCTTTTGCGAGCTGTATTTCGCGAACATCTTTTTGTGTTATGTATATATCGTTTTGTTTATCAAAGACAAACGCGGATTCGTCGTCTTTCTCGCATAAATTAACGGCGAGACCCCTGTATTTTTCGGGCATTTCATCTTCTTCGTCACTTTCAAGGATTCTTCCCGTTTCGTCAATCACGCCGATTTCAAGCATAAGCGCGACAGCGTCGATAATCCCAGAACCGCATATACCTTTCGGGGTAATATTCCCGATGGTTTCGCATATTATCTGATTGTTTTCGTCAAGATATATATTGTTTACCGCGCCTTTTATTCCCGCCATACCGCGTTTTATATGCGCCCCCTCGAATGCGGGACCTGCGGCGGTCGCACAGAATACGATAGAATTTTTATCACCCAGCCCTATTTCTCCATTTGTCCCGACGTCGAGAAACAATCGCAAACTGTCGTGTAAATCCGTGTCGGACGCTATAATTCCCGTTGTAATATCTCCGCCGACGTAAGATGCAACAGCGGGAGGGAAATAAATAACCGCGCCAGGATTTATTTTTTCCGCTTCGGGTATTTCAAGACTGTTTAAAAGCTCTGTTTTTGTCAGCTCAAAATCAAACAAAGTCGTCGCGACAAACGGCGAAAAAGCGATTTTTTTCGGTGAAAGCCCCGCCGCCGCGTGCTGCATGACCGTATTTCCCGTCAAAACTATGCTGTATATATCCATAGGATTTATATTATTTTCAGAACATAAATCACCTGTGAGTTTAAATACCAAAGAAAGAATAAGTTTTTGCAGATTTTTCAATCCGTTTTCGTTTTCTATAATATAACTTATTCTTGTTATAACATCTGCGCCGTATGCCCTCTGTGGATTTTCGCCCGCAGCGATTCCTACGCATTTTCCTGTTGTCAGAGAATAAAGATAAACCGCCGCGGTCGTAGTGCCTATATCGACAGCCGCTCCGTAAATATCTCCGCACTCCCCTGCCCTTCTTATATCGGCAATTTTTACATCAGTATATGAAACCGACAAAATAACCTCGATTTCCGTTTCTGAAAATCCCGAAAGTTTTGTAATAATATCAAACGGCAATTTTTCGTGCAGAATATGTTTTATCCCCTCCGCTTCAAGCATATTATTTACCGCCGAAATAAGATTTTTTTCGTCGGATATTGGATTTTCAAGCGTCGGTTCTGTTAATTTCACCGTGATTTTTTTGAATTTATTCGGAACCGCCGAGTTTGATTTTAAACCCTCTGTCTGAACTTCTATTTTGTCTTTGCTTGAATTTAATTCAACCGTAATATCTCCGAAAACTTCGCACATGCACGCGTATCTGATATTGTTTTTAATATCTTCGTCCGTAAGATATTTTTTTTCGTTTTCGTTCGGTTCACAGACAAACCCGAAACCGTCGGTTATCTTTATCCTGCATTTTTTGCACGTCTTTTTTCCTCCGCAGGGAAAATCATAATTTAAACCGGACATATCTGTTTTTGAGAGTAATTCAAAAACCGTTTGTTTCCCCTCGTAAATATGATGTTTAGAGTCGTCTTTGAATATAAAAGTTATCTTATTCGGCATTTTTCGTTTTCCTCCGGGTTTATTTTATTTAAAATATTAAAATATTAAGTAAATTTTTTGAGTTTATTGATTTTATTGTTGAAATATATATTATAATGCTATATAATAATATACACTAAACAGTCTTTTTTTTCAACAACAAATTTATATAAATAACAATATTAATTAAGGCGGTAGTTAAAACAGTGGGTAACAACAAAAGAGAAAACAACGATAAAAATAAAGTCAGCAGAAATACATCGTATTATAAATCAAAAGTGAGTATATCTTCCAAACCAAAAAAATCAACTTCTGATTTTATGGATATGTCAAAAAAACGTCAAATGACCAGCTATAAGCTCGCTATGCTTATACTTTTCGCGCTTATGATAGCTTTTACAGGGCTTATACTGCTTGGGACATGGCTCAACTCTCTGGTCGGGTCAGACATTGAAACAGAAGTGACGGGAGACCTTGAAAATCCTCAGTTTACAACGCAATATAACCCCGACGCTCAACTAAATTCAACCACATCGGAAATCCCAGTAACAACACAAACCATTGATATTTCCGAAACGTTCCACAAATACAACGGGGTATATCTTGACGTTCAGAAACTCGAAGGTCTCGAAAGTCTGCAAAATTTTATAGATAATATAAAAGCAAAAGGCATAAACGCTGTAAATATTGATATAAAAACAGACGGCGGCGAAATCCCCTATCATGTAAACGGGAATACGGATTCCGTTATGATGGGCGCTAACCAGATAAACATCTCAATCGAGGAAATAATAAATCTTCTACACGAAAACGAATTATATGTTTCGGGAACAATCGCGTGTTTTAAAGACAGTCTCGCGAGTACGACATGGGTAAGCTACTCACTGCACAGCTCCTCCGAGATTTCGACGAAATGGCAGGATTCGGGCGGTAACCTGTGGCTCAATCCGTATTCCGAAGACGCGAGAAAATATATAAGCAGTATAGTCGCGGACAGCGCGAGACTTGGGTTTGACGAAATAATTTTAAGCTGGTTCTTCTTCCCCGACGTAGCGGACAGTAAAGTCGTTTACGGTGATTATGAAGCAAGTAAATACTCAATCGTAAAAGATTTCGTGACGGAGCAGAGATACGCTCTCGACAATATCGCGCCGAAAGTGAAACTTGGGTTGAATATCCCCCTTAACTATTTCCTAAATGTACCGAACGAAACAATGGGGCTGAACCCTAACGATTTGACAAGTATGTGCAATTTCCTGACAACGAGTTTCGCTCCTGCGGACGTTCCGTCCGGCGCAACAGTAAACGGCGCTGCAATCTCAAATCCCGAAAATAATCCGCTGGACACAGTCAAATCACTTTGCGGTCATTTCGAAGATTTGATAAATAATTCAAACGTGAATTTCAGACCGTCTTTGCAAGCGTTCAACGGATACGGCGAACAGCAGATATTAAACCAGAAACAGGCTCTTTATGAAAGTAACGTAGATATATGGCAGCTTGTAAATTATGATAATAATTATTAAATTATTAAAGAAAAACAGAGGTGTATTTTAATAATGTCGGGATATTTAAACAACAAAAAAAGTAATATATTCAAAAAAACCGCGCTTGTGATATTCGCGCTTGTGATTGGGATTGTACCGAATCTGTCGGGATATTTTAATCTTGCAACCGTCGCGGACGCGGCGGACAGCGGAAGTTATACTCGTATCGGCGACAATGAACTCCGAGGGGTTTGGATTGCCTCGGTGTTTAACATAAACTTCCCCTCAAAAACGGGGCTTTCGGCTGAGCAAATGAAAGCGGAGATTGACGATATAATAAAAACATGTAAAGAAACCAATCTCAACGCGATATTTTTTCAGGTAAGACCGACGGGCGACGCTCTTTACGATTCGGAGTATTTCCCGACGTCGAAATATCTCACAGGCAGGCAAGGAGACGAATTCAGAGGAGGGTTTGACCCCCTCGAATACATAGTACAAGCCGCGCACGCGAATAATATTGAGCTTCACGCATGGATAAATCCGTACAGAATAACAAACGGCTCCGCCGCTTCTCCTGAAATTGATTTAAACGCACTTGCTGAAAATAACCCCGCGAGACAAAATCCCTCATGGGTTGTAAAATATGACGGGAAATTATTCTATAATCCGGGACTTCCCGAAGTTCGCAGACTTATCACGGACGGCGTTGTTGAGATAGTAAAAAATTATGATATTGACGGAATACATTTCGACGATTATTTTTACCCGTATCCCGACAGCGCGGGAAATAAATTCGACGACGACGCGGCATTTAAACAATACGGCTCAGCATATAAAACCGTAGGCGATTTCAGACGTGCGAGCGTAAATACACTTGTTGAAAATGTTTACAACGCAATAAAAAAAGAAAAGCCGAGCGTCAGATTCGGAATATCGCCTTTCGGTATATGGGCTAATCAATCGACAACTACTCCGACAGGTTCAAAAACAAAAGGTCTTGAAAGTTATTATTCTATATACAGCGATGCGAAAGCATGGGTAAACGGCGGTTATATAGATTATATATGCCCTCAGATATACTGGGCATTTTCCACAAGTGTCGCGCCTTTTGACACACTTGTAAGATGGTGGAGTGCGTTGGTTGACGGCACGAATGTGGATTTATACATAGGACACGCGGCGTATAAAGTCCCGACTGATTTTAAAAGTGAGCTTGAACTTCCGCGTCAGGTAGAATATGCGCGCGCTTACATGGGAACAGCGGGAAGTGTTTTCTACGGCTACAAAGATTTGGCTGAAAACTCATATAAAATGAAAGATAATCTGGCGAAATTATTCGCTAATCCCTTGAAAGTAACCAAACTTGTTTCAAATGGAAAAGGTGTAGAAGCAGGCAGACCGTTAAGCGGTTCTACGGTAACAGAAGCTGCCGTAAATATTCTCGGCAGTTCCGACCCCGCTTATCCCGTATATTATAAAGGTGAAAAAGTTACAAGAACAAAGAGCGGATTTTTCTCTGTATATGTATCTCTCGCCGACGGCAGAAATAATCTGGTGTTTACCCAAAACAATTTGGATTACACGCATGTTGTAAACAAAGGCAGAAGTTCCGCCGCGCCTCCCTCGACTTATGTTTATCCCCAGATGGATTCATATAAAATAGAAGTAGTAAGCCCTACGAGCAATATAATAACAACGCCGGGAGATAAAATCACCGTGAGGATTCAGGCTCCGTCAAACAGCGCGGTTACTGCGAAACTCGGCGATACAAGCGTAAAATTATCACCTCTCACTTCCCCGCCCGACGAGGGAACATATATGACCGAAGTTTATTCAGGTACTATAACCCTCCCAAATACGCAGCCCGCGGGAGAACTCATAGACCTCAGCAATATAATTTACACAGCGGAAAGAGGCAATCTCAAAGCGTCCGCTACGGGAATAAATATCAAACTCGTAAACAACACGGCATATAAAGCATGTGAAGTTATAAAAGATTATTCACACTTAAAGACCTCTCCCACTTCTGATTTTTACGGGGATTATTTACCCTCGTCCGTCGGAATGAGGGACAATATAGTAGCGTTCAGGGACGGTTATTATCAGCTCGGATTCGGCGGTTGGATAGCGGCGCAAAATGTTGTTTTAACCCCCGAAAGAACACTTCTTGTAAACAGGATTTTATCCGCCGCGATGGAAAATGCGGGACAATTCACCGAAATAAGATTCGCCGTAACGGAAAATGTTCCCGTTGACGCGAAATGCAAAGACGGAGTATTTACAATAACTTTATTCAACACCCCCGACGGTTCACGTAATCTTGTGTATACCGAAAATCCCATGTTCGCGACCGTTAAAAACGCCGCCGACAAATCGAGAAAAACAGCGACATATAAATTTGACCTGAAAGACCCCGACAACTGGTACGGATTCGACGTAGTTTATGAAAAAGGGTTTATAATAATAAAAGTTAAAAATCCCATGAAAAAAATAGAGGGTAATCAACCTCTTAAAGGTTTAACGATAATTGTTGACGCGGGTCACGGAGGAACAGACCCCGGCGCGCTCGGTTATCTCAAAAACAGAAGCGAAAAAGATTTCAATCTCGATATATCAATCGCGTTAAAAACAAAACTCACAGCACTCGGCGCGAATGTTATAATGATACGTGAAAAAGACGAAACCGTTGATATTTATTCCAGAATGGACACATACAACGCGTTAAATCCCGATTTACTCATTTCTGTTCATCACAATTCACTCGGAGACACGCAGGATTTATCGCTGGTACGCGGTTTACTGCCGCTTTACTGCAACGACGCGGGGCGGTTGCTCGCGAAATCTGTCGGGAGAGTATCCGCAGCGGAGCTTTTCAGATATGAGCGTGATACAAGATACCAATCTCTCGCAATGCTGAGAAGTCACCGATTCCCATCGACATTGCTTGAAATGTCGTTTATGACAAACCCCGACGAATACGAATTCGGCAACAGTGCGGCGGGTATTGAACGTTCCGCAGACGGAATCGCAAAAGGTGTTATCGCATGGATAGACGACCAGCAGAAGTTTTTAAAGTAAATAATAAAAACAGATAAAACGTAAATACCGCCCCACCGAGAACAAAAAGGTTTGAAGGGGTTTTAGGGGAAACTTTCCTGAAAAGTTTCCCCTAACGTTTCCCCTAACGTTTCCCCCCCACGAAAAAAATTTCAAAACAGCCTAACATTTTAACGCTCCCGATTGTATTATAAGTGAAAGGAGTTTGTGGAAATGATAATAAAATCTTTGTCGGTGCACAGCAAAGAAGATAATGCAAATAATATCGAAGAAACCTATGCAAAATATTCAAATATGATTTTCCGGGTTTGTTTTTCGTACATGAAAAATACGGCGGACGCTGAGGACGTTGTCGCGGACGTGTTTGTCAATCTGATAAAAAGCGGAACAAAATTTCAAAGTGATGAGCATGAAAAAGCATGGTTTCTGCGTACCGCGATAAATCTATGTAAAAACAATCTGAAAAGACGGCGGAAAAATATAGACGAGTGTAAAAATTTACCATCGGAATCGGAAACAGAAAATCCGTTTGAAATAAACGATATTTTGAGTAGTGTTATGGAACTTCCGGAACGTTATAAATCCGTGATTTATCTGTATTATTACGAAGGTTATTCAACTTCGGAAATTGCTAAAATACTTAAAAAA
>JGI994J12354_10005090_pt1 | contig 11464 bp, 20 predicted proteins | sample IntmicLarv3ML3BL_FD_12354 | JGI IMG/M metagenome (IMG submission 12354) | reverse complement strand
TGTATTTTGAGTTTGTGCGTCATTTCCAGTTAGAGAATTAAAGTCAATGTCCCCCAAGATAGTGTTTGTAATTATTAAATCAATTGAAATGATTGGTGTAAAAGAGACAGAAACTGATCCACTAAATCCTTCAGCACTAATGATCGCTGTTCTGTTTGCTCAGTTAATGTCTGTTACAGTGATTTGAGCATTACCTATATTTGGATTTAAATTTCTGATTTGAGTAATAATTGTATTTTGAGTTTGTGCGTCATTTCCAGTTAGAGAATTAAAGTCAATGTCCCCCAAGATAGTGTTTGTAATTATTAAATCAATTGAAATGATTGGTGTAAAAGANACAGAAACTGATCCACTAAATCCTTCAGCACTAATGATCGCTGTTCCGTTTGCTCAGTTAATGTCTGTTACAGTGATTTGAGCATTACCTATATTTGGATTTAAATTTCTGATTTGATTGAAGATTGCTTCTTGAGTTTGATCATCTTGTCCATTTAAAGAATAAAAGTTGATGTTTCCTAAATTTGTAACTGATATAATGGTTGAAATATCTTGTTTGACAACATCATCCTCTCCTTCATCTATTAGATCATTATTTTCATTGCCACAAGCAACAACTGATGCTGTTGTTGTTGAAACTAAACTAACAGTTGCTAATAAACTTAATAATTTTTTCATAACTTCTCTACCTACCTTTATTTAAATCATTATACCAAAAAGATATAGTTAGCGCAAATTTTTAAAGTGAAATCTGTGCTTGAATTTCATTCAAAATAATAAAAAAGAATATTTATAATTTAAATCTACGTTAAATTTCTTCTTGTTTAAAAATATTATTATATCACTCTATATTTAATGGTTTTAGTTTTTGTGCAAAGGCATTCTCACTATCAATTATAATTTTATTTTAATTTTTAACAAAAATTTTATACTTATTTTTAATTATATGGCTTAAATAGCCACCCATTTAATTTTTCTCACGGTCATAAAATTTCATTTGCATAACCATCTCAATTAATTTTTTTCATATGTTAAACCTCCTCGTTATTTAGTTTATTATTTATTCACAATTATTTTTTACTTATAACTATAAGTTTTTCATGTAAACAAGATTAATGATTCAAAATAAATAAAATGCACCTATATTTAGTTATTAAAGTAACTAAATATAGGTGCATAAATATCTATAAAATTATGTTTTAAACTAATTCAATAATACACATTGGCGCATTATCACCTCGACGGTTGTCTAATTTCAAGATTCTTGTATAACCGCCTGGTCTTGCTTTATATTTTTTTGCAATTGATGTAAATAATTTTTGTAACGCTGTTTGGGTTTTATTTGCATCAGTATTTCTAAGTCACGCAGCTGCCTGACGTCTTGCATGCAAATCACCACGTTTTGCAAGAGTGATCATGTTATCAACATGCCTTCTCAGTTCTTTGGCTCTAGTTTCTGTTATTTCTAATTTTTCTAAAACTATTAATTCAGTAGTTAAATTTCTCATTAAAGCGACTCTTCAAGCTGTATTTTTTCCTTGTTTTTGAATATATGACATATTAATCTACACCTCTCTAGTCTTGTTTGAAAGTCAAGCTTAGTTGACTGACTTTATCTTTAATTTCTTTTAATGATTTTCTACCTAAATTTCTAATTTCTTGGATATCATCTTCACTACGTGATATTAATTCGCGCAAAGTATTGATGTTTGCTCTTTTTAAACAATTTAAACTTCTTTGTGTTAAATCTAAATCTTCAATTAATTTATCTAGATCTTTTTCATCTTCTTCGCTTGTAACACCAATAACATTCATATCATTAATCTCTTCGTTTAAATTAACAAAGAATTGTAAATGTTCTACTAAAATTTTTGCAGCAGTTGCAACTGCATCACTAGCTGTAAGTGTACCATTAGTTTTAACTTTTAAAACTAATTTTTCTAAATCAATTGATTTTCCAATTTTTGTTGTTTCAACTTCATATGAAACTTGTTCAATTGGTGAATAGTTTGAATCAATTGTAATTGTGTTTACAAATAATTTTTCTTTTTTATTTTCTTTAAACGAACGATATCCTCTTGAATTTTTAGCATATAATACTAAATCTATGCTTCCACCATCAGCGATGTGACAGATGATTAATTCTTTATTCAAAATTTCCACTCCTGCAGGTAAAGCAATATCACCAGCAATTAATGGACCTGAAGTTGAGGTTTTTATTTCTAATTCCACTACTTCTTCATCATTAAAAATATTTCAATCAATTCTTAAAGCTATTTTTTTAATATTTAAAATGATTCGACTGACATTTTCAACAATACCTTCGATTGATGTAAATTCATGCGCAGCACCTTCAAGTTTAATTGCATATACTGCTGCACCTGGAGTTGAACTTAATAATGTTCTCCTGATGGCATTACCCAATGTTATTCCAAAACCTCTTTCCAAAGGTTCTACTTTAAATTCCCCGTATGTTTTATCTTGAATTTCTTTTAATAATTTAAATTCTGGTCTTGCAAATTGTTTCATATCTAATTATCCTCGTGGGCGCTTTGGGGGCCTTACACCATTATGGGGAATTGGGGTTGTGTCTTTAATTGATGTAATTTCTAAACCGATACCTTGTAAGCTTCTTACAGCAGCATCTCTTCCTGGGCCTGGGCCTTTTACTTCTACTGAAATTGATCGAACTCCGTTATCCATAGCCCCTTTACCTGCAGCTTCAGCTATCATTTGTGCAGCATATGGTGTTGATTTTTTTCCGCCCTTAAATCCTAGGGCGCCAGCACTTGATCAAGATAATACATTACCTTGTTCATCTGAAATTGTAACGATTGTGTTATTGAAAGTTGAGTGGATATGAGCTATACCTTTAGCAATATTTTTTTTAACTTTTTTACGGCTATTTTGTTGTTTTTGTTTTGCCATTTTTTTTTATGCTCCTCTAACTATTTTTTCTTGTTCGCCACAGTTTTTCTTGGTCCTTTTCGAGTACGAGCATTTTGCTTTGTTGATTGACCTCGAACTGGTAAACCTTTTCTGTGTCTCATTCCTTTATAACTTCCAATTTCCATTAATCGCTTAATGTTTAACGCTGTTTCTCTTCTTAGCTCTCCTTCAGTTTTAAACTTTGATATTTCTTGTGAAATACTTTTAATTTGTGCTTCTGTTAAGCTTTTAACTCTTATTTCTTCGCTAACTTTAGCGTTTGCCAAAATTTTTTGTGATGCTGATAAACCAATACCATAAATATAAGTTAGAGCGATAACCACTCTTTTATCATTAGGTATTTCTACCCCATTAATACGAGCCATTATTTGTTTCCTTTCTAAATGAAATTTAATACTAAATATTTCATTAACTAACCTTGACGTTGTTTATGTTTTGGTTGCTCACAAATAATCATTACACGGCCTTTACGTCTAATTATACGACATTTATCGCATATTTTTTTGACAGATGATCTAACTTTCATCTTCAAACCTCCTGATTTTTGTAAATTTTAATTACTACTGACCGTTTTTATAACGGTATGTAACTCTTCCACGCGTTGGATCATATGGTGAAATTGCGACAGTAACTTTGTCACCTGGTAAAATGCGAATGTAATTCATACGAATTTTACCAGACACGTGGGCATCTATAATTACTTCGTTTTCTAATTTCACTTTAAAAGTAGCATTGGGTAATACCTCAATAACAGTACCATCAACTTCTAAATAATCTTCTTTAGCCATTATTCGTCCTCCTCTGGTTTATGTAATGTTAAAATCTCTGGATTTCCATCGGTAACCAAAATTGTATGCTCAAAATGGGCTGTCATACTACCATCAGCAGACGATACTGTTCAATTATCATCTGCAACCACAGTTTTATTTGTGCTAATTTGCACCATTGGTTCAATACAAATTGCCATTCCTGGCACTAGTTTTATTCCTGTATCTTTTTTTCCAACATTTGGCACATATGGATCTTCATGCATTTGTGAACCAATACCATGGCCTGAATAATCTATTGGCAAGTGAAAACCATTTTCTTCAACATATGTTTGAACAGCAGCAGAAATGGTTCCGATGCGGACATCAGCTCTTACTTGTTCAATTGCCAGATAAAGCGACTTTTCAGTCACCGTTATTAGTTTATCATATTTTTTATTATTTTTATTACCACAAATCATAGTAAATGCTGAATCAGCGTGTCAACCCTTATAACTACACCCAGCATCAATTGAAATAATATCTCCATTCTTTAATGAATAATTTTTTGGAATACCATGAATTAATTGTTCGTTAATCGAAACGCAAATAAATGCAGGAAAACCAAAATAACCTTTGAAATTGCTTTTACAATCTCTTTTAGTTATAAATTCTATAAAATATCTATTTAAGTCTAAGCAATTAACTCCTGGTTTTATTAGTTGCTTTAAATTATAAAGAGCTGCTCCTAAAACTTTACCCGCATAACGCATTTCACTAATTTGTTCTTCATTTTTAATTGTTATCGCCATTATAAATTTAAAATTTCTTGTAAATTTTCATAAACTTGAATGGGAGTTTTATTATTAGCATCAATTCAAGCTATTCGAGCTTGATAAAAATTAGTCAACGGTTTTGTTTGCTCTTGATATACTGTTAAACGAGTTTTTATTTTATTTAATGTATCATCAGAACGGAGAACTAATTTTGTATTATCATAATCACAAATTCCAGCTACTTTTGGTGGTTTTAATGTTTTATGATAACTACGTTTGCATTTTTCACAAACTAATCTACCTGATAGTCTGTCAACTAAAATTGAATCATCAAGATCTATATAGATTACTTTATCAATTTTTTGATGTAATTGCTTTAACATTTCGTTTAATTCTTGTGCTTGGTCAGTGGTTCTTGGATAACCATCAAATATAATATTTGAATTTTTTAATTTTAAAAATTCAAATACCATACCATTTGTAATATTATCTGGCACATAAAAACCTTGGTCTGTATATTTTTGCGCTTCAATTCCTAAAGGTGTTTTATTAGTAATATGGTGTCTAAACAAATCACCAGTAGAAAGTTGTATAAAACTATTTTTTTCGCATAATAAATTTGCTTGTGTGCCTTTACCACTTCCAGGAGCGCCCAGTAAAATAATGTTCATATCTGGCTCTCCTTTCTTTATCAAATATGAGAATCTGTTTTTTGTGTAATATCTGTAAATTTTTCTTGTTTTTTATCAATAAATGATTGTTGGATTAATCGACCTTTTAATTGTTGCACTGTTTGGATAGCAACAGAAATAATAATAATTAATCCTGTTCCACCAATAGCTAGTGAACTTGGTAAATTTGTTAGTTTACTAATGATATAAGGTAATATAGCAATTCCTGCTAGAAATGTAGCACCAAGCACACTCAACCTATTAATTGTTCCAGTTAAAAACTTTTTGGTTTCTTTTCCTGGTTTAATACCTGGAATAAATGTTCCCGATTTTTTGAAGTCTTCTGCAATTTTTTCAGGGTTTATTTGTACTTGTGAATACAAGAAAGTAAACAAAACAGTTAAAATTCCATAAATTCCAATTCCTCACCAAGTTCCAAATGATAAATAATTTTGTGTGAATTGAGCAAAAGCGCTATGTTCACCAACAATTTGTGCAATCGTTATTGGGGTTGAAATAATTGCAGAAGCAAAGATTACAGGAATAACTCCAGCATTATTTAGTTTTAAAGGTAAATATGGTGTGTGTTCTTTTGAATCTACTAATCCAGATCCAGTTTGTTGGATCGGAACTTTTCTTTCCGCCTCATTCATTAAAACAACAATAAAAATCACAAACACAAAAGCAACCACATAGATTAAAAATCTTAATAGTCCATCAAATAAAATTGTTGGGTCTTCTCCTTGTCTGATTCAGAAACGAAAAGTGCTAACAAAGTTATTAGGCATCCCTGCAACAATTCCTGTAAAAATAATGATTGAGACACCATTACCAATTCCTCTTATAGTAATTTGGTCTGAAATTCATAGCATTAAAAAGGTTCCTGCTAGCATGACTGTTGGAATTAAAATATAATAAAACCATGCTGGTCCTGCACCAATTGCATTTGTTCCTCATTTAGGACTGATTAATCCTGTGGTTGATAAAGTAAAGATGGTAGCTACTGATTGCATTATAGCGAAAGGAATAGTTATTAATTTTGTCAATCGGTCTAATTTTCTTCGACCTCTTTCTCCAGATTTACTTCATCGAGTCAAAACTGGAATAACATCTGTTGATAACAACTGCACAATAATTGATGCAGTAATATATGGAGAAACACCTAATGCTAAAATAGAAAATTGGCCAATAGTACCTCCTCCAAGAGTTGCTAACAGTTGGAAAAATTCTTGATTATTTATTCCAGCATTAAAGTTCTCACTCAATTCAACACCAGGAACAGTTAAAAATGTTCCTACTCTAATTAAGATTAACACTACTATTGTAAAAACAATTCGCTTTACAAGGTCCTTATTTCTAACAAAAAAATTGCCTTTTTCGAATTCTTTTTTACCTTTATTTTTAGATATAGCTTTTTTTTGTTTTATTTTAGCCATCTAAATCACCTCGACTACCCCTCCAGCATTTTCAATTGCTTCTTGAGCATTTTTTGAAATTTTATTAACTTTAACTTTGACAATTTTTGATATTGCACCATTACCTAGTATTTTTACCAAACATTTTTCTGACTTAATAACTTTTTTTTCAATTAATGTTTTATGATTAATTTCTTTTAAATTTAATTTTTCGATTTGATCCAAATTTAAGATAATAAATTCTTTTCGATTTAAACTTGTAAAACCAATTTTTGGCAATCTTCTAAATAATGGGGTTTGTCCACCTTCAAAACCTGGGCGGACTCCACCACCTGAACGAGAATTTTGCCCTTTATGTCCTCTTGTTGCTGTTTTTCCTTTTCCAGAAGCCATACCTCTTCCAATACGGGTTACTTCTTTTTTACTTCCTGGTGTATATTGTAATTCATGTAATTTCATAAAAAATACCTTTCTGTATTAAGCTGGCGCTTTTGTTTTTTTAGCAACTTGAGTTCCAGTTCCTCTTAATTTTGCAATTTGTTCAGGAACTTGCATCTCTTTTAAACCTTTAATAGTAGCTCTAATCATATTTATTGGTGTATTTGATCCTAATGATTTAGTATAAACATCTGAAATTCCAGCTAATTCAATAACAGCACGAGTAGATCCACCAGCAATAACTCCAGTTCCTTGTTTTGCAGGTTTAATTAACACCCGACCAGCTCCATAGTGACCAATAACATCATGAGGAACCGTTGTTCCTAAAATTGGAACTTTTATTAAAGATTTTCTTGCATCTTTAATAGCTTTTTTAATTGCATCTGGAACTTCATTTGCTTTTCCTGTTCCCAATCCAACTCTTCCCTTTTTATCGCCAATAACAACAATAGCTGCAAATCTAAAACGTCGTCCACCTTTAGTAACTTTTGTAACACGATTAATTGATACAACTTTTTCTTCAAATGGATTATCTTCTTTATCTCTAAATTGACGTCTATCATTGTCTCTTCTTGGTCTGAATTCTTTTTTTTGTTCTGGTCTATCTATTGGTGTAGTTTGTGTTTCAACTGGTTTTGCTGTTTGAGTTTCAGTTTCTAATGGTTTATTTTCTTCTGTCATTATTTCTTATCTCCTTATTTAAAATTTTAAGCCGTTTTCCCTTGCGATATCTGCAAATGCTTTTACTTTACCGTGGAATAAATATCCACCTCTATCAAATACAACTTCAACTATTTTTTTTGCTTTTGCTTGTTTTGCTAGTTCTTTTGCAACTGCTTGAGCTGCTTCAATATTGCGTCCGTTTTTAAAGTTCATCTTTTGTGATGAAACTGATACTAGAGTCACTCCTTTAGAGTCATCAATAATTTGTGCATAAAAGAATAAATTAGATTTAAAAACATTAAGTCTTGGTCTTTCGCTAGTTCCGATGATTTTTGATCGAACTCGATAATGTCTTCTTTTTCTCGCTTCTGCTTTAGTATATTTCATATTTAACTCCTCTTAGTAGCGCTTTACTTACCAGCCGCTTTACCTTCTTTTCTAATAATTTTTTCGTTTTTATACTTAATTCCTTTACCTTTATAGGGTTCTGGTTTTCTAAATTCTCTAATATCTGCAGCAACTTGGCCGACTAATTGTTTATTAATTCCCGAAATTTTAATTTCTGTAGGTTTTGGTGTTTCAACTGTAATTCCAAATGGAATTACATATTCAATTGGATGTGAATATCCTAATGATATATTTAGTTTATTGCCCGCTAGCGCAGCACGATATCCAATCCCAACAATATCTAGTTCTTTTGAAAATCCAACACTTACTCCTGTTAACATTCCTTGTAAAAGTGAATTTGTTGTTCCATGTAATTGTTTTGTATGTTTAATTTCATTTTTTCTAGTAGTTGTTAATTCATTACCTTGAATTTTAATTTCTATTAGGTGAGAAAATTTTTGCATTAACTCACCTTTAGATCCTTTAATTGTTACAACATTATTTTCTGCAATATTTACTTCTACATTTGCTGGGATTGACAATATCCTATTACCTATACGTGACATATTATAAATCCCCTTTCTTATCAAACAAATGCAAGAACTTCTCCACCAACATTTTGTTGACGAGCTTCTTTATCTGTCATAATTCCATTTGAAGTAGATACAATTGCGATTCCCAAACCATTTAAAACGCGAGGAATATCGTACGCTGGAGAATAAACTCTTAAACCTGGTTTAGAAATTCTTTTTAAACCTCTAATAACTCTAATTTTGCCTTTGTATTTTAGATTAACTGTGATATCTTTTTTAAAATCATCTGATATTTTGAAATCTTCAATGAATCCTTCTTGTTTTAAGATTGATGCTATTTGTAATTTTACTTTGCTACCTGGTATCAAAACATCTTTATGAAATCTTTGGTTTGCATTTCTAATTCTTGTTAGCATATCTGCTATTACATCTGTTGTCATATCTTTATTAATTTCCTTTCATTATCATGATGCTTTTTTAATACCTGGAATTTCACCTTTGTAAGCGAAATCTCTAAAACACAAACGACATAAATTAAATTTTCTTAATACAGATCTTGGTCTTCCACAATTTCCACAGCGTGTATATTCTCTCACTTTGAATTTTTGGACTTTAGCTTGTTTTACTTTTAATGATTTTTTAGCCATATTTTCTACTCCTACTTTGCAAAAGGCATTCCCATTTTTTTAATCAACTCAAATGCATCTTCTTTATTAGTTGTTGTTGTAACGATTGTGATATCCATACCACGAATTTTTTTAACTTTGTCATAATCTATTTCTGGGAAAATAATTTGTTCTTTTATTCCCAAAGTGTAATTTCCTTGATTATCAAAACTTGTTCTAGGAACTCCTCTAAAATCACGGACACGAGGTAACGCTATAGAGATTAATTTATCTAAAAAGTCATACATAAGCTTACTTCTTAAAGTTACTTTTGTTCCAATAGGCATTCCTTCACGAAGTTTAAAAACTGCTAAAGATTTTTTAGCCTTTGTAACGATTGGTTTTTGACCAGTTATTAAAGTTAATTCTGCAACAGCATCATCAATTCTTTTAGAATCTTGAACTGCATCACCAATTCCTTGGTTAATAACAATTTTTGAAATTTTAGGTACTTGCATTACTGATTTATATTGTTTTTCTTTCATTAATTGTGGGATAATTACTTCTTTATACATTTTTTCTAATCTATTTTTTGTTCTATTCATAATTTACCCCCCCTTTATTTTAATTCAGTCTTAGATTTTTTTGCAAATCTAACTTTTTTTCCATCAGTAATTTTGTAACCAATTTTTGATCTCTTATCTTTATTTTTTGGATCTTGGACTGCGACATTTGAAATATCAACAGATACAGGAATAGCTCTTTTTCCACCTTCCTGATCAGATTGACTAGGTTTAAAATGCTTTGTTCCATTAATTCCTTCAACTCATACTCTTTTTTTATCTTTTGATAGCTTTGTTACTGGTCCAACAGTTCCTTTATGATTACCTGTGAATACTTTTACGACATCACCTTTTAAAATTTTTGCTTTGTTCATAAAACCTTCTCCTATAATACTTCTGGAGCTAGTGATGCAATTTTTGAAAAACCAGCATCCTTAACTTCTCTTGCTATCGGACCAAATATACGTGTTCCTCTTGGATTTTTATCCTCTTTAATAATTACTGCTGCATTTTCTGAAAACTTAATATAAGTTCCATCCGCTCTTCTTAAACCTCTAACTGTTCTTACAATAACAGCTTTTATAACTTGTCCTTTTTTTACAATTCCACCTGGTGCTGCTAATTTAACTGTAGCAACAACTATATCTCCAATATTTGTGAACTTTCTAACACTACCACCTAAATTTCTTATTACTAAAATTTCTTTAGCACCAGAATTATCTGCGATTTTTAATCTTGATTCATTTTGTATCATAACTTAAATTCTCAAACCTACTATATAATAGCTTTTTCAATAATTCTAACTAATCTGAAATTTTTAGTTTTACTTAGTGGGCGTGTTTCCATAATTTCAACTCTATCACCAATATGGGCAGATTTTTCTTCATCATGAGCTTTATATTTTTTAGAATACTTAACACGTTTTTTATATATTGGGTGATTCTTATAAGTTTCAACAAGAACAGTAATTGTTTTATCCATTTTATCAGATACAACTTTACCTACATATGTTTTTCTTAAATTTCTTTCCATTATTTTTTAGCTCCTTTTGATCTGGCGGCAAGTTTTTTCTCAAGGTTTTTTTCTGCACTTTTTTTAGCAGCTTCTTCAATTTGTTTTTTTGCTTCAATAGCATTAATACCAAAAGTATAAGTTTTTGAATCTTTTGGACGAGCTTTTAGCTTTAAATCTATAACTTGGATATTTTCTCCTTGAACTGTATTAATAGTTACTTTTCTAGGGTTTGCTTCACCAATAGCCGCTTTACCTTTTCCTGTCGGCTTTGTTGGTTCAAGTTTAATAACATTAATAACTTTAGCATCTTTTTGAGACGCTTTTTTAATTTTATTAATCTTTACTACTTCAGCAGCAGCTTTTTCTGCTTCTGCTAGTTTTTGTTTTTGAGCTTCTGCTTTGGCTTCAGCGGCTTTGATTTTATCTGCTTCTGCTTTGGCTTTTTCTGCTTCTGCTTTGGCTTTTTCTGCTTCTGCTAGTTTTTGTTTTTGAGCTTTTGCTTTGGCTTCAGCGGCTTTGATTTTATCTGCTTTTGCTTTGGCCTTTTCTGCTTCTGCTAGTTTTTGTTTTTGAGCTTCTGCTTTGGCTTCAGCGGCTTTGATTTTATCTGCTTCTGCTTTGGCTTTTTCTGCTTCTGCTAGTTTTTGTTTTTGAGCTTTTGCTTTGGCTTCAGCGGCTTTGATTTTATCTGCTTTTGCTTTGGCCTT
>JGI994J12354_10005089_pt1 | contig 11466 bp, 13 predicted proteins | sample IntmicLarv3ML3BL_FD_12354 | JGI IMG/M metagenome (IMG submission 12354) | reverse complement strand
CGAGTTCAGTTTTGAAAGCGACAACAGCAGGTGTATTCTTGAGAAATGTTATTATCAAGGTTGCCTGCTGCTCGTTGAGCTCAACAATTTCTTCTGGTCTGCCCCCTGTACTTTCTGTCTCATGTGCGACCAAAAGTCCGAACAGTTTAAGTTCCTTTTCTCTTGAAGTTATTTGCTTCTTTATATGCCTATGCCCTACTCCCGTGAACTCTGCGATTACTTTTGAAGTCGTGAACGGTGTAGCGTCAATTTTGTTCGGTTCCAAGAAAACTAAATCATTCCTCAATATCAATATCCCCCCTTTTTTTCATTTCCCATCGAAAAACCGCTGCACTATCATCCGCGGAACACTCTCATTGCACGCCCTCATCTGCACAGCCACCTGTTTCCACGTCTTCCCCACCACGTAATGAAGCATAACGGCCTGCCTGACTTGGCTGTCCTCAATGGTATCAATGAACGCCTCTGTGGCGAGGACACGCTTGTCCAGCTTCTTCGCGCGCTTCCGTAACCTGCGGATCAGCTTTATAGGCATTCCGTATATACGCACCTGATGCGGGGTGTATGGAAAGTCACCACCAGAGGCGGTCACAGAATCCACGGCCATCGTGGCAGCTTCCTTCTCGATTCGTTTTTCCAACGCCTTGATTTCCCGCCGCATATCTTGTAATTGTTCCAAATCCTGTATTGTCAATCTACCGCCCCCCGTGGTATAATCATATTTAGCAGATATATTCATACCACAGAGGCGGCGGAAGCTGCCTTTTTTATTACTCGGCTGTAGGACAATCCGGCAACCGCTGCCAAAACAAAACACTCTCCATACTGCGTCGCCCGTACAATGCCAAAAACCAGTATGGAAGGCCATCTGCTCCGGCTGTGGTTTCACCGCTACGGATTATCCCGATATCTATATGGGTTTTCTTCCCGTAGAACGAACACGAACACACAAGCACCCGTGCGATCCCATGTTGCTTAGCATGGCGTTACCTCCTCAATCTCGACCTCCACGCGCGGACGTTTGGCGAAAAAGATAAACCCCGATGTGGATGCCCCCTTTATGGTTGGCTATATGGACGACGCAAGGAGTGCAAACATACAAGGCATCCTCTGAATCTATACCTTCTGACAAACCGTACAACAGCACATGATGATCCGCACGAGCGCGAAGATAATAATCATCCTCTTTGCGAACCATGCGAACCACCGAAGGGTGGAACCCTGCGAACGGGGAAGCGTAGTACGCACCGACTGAAAAACCATCACCACTACACGCATCAAACTCTTCGATACAAAACAGGCGCGCGGCCAGTGCACCGTCAGTTGCCGCTAAAAATATTCCAATTGCTTCGTCGTACTCGTGTAAAACGCTCAAACCATCCAGTTTCATTTTGTTGCCTCCTTATATTTAGCTATCCTTGCCTTAACTGCCTGCATCAAGGCCTCCTGCCTGTCTGCTTTACTCTCAAGCGCCGCCATGACGTCCTCATCAATTGTGCCTTTGCCGATAAGGTGATGCACGATGACCGGCTTCGTCTGGCCTTGCCGATGCAGGCGTGCATTCGCCTGTTGATATAACTCCAAGCTCCACGTCAGGCCAAACCACACGACTATGTGGCCACCGGCTTGTAAATTCAGCCCGTGCCCGGCGGAGGCCGGATGGGCCAATAACAAAGAGATGCGCCCCTCGTTCCAAGCCCTTATGTCGTCAGAGGTTTTAAGCTCATGCGGCGTATACGCTTTTAAGTGTCTATGGATTCGCGCGCGGTCATGCTTATACGCGTAAAACACTAAAACAGGCGCGCCATTTGCCGTGTCCAGTATCTCCTCAAGCGCGGTCAGCTTCTCATGATGCAACTCCTGCGCCGCGCCATCGTTGTCGTACACCGCGCCGTTCGCAAACTGTAAAAGCTTCCCCGTCAGCGCGGCCGCGTTTACCGCATCAATATCTCCCGACATCAATTCCAGAACCTGTGCTCTTTCAAAGTCGTCGTACATCGTTTTCAACTTGTCGGGCAAAACGACATTCACCCGCCGGTCGATTCTCGCGGGGAGCTGGAGGTAGTCCTCTGCCTTCATGCTGATGCAAATGTCGGAGATTTTCTCATAAATGCGCCTTTCGCTGTCGGCATGCGGCTTATAATCAAAAACAATCTGCCCGTTCGTACGCCCGGGGGAAAAATACTCCTGCCGGAACCGGGTCACAAACCGCCCCAGCCGCTGGCCTTCATCCAAAAGATACACCTGGGGCCAGAGATCGACAAGACTGTTCGGCGCAGGCGTGCCTGTCAGACCTACAACACGGCGCATCAACGGTCGCACTTGTTTCAACGCTTTAAACCGTAGCGCACCGGGGGCTTTGAAACTTGACAGCTCATCGATAACGACCATATCGAACGGCCAAGCCGTGCCGTAGTGCCCGACCAGCCACGGTACGTTTTCCCGATTGATGATATAAACATCCGCAGGCGAACGCAGCGCGTCGATACGTTTTGCGGCTGGCCCCAGCACCTTTGCTATCCGCAGGTGTTTTAAGTGGTCCCACTTCTCGACCTCTGCCGCCCACGTCTCATCCGCCACGCGGAGCGGTGCGATAACGAGAACACGCGACACTTCAAAATAATCGTTAATCAATCGGTCGATAGCCGTAAGCGCCGCCACTGTTTTACCCAAGCCCATCTCAAGGAACAATCCTGCGGATTCGTTATTGATGATGTGTTCTGTGGCAAAATCCTGATAAGGGTGCGGCGTGTATATCATAGCTGCCCCAGCACCGATAAACAATGCTGTAGTGACGCTTCGTCTCTGACTACGAACAGAAGGCACCCTAAACTACGGAGCTGCCCATGTCGCTTTCGCTGCACCGGAGACAAACGCCCCTCGCGTGTTTTTATCTCTACGAAGAAACACCTGCCGCCGGGTAGCAGCACAAGCCTGTCCGGCATACCTGTGACGTACGGCGACGTGAACTTGACCGCTCTGCCGCCAAGATTTTTAACGCCGTCGCAAAGTTTCCGCTCTAAATCCTTTTCTCTCATTTTACGAACCTCCGTTCGATATGCCGCGTTTGGCACCCACCGTACCCACAAAAATCACTCTCTAAGAGTTAATAACATTTAGGCGATTTAGTCAGCATATATCTCCCTTTTTTTACTCTCTAATCTACCTAAATCAATTTAAGTCTTACAATACGAATTTAATGGGTACAGTGGTACATTACCTCTTGAACCCCTGCGGTTACTGGCTTTACCCCGTACCCACTTCGCGTCATCGGTGGGTACGCGAAGTGGGTACAGCTAATTTCGTACATCCTTTCGTAATAATGCCTTTTGACGTCCGTATGGGTCAAAACGCAGCCTCCCTCTGTCGCCCTGCGAACAGGCCGCCCAGTTTGTCAGTTTCATTAGTGCGTTAGTGATTTCCGCTTTCTTCCTTCCGTCCAGCGTTTTCATATCCCCTTCAAACAACTCACACCATATCTCACACACGCAGACCTTAACCCTTATGAACCGCTCTGGTTCATATGTGCCTTCCAGCACATCGTCGCCGCGCAAGAACCGTCGTCGGTCGAACACGTCCAGTTTGTACCAGTTGACCGGAACAGGCGTGTCAAGGTATTCTTGTATAACGCCTGCCTTGCCGTCGTCCTCGCTATGCGCTTCCTGCTCTTCGCGCGCCAGCATCTCAACCTCTTTAGGCAGGAACAACGGTTCGCCCGACTTGTAGTATGTGACGGCCTCCGCCCACAATTGATCGATTTCTTGATCAGTGAGATCGGTGAACAAGCTTTTCGTCGGCGTAATACCTGTTATGGTGTGTATATCCACAGGCCAGAAACGCCTGTTCCCTGTTGGGTCTTTTAGGAAATCCGGGTTGTTTGTAGTGCCAACAAAGATGCACTGCCTCGGGAAATCCTCAATGTTGTGCCCGTAAGCGACGCGGAACCGATCAACTTGCTTCGTTATAAATTGCTTGATTTGTTCAACCTCCGCCTTACGGAGCACGGACATTTCACCGAGTTCTACGATCCACGCGCCTTGCAGCTGTTCGTATGCGTCTTTACCTTGTACGGTCGTGAAACTATCGGAAAACCAACCCTTAGCCAGCTTACGGTAGAAAGTGCTTTTGCCTGCGCCTTGTGCCCCGACCAGTGTCAGGATATGGTCAAACTTGATACCCGGTTCAAATATCCGCGCAACAGCTCCGGCGAGAGTCTTACGCGAGGCAGCTCTAGTGTACACGTTGTCGCGCGCACCCCAGTAATCAATTAACAATGTATCGAGCCTTGGCGCGCCGTCCCACACCAACCCAGAAAGATAATCTCTGACCGGGTGGAAACTGTTCGCGTACGCCGATAGTTTCCACCCGTTTCCTATCTTCTTTTCCCCGGTGATACTGTATTGTCGCTCTAAATAATGCTGCATCCCTGCGTCATCGATATCACTGTAGTACGGGTTTTGCGGGTCAACTTTCCGCCAGGGCAAATCCTTCAATACAATTTCCCTGCGTTCAAAATCGTTATAGGCGAACCGCCCCGCGAGTTTCGGATCATGGGTCAGCACCAGCTTGACATTGTGAATCGTACTAAGCGGCGCGCCCTTTTTGTCTGTCTCCAGCTCTGCCGCCCAGCTATCATCCTCCGGCGCCTCGTCCTCGTCAGTTTCATAGCCGTCGTCGAAGTCTTTTCTCGTAGAAGCCAGCTTCTCGCGCACCAAGCGCCCTGTCGTGGGCTTATCCTTCCGCAGAAACTCCATCATGGCGGTGTAGGATGGCAGCTTGTTCACAGGCATGCCGTCCTTTGCATCCTCGTCTTTCAACCCGAATTTATGCAGCCGCACGAGGTCGAACGCGTTGCACAGCTTCCCGCTTGCGGGGTCTGTACCGTGATGCGAATATGCGAACTTGTCTTCATATAAAACCAAACCCGCCGCCGTACTCCCGCCTGCGAAGGTGTACCGGTCCGGCATGTCGCAGGCGGTGTATTCGTTCGCGAGAAAGGTTTCGATTGCTTCTGTGACGCCGTACTCCCGGCAGAACGCGCCGATCAATCCTTGCTTTTCGGTCGGGTCTCCTTGCTTCTTGATCTCCTTTTGAATCTTGTCTGCGGATTCGCTGTGCGTCGCCCAGGCAGAGATGTCGCGCCAGTCGTAGTATGTACTGAGTAGCTCGTCCGCCGCCATGGGCGCGCCGTCAACGTAGTGGAAGTAGTATTGTCCGTCTTTCGGTGTAGACTGCCAGAACATCAGCCGCGACGGCTCAAAGGTCGTAGGGTCAAATGCGTCCATCCCCAATGTATCCGCAACGCGGCGCCCTATGGCTTCGTACTCATCGGCAAAAACAGGCCTGTCCAACAACACACACAGCCGCAGCCGCGGTTTATCCGGCGTGTGCTTGTGTGTGGAGTACACAACAGCAGCGCAGCCGTATTGCAACGCGTAATCCTCTACAACGCTCATGTCTTTTACCGAATCTATATCTAACGTTAGAATCTGCCGGCTCATGATGCTGCCGTTTTTACGGCGACCGCCGCTGACGATGCCGCCGACAAAGCCGCCGACATCCTTAATCTCATCCTGCCGCACACGCGGCATCTTGCTGAATTCCGCCATCGTCTCGTGCGTATAATGCGGAGCCGCCAGCCTTGCGACGAAGTCCGCCCACAGGGTTTCCCGGTTCTGCCAGTGGATTTCTCGGCGGCTTTTACCGTATGCAATTGTGACCGCTTCGTCCGGTGCAACGTTTGTGATTATGTATTGCGGACTTGCCATTTGTTCACCGCCTCGGTTAATCTTTCCGATAATATTCTGTTTCGTACGCGTCCGCTCGCAAAGGCAATCCCTTCGCCCAGCTTAGTTCACGACCCATGGTTTCCGCACAATCACGCAGCGCCTGCGCGGCAGCCTCTTTTTCGCACTCGATCACAACTTCATCGTGTACATGCATAACGATTTTATACCCCGCCGCATCCAGCGCCAGCATTGCCTCCGCCAAGCAGTCCCGTGCGATCGCCTGCGTGATGTTCTCCACCAACTTCCCGCCGTAGGTGTCGAGAGACTGCCAGCCCTTGGTGTCCTGGTTCACGCCGTCATACGCAATCTTTTTACCGAAATCGCCATCCGTCAAGTGCGCCCGGAGGTAAGAGAGCCGCCGCCCAGAGGGTAGCTGCACAAACAATATGCCGGGCTGGTAAATGAACTGTACGCCGTGCTTACCTTTAACCGTTGTTTTATCAGCGACCGCTTTCATGGCCGCGTTTTGTGTGTCGTGCCAGAGCTTCACAATCTTTCTGTTTGCATTACGCCAGCTATCCACTAACGCGGGCAGCTCCTCTTCCGTCAGGCCGCCCTTCAGCGCGCCCATGCGTATCAGCGCCGCGGGGCCGCCCTGGTAGCCGAGGGACAGCTCTGCGACCTTACCCTTCTGCCGGAGCGGACTGCCTTTTGTGACGCTATCCAGCGGCACGTGGAACATCTGTGCGGCGGATGCTTCGTATATTTTTCCATGCGTACGGAACACTTCCATCCGCCATGCCTCCCCAGCAAGCCACGAGATCACGCGCGCCTCGATGGCGGAGAAATCTGCCACGATGAACGTTTTACTCTCACCCGCAATAAATGCCGTACGGATAAGTTCGGATAACACACCCTGCGTGGAGCCGAACAGCAACTCCAGATCGTCATAGCACCCACCGGTCAACGTCCGCCGCGCCAAATCGATATCCGGCGAGTAGTTCTTTGGCAGATTATGCACCTGCACTTGCGTGCCCGCCCAGCGCCCGGTTCGGTTCGCGCCGTAGAAACGCAGCGCACCGCGTATGCGGCCATCCGTGCAGCGTGTCCGCAGCATGGCTTCGTACTTCCCCACTGACGACCTTGACATCTGTTTCCGCAAGGTCAACAGGCGGGTCACATCCGGATCGTCCGTCTCGGTTAGCAGCTTCTCGATGTTTTCCTTGTCCACGCTTGGTATCTTGCGCTTTAACTTTTTTTCCAGCCAGGTTTTGAGTTGTGCCGTGCTGTTGGGGTTAGCAATCCCCGTCAAGGCCATCGCTTCTGCCGTGAGGGCGTTTTTACAACGTTCATTGCAAGTGATTGCGTGCTGCACCATTGGCGTGTCTACTAAAACACCGGCAGCGTTTATTTTTTGGTCAAGCCGCCACAGTTCGGTTTCACGTGCGGGTACGGTATAAAACGATATTTTCCGTTTTATTTCGCGCTCCACTTCCACATCTTGGCGGCAATATTCAACAAAGGTCGCCCATTTATCCGGCGCATGCGCCGGTAGGTTCCGCGTCCGGCCGCCGTTGATTTTTGTAGGCTTGCACGGCTTTGAGAAGTAGTTAATCAGATTTTTACCCTCTGTCATCTTCTCCTCCGCCAGTTTCAATGCCGCCGCGACCGCGCCTAGGCTCGAAGGCAAGCCCAGCATCGCAGCGTGCACGGCCGTACAGCGCCACTGATTGATATGTATGGGTATACCGCGTCTTCGCAGACAGGTCATCTCAAACGCGGCGTTATACGCTGTTTTGTATACCTCGGGGTCGGATATCGCTTCCAGTATCGTTATCGGTATCTGGCTCCCGGAGGCCAAGTCCACAACTTGCACGGGCTCATCATCAAACGCATACGCAAACAACAATATCTCGAAAGCCGGGGATTCCGTGTAGGGGTGCACCCCGGCTTTCAGCAGATCGACGTCGCTGTATGTCTCCAGGTCAATCGACAGCGTCCGCATACGCATCAACCCAGGAAGTTGTCGTCATCGTACTCCGGTTCGAAGTCGTCGTCGAAGTCTTCCGCCGCGCTTGTGCGTCGGCCGCTCAGCCGTTCGCCATCTTTAATTTTTTGGAGGCCGTTCAAGCCGACAGCGATGCCTTTGTTTCCGTTTGTGTCGAACGGGTAAAAGCTGATACTGGCGCGGGCGAAGCAGCCGCTGTACACTTTATCCTCATCGTCAATCGGTTCACGTGCGACATCCACGATGTCCGGCGCGTCCTTGCTGTTCGCGTTGATAAAGTAGTGCCCCGCGTAGTTCTCATCGTCGGCGCGTTCCTCGTCACCATCGCGCAACGGGAGTTTCAGTTTACCTTTGAACTTCGCGCCGAACTTTGTCACACCGGCCTGCGCTGCTGCGTCGATTGCTATGCGGATTTTTTTGAGTGTGGCCGCATCCTCTTTTTCGATGAGCAGACAAACGGAGTACTTCGGGTCACTGCCATTGATGGCTTTCGGTTCCCATATATTGGCGTAGCTCAAACGCGTAACGCCTGTGATAACTTGTGTTGCGGGTCTTTCTCTGACCGCTGTTCCCGTGGACATCTAATCAATTCCCTTCATGAGTTTTTTCTTGTCTTTTTTCGATAACTTCATAAACGCATCTGCCGAGATGCAGAACGCAGTTCTCGCGCCTCGGAGTGCGACATACGGAACACCGTTGGCGTGAAACTCTTCTTCCTGATACGCCATAAGCGCATCTACGTCATACGGAATGTTCTTGCTATTTGCTAAAAGTTTGTTACGTAGAAGAGGGTTTTTCACCGGAGCGTTCATTCGTCCGCCTCCGTCGCAAAGCCGTCGTCGAAATCTTCCGCGGCGTTTGTTATGTGCAGCGCTGGATGCTCGTCCGAATCCTCCACCAGCTTCGGTGCGCCCGGCGGTCTTAGGATCAACCCGGACGGTTCCAGAATTGCGCTGAATTCCTTCTTGCCGATTGCTTTTTCCAGCGCGCCAATGCCCAGCAATGCTCTTGTGTATATCTCGTCCTCGGCATAGCCCTCTGCGCGGAGCTTTTCCGCGACGGCAGCCTCATCGGCATATTTCCGCCGACCGGTAACTTCGACCAGTTTATACCCCGGCCACAGTTTTCCCTTGAGCGCTTCCGCCAGCGCGTAGGCCTCCAGTTTGTCAGCCCATAACTTGAGCGGCTTCAACTGTGCCAATATGTCGGGAATCTCTTCGTCACTTAACAGTGGGGGCAGCGCGAAGTCATGCCGCGTCTGCGCGAGGTGGTGTGCAGCGTGTTCACGGCAAGTGGCAAACACCTTGCAAAAACGGCAATGCCCGCCGGGTGTCGCCACGCCTTCACCCTTGTGCGCCAGTATTGCAACCGGGCGTAGCTCGTTCTCCGCCCAAAGCTTGAGTTCCGCGACGGTCATACTGTGTTTGGAGATATTGCTTAATCGGGACTGATAGATCGTCATGCTAACAGCGTCGATCGCATACTGGAAATCGTACGCTTGCAACGCACCGAGCGCGTACAGCATCATCTGTTTGTTTCCTTCCGCTGATACGGTTACACCCTTGCCATACTTGTAATCAATGATCTCCAGCACACCGTCTGCGATGATAATAACATCCCCCGTGCCGAAACCTTCCGGTACATAGGCGCTGAAATCCAGCCGTTGCTCCGTCAAGCACACCGCATCAGGCGTTTTCTTTTTTGCTGCCTGGTACTTCCCGTGGACGTAGTTTCCGAAATCGCCGCAGTGCTCCTCCATTTCGGGGTTGTATAATTCGTGCTGCTTCAACGCGTCAAACGCTTTTGTAAACGCGCGTTTGTTCATGTGTTGCAGGTTGTAGCGGTTGATTAGATCCGCCAGCTCATGCGCCAGCGTGCCTTCCGCCGCATAGGAAGAAGTTGTGTCTGGCAGCCCTTCTTCCCGCCGCGCACTGGGCGGGCAGTTGAACCATTTCTCCGCGCCGGAGGCGGACAAAAGCGCGTGCGCCACTACATCGCCTCCAGCCGGGTATAGAATGCGTCACGTTGGTCAGGTGTCAGCTCCGGGGCTGTCGCCGCGCCGTACTCCGCCAGCAGCGCCTTAATGTCTTCGCGGCGACCCTTGCCCGCCAGCTCCGCCGCAAGCTTACGGATTTCCTCAAGAGAACGCGGCGCAGTTTTTGGGGCTTCTGTTGCCTGTTGCTCCACAGGCGCCGCCTCCGGCTTGTCCGCTGTGGGTTCCTGCTTTGCCGACACTTTTGCTTTCGGCCTTGTTGGTGCGGGTAGTTCCTTTGGCACGGCGTCGGGCTCCGGCGTTTGCGGCAGCGTAAAACTTTGCATCAACGCAAATAGTCGGTCGCTTAACGTGACTTCGATTGTCATCTTTCCTGTGATTTCCATATCTATTCCTCCTGTGTTTGAACGTTTTGCAACGTGATTTTGATTACATTGCCGTCTACATAACCCATCTGCTTCAACGCGAGACGCTGTATGTAAAGTGTTCCGATGACAGGTGCGTCTGATTGTTCCGTGAAACGCACCGTGTTCTTTGTCTCGCGCTCCTTGGCGAACTCAATGTCCACTTGACACTCCTCCCTGTAGGCCTTATAATGGCCTTATTGTTAATGCATTTTATTACCTGCCCACCGTTCCCCCGGCGGGCTTTTTACTTTATCCGAAACCTTCCCCGCCTGCCCCCTCGGCAGCTCCTCAACGCGCTGCTTCCTCTATCATGTATATCAACTGCTGTACTTGGTTATCTCTAGCGGCATCCCTAGCGGCATCCCTAGCGGCAGACCAAGCGGCAGACCCAGCGGCAGACCCAGCGGCATCAGCGGCAAACCTAGCGGCAGCAGCGGCAAACCAAGCGGCAGACCAAGCGGCAAACCCAGCGGCAGACCCAGCGGCAGACCAAGCGGCATCAAGTTCCTCTCTGCTTGCTTGCCCTCTTGCGTACCGCTCCGCTGTTTCTATGGCATCCAAGCTTCTTTTATCGGGCTTCTCCACGCGCTCCATCGCCTGTCGTGCGCACCAACATGCGAACAGGCGGGCGGTGCTGTCATCTATCAAACCACCATATAGTACAGCCCATAGCCTTTCTTCTGCGGAGGCCTCATGCAGCGCTAAAATATCCAACGCGCTCCATTCTTCTTGCCGCGCACCGATTTCCCGCAGGAGTGCCTCTTTCCTCGGGTCGTCAAGCCAGCATGGTTCGCATTTCATAAATTCTTCAAGCGTTGTTTTCTTCGCCCCGTCCGCCTCCTCATTTCCTGTACCCTCTCTTTACTCCTTGGCAGCCCCTCAACGCGCTGCTGTATGTCATCGGTCTGTGCAGCGTAGCGCCAATCACGCCGTTCCTCCAGTGCGCCTTTGAACGTGCAGACGAGCGCGCCCACGACCGCCGTGCCGATAACGCCAAGCTCAACCGCGCCCAGCACCAGCGAAGCAATCTGTGAACCATCCATATCCCTGCACCTCCCGCCATTGTTAAAATGAATACTGTGATACAATCTGTTGTTGTCATGCGATGCCTCCTTGCGTGGTTACCTACATATCTGCTCAAAGTCCATGCATTTCCTTCGTGTAGCCTTCCTGTCGACCTTGTGGTGTCTGCAAGTCCCCATCCATGAAGGTAGTATCCATATTGCGTCCGGCTCCTTCTGTGGCTTGTACGCGCGGTAATGCACGCAGTTACAGCAGACTTTCTCTTTGCTTGGCACTTGGATTTCTGGCATGTGGTGCGCCTCCTTT
>JGI994J12354_10005088_pt1 | contig 11468 bp, 12 predicted proteins | sample IntmicLarv3ML3BL_FD_12354 | JGI IMG/M metagenome (IMG submission 12354) | reverse complement strand
AAAGACGGCAGTACAAAATATGAATATAATTCAATGAATAAACCTGTAAAAATACAAACAAATACAGGACAAGTATTGGAAAATGTTTATGATGCCGAAGGTTTTAGGGCTGAAAAAAGTGTTGACGGAGATATTTCTAAGTTTGTATTCTCAGGTTGGGATATTATTGCGGAAACTGATAAAGATGACAATATAAAAGCAAGAGAAGTAAGAGGATATAGCTTACTCGCCAAAGAAAACGAAAACGGTAAATATTATTACAGCCATAATGACCATGGCGATGTGGTCTATTTAACAGATGGCACTTCTGCTGTCAAAAATCAGTACGAGTATGACGTTTTTGGGGATATAAAAACCGAAAGCGAATCAGTAATAAATGCTTTTAAATACGCGGGAGAGCAGTATGATGCACAAACAAGCCAATATTATTTAAGAGCGAGGTTCTATAATCCAAGAACTGGACGATTCACCCAGGAGGATGTTTATCGTGGCTCAGGGCTAAATCTTTATGTGTATGTAAGTAATAATCCTGTTTTATATGTTGATCCAAGTGGATTTGCATTAACTATAAAGCAAGTAACGAAAGCACTCGATGAAGATGATTTCGGAAATAAGTATGTTAATAATAAAAAACACTATACAGCAATTAAATCCAAATTAAATGGCGGAGATAAATTTAAAGGTGAATTGCAATCTCATCATGTGTTGCAAGGTCAATGGGGTGATGAAAACTTAAAAAAATTTGGTTACAGTCGTGATTTAGCACCCACTATCACTCTTGAAACTTCTGATGGAAAAGGTAGCAAAAAATTACAATTACCTCATACTATGGTTAGCATTAGCCAAAACGCTAGATCAACAGGTAGATCATCAACAAGTTTGATGGATGAATTGATATTTGGAGGAGTTGATTTAGTTAATGCGAATATTGAAATTGGTGTTATAGAGGAGCAACTAAAAAGAAACTTTAAAATGATTGATAAATTAGAATCCAACAGTTTAAAGTTACTGGAAAGTTTAGAAGCATGGAGAAATTACGAGGATAATGGCGGGAAAATTAGTAAATCTTTAAAAACAAGAATGGAAAAAATGAAAGATAAATCTCCAGAGAAATATAATTTAAAAAGAAGTGATTTAAAGGAATTAGAACTTAGTAATGAAAATAGGCAACAAATTATTGACGAAGTAACAAAGGAATATCACAGAAAACATCCAGAAGAAAACGAAAAAAATGCAAAAAAATGCAAGTAAAATGCCAATATTAATTGTTGTTTATAGAGTTATTACTTCTCACTTGAAAATGAGACATAATCTTTGAAAAATGAGATTTTTGTGTGTAGAGAGTTTAAGACTATTATCTAAAGACCTACTTGGTTATGAGAACGTAAGGTTCAACCTGTCTTAAACGAACGCAACAATAAGAGGTTTGCTGACAGCCCTTGAATGGGGTGTCATCAGACCAATTAACCCTCATTATGGGTTTTGGCAACAGGATGGAACAATGCATGGCTGGATGCGATCTCCGCAGATTTATAGTAGTAGAGAGGAGTTTAAAATGAGTTTTATAGACCACTTGCATAAGGAGTTTAAAATTGTTGAGGATACAGAGTTAGAACCAGGACATGAAAAGAGATTAGAACAGATATATTCAATACTCACAATGAATTTGCCATCGGAATGTAAATTTATTCTTGAAAACTATGCTTGGTTGACACTTGAACTTAAACATCGATATGGTTATGAAATAACAATTGCTCTATCAGGAACTCGTTCTTTTCTGGTAGATTTGATTACTATGCAAGAACGAGGAATTGAGATTACAGGAAATTTTATACCCATCGGCAACGATATAGGTGATTTATGGTATGTGTATGGGATGGGTAATGAGGGATTAGGTTTATACTTAACTGAGAGCAGCATTTTGCATAAAAATGATTACATTAAGTTGGCTGATTCTATTTCCGATTTTTTTTGTAAGGGAATTGGCATTGAGAAGTTGAAAGATAGTTGACAGAAAATTTTTTTATTCAAACCATAATAGGAGGATTTTAAAGTGAATTTTTTAGAAAATTTAGATAAAAAATTTAAAATTGCAGAGATAATTGAGTTAGAAACGAATGAGAAAGACTTAATACCTAAGATATATGACAAATTAAAAATAGATTTGCCAGAAGAGTGCAAAATTGTTTTTGAAAATTATGGGCTATTAGAAATAGGGACTCCACACCCAGATGGATATGACCTCTCAATTATGTTGTCTGGTCCTCATCGGTTTTGGGAAGATTTGTTTTTTTTAGAAGAATACTCAACTGAGTTTATAGGTAATGTTGTAATAATCGGCAACGATGTGAATTATTTTTATTTGTATGGTATAGGTAATGAAGGATTAGGATTTTATTTTGCTGAAGCCGATTATATGCATAAAGATAACTATATCAAATTATCTGATACCCTTGCTGATTTCTTTTGTAAAGGAATCGGTGTGGATAAATTTACAGAATTTTTTAATTTCTAGTTTAATCAAATTTATTTGGATGTAAAATGCAACAATTGAAATTAGTTATTTATAATGGTACGAAATATTCAAGAAATAAATTATAGTAAATGCAAAAAACATAAATTTGATTTCGCTCTTGTAATTAATTTAACGTTATTATGGAGGAAAAATAATAACATTTGAATAATTTCTAAAAGAGTTAGGTGATGGCAACGGAAATGATGTCATGAGTAGTATACATGCTCAAGTAGAAAGCGCGTATTTAGAGCTTGTGAGAAATGATGGCTATGCTTTAAAGTATGTGAAGAAACAAACAGCGAAAATTTGTTTAGAGACCGTAAAAAACGACACGACAAACGCATGAATTAAAAATAAATAAGGAAATAAACTCTCAAAACCGTTATAATCAAGAAATAGCCGCTGATTATATATGGAAGAATTAATAAAATATTTAGAAACCGTAATAGATTTAAGACAAGCTAAAAAAGTAAAATATAAGATGAGTGACATAATAGCAATAGTATTTTTCACAACATTAGCTAATGCGGAAAATTGGTCAGAAATATATTTATTTGCGAGTCTGCATGAGGAATATTTGAAAAAATATTTGGAATTGCCAAACGGAATACCTTCTCATGATACGATATCACGAGTTTTTGCGACGGTGAACAGTGACAAAAATTACATTTGATGTGGAACGAACTAATAACCAATGACGAGAAAGAAAAAGTAAAAACGATATTGGCTATAGACGGTAAAACTCAACGCGGCAATGGAGCTATTGATTTGATTAATGCTGGAATTGATTTGAGCGTTGTAGAAAAACAACTAGAGCTTAATTATGAGATGGCAAAAAAACTTAAATCTATGAATAAGCAAATGAAAACTGAAGATTTAGATACGCTTAAATATAATGAAAAAGAAATTTCTAAGAAAGTAAAAGCGGCTTATGATGAAAAACATCCTGAAGAATCGAAAAAGCAGTCAAAGGGATGTCCGTAAAACTAGGAGGATTTAAAATGAGTTTTTTAGAAGAAATAAATGAAAAATTTGAGATTGTTGAAGTATATGCTTTAAAATCAGATGATGAAAAAATGTTGGAGGAAATATATAGTAGTTTAACTATGAATTTGCCGGAAGAGTGTAGATTTATTTTTGATAATTACGGATATATCACCTTTGAGGTTATGAATCCCAAAGGATATGAAATTACAATATCACTATCTGGCCCGTACGGTTTTCTACAGGATTTAAGGACTTTGCAAGATTGGCCAATTGAAAATGTGGGGAATGTCGTGCCAATCGGTAATGATATAGGGGATATGTTATATTTATATGGAACAGGCAATGAAGGGCTAGGATTGTATCTAGCCGAAGTAGGTGCTTTGCACAAAGATGAGTATGTTAAATTAGCCGATTCAATTTTTGATTTTTTCTGTAAAGGTATAGGAATCGACAAACTCTAATTGAATGCGAAAGAACAAATTTAAAGAAAAAAGTATCACAAATAATTATAAGAGTACTGATAAATAGGTACTTGACTTAAATGAGGAGGAAGTGTAGTGAAGTTTGAAGAGTTTCTGAAAGAAACAGCCTGTAAAGAAGAAGATATTATTGAGTATAGCGTAAAAGAAGTAATAGAGAATACAGCAGCAAGAGAACTTATAAGTAGTGTTTGTATGCAATATGTACATGAGCAGACAGCAGAAAACTGTTTGGCTGTTGTAAAACTTGATGGATATGCTTTGCAATACATAAAAGAGCAGACAAAAGAAATTTGTTTGGAAGCCGTAAAAAATGATGGCGGTGCTTTGCAATATGTAAAACAGCAAACTCTCGACATTTGCTTAGAGGCTGTGAAAAGACAAAAATTAAAACCGGGATCTAGTTATTACTCAAGGGATATAACAAGACATGAATCTTTACGATATGTGAAGGAACAGACTGAAGAACTCTGTTTGGAAGCTGTGAAAGCTAATGGGAAAGTGTTACGATATGTTAATGAGCAGACACCGGAAATTTGTTTGGCGGCAGTAAAAAATAATGGAGATGCTTTGGTCTATGTAAAAAACCAAACATCGGAAATCTGTTTGGAAGCTGTAAAAAACAATGGGAAGAGTTTGAAATATGTGAAAAACCAAACATCGGAAATCTGTTTGGAAGCTGTAAAAAATGATGGAGATGCATTGCAATATGTGCATGAACAAACAGAGGAAATGTGTTATGTTGCCGTGAATCAGAATGGTTCATCGTTACAATATGTGTGCGAGCAAACAGAAAAAATGTGCTTAGAAGCTATAAGGACGAACGGCGAAAATACTTTTGGACATGAAAAATATAAATTTACAGATGCTAAATATATAAGAGCTTTTGAATATGCGAAAATGCAAACCCCCGATATTTGCAGAGAGGGAGTAAGGTGTAATAAATATACAGTTAGTTTTGTAAATAAAAATGTCATAGGTGATGCTCTTCCTAAGTTTTTGAAAGAATTTAATTGTGAAGAAGAGCTCATTAATGAATACAGAGGGCTCGAAGCTTTGGAGATGGCGGAAAAATATGGTATGTTACCGGGTATGCACGAACAAACTCTTGAATTGTGCTTAACCGGAGTGAGAAAAGAAGGCGATTCTTTGATATATGTAAAAGAGCAAACGCCTGAAATTTGTTTAGAAGCAGTAAAACAATTTGGTCGTGCTTTGCGGTACGTGAAAGAGCAAACGCCTGAGATTTGTCTGGCTGCTGTTAACTGCGACGGGGAAGCGTTACAGTTTGTGAGAGAACAAACTCCCGAGATTTGTCTGGCTGCTGTAAGACAAAAAGGAGAGGCTTTACAATATGTAAAAGAGCAGACAGAGGAAATTTGCATAGAAGCGGCGAAAAGAAATAGTTTTGCTTTCAAATATGTTAAGAATTATACAGAAAAATTCTTGAAGTCTGTGGATTGGAGTTGTATTTCCAAATACGATGCAAAAATTCAAAAAGAACAATCGAAAGAATTGTCATTAATGATTGTAAAACAAAACGGAGAGCATCTGTGTTTTGTACGTGAGCAGACAGAGGAAATTTGCTTAGAGGCTATGAAGAATAATGGTTCTGCATTGCGCTATGTAATGGAACAAACCCCAGAGATTTGCTTGGCAGCTGTAAGACAAAATCCACAGGCTATTCAGTATGTGGACAGAAGAATTTTTACTTGATAAAATAGCAGAGATAAATAAAACCATATAAGTGATTTACAACCATTTATATGGTTTTATTTAATTGGCAATTATTAAAAATTAAAAGTTTGAATATGTTATATAAAGTAATTTCACCGAAAGGCAATAAAAAAATATTTGAGTATGACAGAAACAATCGCCTGACAAAGCAAGTAACCATTTTGGATAACGGTAAAAAACGTATTCAAAAAATAATTTATGATAAGTGCGGAAACCCGATTGAGTTTATAGATGCAAACGGGAATTCACAAAAAATCGAATACGACCTTCTCTCAAGAGTGACAAAAGAAATAGATGAAGAGGGAAACGCAACAAGATTTATGTACACGCCTACGGGGAATATGCAAAAAATAATAAACCCTATAGAGTACAAAAACAACGGCGATAACGGCGCAGGCAAAACATTTTTTTATGATAACTTGGACAGATTAATAAAAACGGTAAACGAAAATAACATTGCCGAAGACATCATAGAATACGATGAGAATGACAATATTTTATCTGTAACCGATGCCGTCGGTGTATGTACAGCTTATAACTATGACTTTGGCGGCAGAGTAACAGAAATACTACAAAATCAAAAGAAACTCCAAAGTTATAAATATAATGCAATGGATGAAATAACTGAATCCATAGACGGTGAAAATAATAAAACTAAGTTTTTACTGGATAAATGGAGCAGAATAATAAAAATCGAAAAAGCAAACCAAACAAAAGAATTTTATAGCTATGATAATGCAGGAAATATAACAAGCACGGTAGACGGAAACGGAAATACAATCAACTATATCTACAACAGCTTAAACAAGATTAGATATGTCATGGATCAAGAAATTATGACAGAAGAGTTTAAGTACAATAAAGAAGGTTTATTCGTTTACCATAAAGACAGAAATGAAAATATTATAAAGCGAAAATACAACTGCGACGGCAAGGTTGTTTCCGTTACAGACCAAGATAACAGACGGCTGTTTAGCTATAAGTATAATTTAGACGGAACGATACAAACGGCAACGAGTGAAAAAATATCGTATAATTACAAATATGATAAACTCGGACGGCAAACACACAAATTTAATAACAGCAAACTGCTTTTGGAATACAACTACGATGATAACGGAAATTTGAAAATTCAAAAAGACATAACAGGCAAATTTACGGAATATTTTTATGATTTACAAGATAGAATCAGCGAAGTTAAGGATTCGGGAAAAACAGTCGCAAACTATGAGTATGGAGAAGACAGCACCATAAAAACTTTTACTCTCGGAAATGGTGTTAAAACAAACTACCAATACAACGCCAATAAAAACATAACTAAAATTTCCATGTTTTTAAAAGACGGCAGCGTTTTAACAGAAAACGATTATGTTTATGACAACAATAATGTTCAAACAGAAAAATCAGAAAACGGCATTAAAACAAAGTATTCTTACGATAATATTTATCAAATCAAAGATGTTATATATAACGAAGGCAAAGACACACAGGAAAGGGAGGAATTTAAGTACGACAACGCAGGAAACAGGATAGAAAGGATTTTCTGCGACAAAAAAGAAGAGTAATTTTATAATGCTAAGAACCAGTTAACAAGCAAGGCAAGCAAAGATTCTACCGTGAAATATTTATATGACAAACAGGGAAACACTCTTGAAGAATCATCAACAAAAAATGGCATTACAAAATATGAATACAATTCAATGAATAAACCTGTAAAAATACAAACAAATACAGGACAAGTATTGGAAAATGTTTATGATGCCGAAGGCTTTAGAGCTGAAAAAAGTGTTGACGGAGATATTTCTAAGTTTATATTCTCTGGTTGGGATATTGTTGCGGAGACTGATAAAGATGACAATATAAAAGCAAGAGAGGTAAGAGGGTATAGCTTACTCGCCAAAGAAAATGAAAACGGTAAATATTATTACAGCCATAATGACCATGGGGATGTTGTCTATTTAACAGACGGCAGTTCTGCTGTCAAAAATCAATACGAGTATGATGTTTTTGGGAATATAAAAGCTGAAAGTGAATTAGTGGCAAATGCTTTTAGATACGCAGGAGAGCAATATGATGCTCAGACAAGTCAATATTATTTAAGAGCTAGGTTTTATAATCCGAAGATTGGACGATTTACTCAAGAAGATATTTATCGTGGTGCGGGACTAAATCTTTATGTATATGTAAGTAATAATCCTGTTTTATATGTTGATCCAAGCGGGTATTTAAAGCAAGTTTTTGAATTAGATGTGGATGTTTGGAACAAAGAGAAGAACCCAGCTGAGCGTGCAAAAATGCTGAATGATATATCTCAGAAACAAAATTACTCTCAAAATGATCTTCAGACTTTTTTTGATGCAACTGCGGTTTATGATAAAGACAACAAACTGACAAATGTGTTTGAAATACCAACTAATGATACGGAGGTAGGTACATTGGGAAATTTTGAAAAGTTTTTTAATAAATTGTCTGCGGAGCAGCTTAATACTTTATATAAAAATACAACTATAAAAAAGGAACTTACAAACTCTTCACGACTAAGACATGGTGGTGGTGATCATGAGTGGTTTATGGTTGCCTATGCTAATAAAGCCAAAGAGTGGAAGTTAGACTATAAACACATTGTTGGAGCTGTTAATAAAACATTGGAGTTAGAATTTATTAATATCGCAGATCCTAAAAATCCAGGTTCTAAAATCAGTGGTTCTCACACGAATTCAAGGGCTGGGAACTATGCACATAAAGAACTTGAAAATATGATTAAGACATCTTCAAGTTGGGAAGAGTATAAGGCAAAACTATTGCCATGGGCAGATAAGCATGTAAAATTAACTACGGAAGATGGGATCATATATGGGGCAGATGCTTTGACAGGAGTGCTTACTGATGATAGACCAAAAAAACAAAACAAAGCTTGCAATTAAAATATCCATTTTTTGGTTTTTTCAACTTGATATGTCAAAAATCGTTCGCGAAGTTTCAATTTGTTGGCAAATTGGTTCTGTTAACTTGACATGGTGAAAATGGCTCATAAAGCTATTAAGTTGTGGTGAATGTCAGGGAGATAATTTATGGTCTTGTAAATGCTTATTTTATAGGATTCCATAAATATCCTCCCGGATTAACTTAACAGAACCCTATTTTGTCTATTTTGTATAGGAGGAAATATTAATGATGAGAGTACCCAGTGATAAGGGCGTATGGAATGAAGTCGATGATAAACAATCAGTATGGATAGGTAAAACGAGTATTCGTGATATTAATGAAATGTGTACTTACTTAGAAGAGTATAAAATTTATGGGGATCTTTATGAAAAAAGCGATGATCCTAAGGAGGACGAAGACTTATATAATAAACGCTGCAAATATGAGAAGTTTCATGAGGATGGTATGATCAACATAGCTATAGGTGAAGATTTTCTTATAAGTTATGTTGACACAGACTATACAGTTGTAGACTTGTTAAAGGTAAGTACAAATGATACTAAAAAGTTATTCAAAGAACTGGATCTTGTGGAAGAAGTAACGGAAATGCTTGGTCAAAAACTAGATGATGAGTATAACGTTGCAATTTCTCTCGGCAAACTGGATTATAGTGGGAATATAAAAGAGATTTATAATGAAAAGTATGGTTATTTTAAATTTATCGGAGTTTTTCCTTGGTAATTTGGAAAAAATCCATTTTCCATAGCCTTTAATGTATGGTGATAAAAATTAAACTAATAAAAAATTACGTTTAATAATTCTAGGTTCTGTTAACTTTAAATGGTGAAAACGGCTTATAAAATTTTAATTTATGGGCAAATTATTAGGGTATAGTTTATGGTCTTTAAAACGCCTATTTTACGGGGCACCATAAACTTCCTCCAAAAATAAACTCAGAACCCGATTCTATACTAGGAGGACGTAGAATGACATTTAAAGAATTTCTAAAAGAGTCAAACTGTAAAGAGGAAGATGTTATTGAATATACTGAAAAAGAAGTGCTAAAAAAAACAAAGCAGCACAGTTCTAATGGTTTATATATGAAATATGTGCATGAACAGACAGAGGAAATTTGTTTGGAGATTGTAAAAATCGGTAAATATGCTCTGCAACATATAAAAGAGCAAACAGAAGAAATTTGCATACAGGCTGTCAAAAATGACGGTGGTAATTTGCGATATGTAAGACAACAAACTCCTCAAATTTGTATAGAAGCGGCTAAAAAATATGAAGGTTTACGATACGTAAAGGAACAGACGGAAGAGATTTGCTTGGAGAGTGTAAAACTTATTGGCGAAAGATTGCGATATGTACATAATCAAACAGAAAAAATCTGTTTAGAAGCTGTGAAAAATAATGCTGAAGCTTTGGTATATGTGTGTAATCAAACAGAAAAAATTTGTTTAGTGGCTGTAAAAAATAACGGCGAATCTCTGAAATACGTTGAAAAACAGACGAAAGACATTTGCTTAGAGGCTGTAAAAAATGCAGGAAGTGCTTTGCAATATATATACGAGCAAACGGAAGAAATTTACTTCACAGCTATAAATGAAAATGGCTCTGCTTTGCAGTATGTACATGAACAAACAGAAAAAATTTGTTTAGAAGCCGTTAAAAATTATGGAAATGCTTTACAATATGTAAAAAAACAAACTCCAGAAATTTGTCGAGAAGCAGTACGGCAAAATAAAATAGCTATTAGGTTTGTCAATAAAAAAGTCTTTGATAATGGTCTTTCGGACTTTTTGAAAGAGTGTAATTGTGAAGAAAGTAGTATTGTTGAATATAAGGGGGAACAAGCTTTAGAAAAAGTAAAAAAATCCGGTGAAACTTTGATGTATATACATAAGCAGACTTCTGAGATTTGTTTAGCTAGTGTGAAACAAAGCGGAGATGCTTTGAAATATGTAAAAGAGCAAACAGAGGAAATTTGTTTATCTGCTGTGAAACAAAACGGTTATGCCCTGCGATATGTAAAGAAACAAACTACTGAGATTTGTTTGGCTGCTGTAAAACAGGACGGAGAAGCTTTGCAATATGTGAAAGAGCAGACTCTTGATATTTGTTTAACTGCTGTGAAACAAAACGGTGAAGCTTTACAGTATGTAAAGGAGCAAACAGAGGAAATCTGTATAAAAGCGGCAAAGAGAAACGGTTTTGCATTTAAATATGCGAAAAATTATACGGAGAATTTTTTGAAATCATTAGATTGGCGACGTATTTCGGTAGAAGATGCAAAAATGCAAAAAGAACAGTCCGAAGAATTATCTTTAATGATTGTAAGACAAAATGGCTGGCATTTGTGTTTAGTGAATAAACAAACCGAGGCAATTTGCTTAGAAGCTGTGGAAAACTATGCAGATGCATTGCGATTTGTAGAAAAACAAACTCCTAAGATTTGCTTAACCGCTGTAAGCAATAAAGGTCCATCTTTACAATACGTAATAGAACAAACCCCAGAGATTTGCTTGGCAGCTGTAAAACAAAATCCACAGGCTATTCAGTATGTGGACAGAAGAATTTTTACTTGATAAAATAGCAGAGATAAATAAAACCCATATAAGTGATTTACAACCATTTATATGGTTTTATTTAATTGGCAATTATTAAAAATTAAAAGTTTGAATATGTTATATAAAGTAATTTCACCTGAAGGTCATAAAAAAATATTTGAGTATGACAGAAACAATCGCCTGACAAAGCAAGTAACCATTTTAGACAACGGTAAAAAACGTATTCAAAAAATAATTTACGATAAATGCGGA
>JGI994J12354_10005086_pt1 | contig 11471 bp, 8 predicted proteins | sample IntmicLarv3ML3BL_FD_12354 | JGI IMG/M metagenome (IMG submission 12354) | reverse complement strand
GCCATCAGCTACAATTGGGACTGGCAATATGGCAGCTTAACGAACGGTTTCTATCAATTCAAAATGGAAATGAGCCCGGTCGACGGCGGTGCAAATATCCCTCTCACCTTCTATTTCAACATCCATGAAGACCAAATTTCTCTTCTCCGTGCGGAATACGGGTTGGACTAAGCTTTTTGTTTCTTCTATTGCAAAGCCCCACTGCCTAATGGCAGTGGGGCTTTGACTTTGCGCAAAACATATCAACTGTTGAAAACCTCGCGGAACACCTTGATATAGGTCAGGAAATCCGAATATGAACATTCCGGCGGCATTCTGTGATCCGGAATCGGGATATACCCGCCCTCGTCAACCGCCGGCTTTAACGTGAGCAAATGCTGCCGGATGGCTTCTTCCCCGTACGGTATCACGCGCTTATCAACCCCGCCGAACATATTCAGACTCCGCCCGTACTTTGTCCGGAGTGCATCGGGCGACGCGTTCCACGTACCCACCTCAACAGGGAAAAGGATGTCAAAACCGGATTCCAACCACGAGGGCACAAGCTTATCTACATCCCCGTCGCTGTCAATCAAGGCAAGCGCGACGCCGTTTTCTTTGTAGAAACGCAGCAACCGTTGGTAGTACGGGTTAAATATATTTTTGTATATTTCCGGAGAGAACAGCGGCCCGGTCTTGCCGCAACAATCCTCGAAGAAATAAACCAAATCGAACTCTACCTTTTGCAGTACGGGACGAAAAAGCGTCATATAGTGCTCCGTGAGATACGCGACCATTTCCTCCAGTAACACCGGGTCGTCATACATCAGATACGATATCTGTTCCACACCCATCCAATCACGCAGCCACCCGTACAAGCTCCCGCCCATAAAACTGTGGATGCGGTCATCACTAGCCAGCGATTCGGCTTTTTGCTCCCAATTCACACCGTACCGGCTTGGGTCATCGGTCGCGAGAAAAGTTTGGAAATGTCTCCACGATTCCCGCGTGGGCACGAGTGCGTGTTTCATGGTGTGCGCAATGCTGGAGCCGCGCTTCGTTGTCTTCACGATTGCGCCGAAGCCATCCTCGAACACGGTGTAGTCACCGGATTCTTCCAACGTGACATGCGGCTTATCGCTCAGCGGTCGTATATCGACCAACCCGTGGCAATCCCATACCCCCTTTTCCCAATCTGGATCTACGCCGGGTATATCGCGTAAGTCGGTCATGCCCTCGCGCTTCCATTGTTCCTCCGTTTCCTGCCAGCAACCGAAAAACAACACCGGCAGCCGGTCAACCTTCTCCCGCCGGAAAATTTTACGAAACCGTTCCCCTTGCCTCATTTTATTTCCTCCTATTGGCTTGCCGGATGTGTTCCCAGCAAGTTCTGCCGCAATATTTCCGTCACCTCGTCAAAGTTTAACGGCTTCCCTACATGCCCGTTCATCCCGGCTACAAGGCATCGCTCCACATCCTCTTTGTACACATTGGCCGTCATCGCCACGATGGGGATACCCTCTGCCCACGGGTTGTCAAGTGCACGGATATGCTGCGTCGCCTCATAACCGTCCATTTCCGGCATTTGGATATCCATAAAAATCATGCCGTATTTTTCTGGCGCTTCTGTGAATAGGCGAACCGCTTCCTTGCCATTTTCCGCAAAATCCATCCCCAGCAGCGTCGGTTCCAATATAGCCTGCACGATTTCACGGTTGATTTCCACATCTTCAGCAATCAACACATGATAGCCCTTGAAAATCTCTGCCGTCTCCGGCTGCGTCGGGTTGCCGTGTTGCATATCTGCGCCCAGATAATCAATGATGACGTCCGCAATGGCCGACGGGAAGATAGGCTTCGTCATATACCGATTCGCGCCAGCCTTCTTCGCTTCCTCATCAATATCGCGCACTTCTGCAGCGGACATAATGACAATACTGGCCTTCTCATTCATCGGACGGAGCTGTTGAATCAGCTCCACGCCGTTCATGACCGGCATCTTCCAATCGATGAAATAAATATCATAACTTCCGTTTTCCCGCACGAGCGTAAGCGCATCCTCTCCGCTGATGGCCGTGTCGCAATGCATGTCGAAATCCCGCATGATTTCGTCAAANTACTCAAGGACAACCTTGTCGTTATCTGCAACAAGAACGCGGATATTCTTCAACTGCTCATTGCCCATTTGCAAGGGCGTATAACTCTTATTACTCACCTGCATCCACACGGTGAAATAGAAAGTCGAACCTTTATCCGGTTCTGTTTCCAGCCAAATCTGCCCATCCATCATTTCGACAATCCGCTTCGATATGGAGAGTCCAAGACCCGTGCCGCCATATTTGCGCGTGGTCCCTTCCTCCGCTTGTTGGAAGGACTCAAAGATATACTCCTTTTGCGCTTCCGTCATGCCAATCCCCGTGTCGTTCACAGAAACCAGTATCTCTGCAACCCCCTCGGCCAAGCTTTTCAGCTTTGCGTCCAACATAATTGAGCCTTCCACCGGGGTGAACTTAACGGCATTTCCCATCAAGTTCGTAATAACCTGTACCAAACGCTGGTCGTCACCGAATAAGTAGTCGGGGATATCGCAATCAATATGCACCATTAGATTTTGCTGCTTTTCATCCGCGCGGAAGCGCATGACATTCACAACGCGTCGTATCGCTTTTTCAAAATGGAATTCAATCGGCGAAAGCGTCAGCTTTCCCGCCTCAATTTTCGACATATCCAGTATATCGTTGATGACGCCAAGCAAATGCTGGGATGCTTCTTCTACCTTGCCGAAGCAGCTCTTTGCACGTTCCAGGCTGTCAACCGATTTGCCGATTGTCGTCATGCCAATCACCGCGTTCATCGGTGTTCGGATTTCATGACTCATGTTGGCGAGAAAATTACTCTTCGCCTGGGAATGTGCCTCGGCGAGTTCTTTCAGCTCCATAATCTTCTCAAAAGGCTTCTTAATAAAGCCGGACGCGATAATGGCGGCAATAAGGCTGAGGAAAGCACTCACAATACCTATCAAAATCATTCCGCGGTCAATAGTACGGAAAGGATTTTCTGACAAGGGCGCAATCACACCCAGGAACCAACCCTCCGCCGATTCCGTAATGGGGCGAAACGCGCATAACCGCGGAACGCCGGCAAGTGTGAACCGGCCTGTCCCGGTTTCAGCCCGCAAGCCGCGCGTAATGACATTAGCGATTTCCTGATAACTTTCGTCCTTTTGCGCCATCACCACGAAGTTCTGCCTGTTTTGCACCCATTCCTTACGGATATTCGCAATGACATACCCTTCCGCATCATCAATGAAAATATGCCCCGTCTCCCAAACGGTAATCGAAGAAAGTAAATTTGCAAAATACATACCGGGCAGTGCGAGCACCAATACCTCCTCGTTCGAACCGGGCAAGGGTGCCACAAGGTAAAATACCACGCCATGCTCCGTTCCCGTTGGCACAGTGGACGTTATCATCACCTGATTGCCGTATGCCGCACGGATACACTCGTTTTCACCCAATCCGGAAACCGGCAGATACACACCGGCCTGCGCGGTCAGTTTCCCGTCCGCATCCAAAATGATTGCACTGATGAACGACGGATACAGCGCAAGCTGCGCCGCCATCTCCGCCGGACGGTCTTCCCTGTCCAACGTTGCGACATGCTCCGCCATTCGTGCGCCCGTCTGTTTCAACAGTTTGATTTCCGCGCCGATAAAATGGTCGGCAACATCCGAAATCAGCAACAGATCCTGCTCCTGCGACGCTTCAATATTGTTTCTGACCAACACAATACCGGTCGTCACACTAAGGGTGATGATGACCAACGTGCTGAGAAGGATAACCGCGATGGCTCTAATGCGTATTGACATAATCCATTCACTCCCTTTTCATGGTGCCCGGAAGACGAATTATCATTTGTAAATGATTCTCCTCAAAAAGACATTCCAGATAATAAAAAAACATCAGCAAACACAATCGACAAGCCTCTCATCTTCTAGTTGAAACCGTTGGCTGTCGGCATATTCGCCGATGTTTAATGGAACATCTCGTTCCCTTCTTTATGATAAATTTTATGTTAAAACATAGAAATATTGACTACAGTATACACGTCCCTTCCTTGTATCACCATCATATCATTTCCCATCACACAAGTCAATGATGTACCTTGCTTTCCGGGGTGATTTTCAATAATTTTACATCTTGTCATATTCGTCCGCCATTTGTGCTTCCATCACTGTTTCCAGCCGCACGAAAACGACCGAATTGGCCGGGCAAAATACATTGCAAAAGAAATCGTTCTGGCCTGTCCTGCATGTATCGACATACCGCCGCTCCGAAGGACGCAGCGTGAGCGTTGCCTCATCCCAATTGCAACTCCCGTCGAGTTTATGCACCGTCAGCAGCTTTAGTCCATCAGGGATGTCGTCGAAAACCAGTTTCACAGTCACATCCCGCACCGCGCGGGGGTCATGATTGACAAGCACTGCCGTTATACCCCTACTGTCCCGCGCGGCCTTTATCCGCACATCCGCCGCAGGGCTTTCGGTGGCCAGCGCCTCCCCACCCATATCCGCCAGCATACGGTACACAAAATACGTCGGCCGCACCTCGCCGCACACGCCGAAAAGCCCCATGCGGTACGGTGTTTTGTTCCAATGCAGGATCATGATTTCCGGTTCCTGGTAGAACCGGCGGAATTGTTCCGCGATAAATACCTGATCCCACACATGGTAATAGAACGTCCCATCCACACCCGTATCCATCATGTCCAAAATGGAGGCGCCCACCACCGCCGGGCGGAAGCCGTCAAACGCGCTTTCCTCCACGCATACATCATCGAAGCCCTTACCGAATTCCGTAATAAAGGTTTCGATACCGCTCTCTTCGCCGTAATACTTCACGAGGAGGGCTTTCACATGCCGCACGGGCGCGGTATGGTCGTTCGGGATATCGCTGTATCGATGCCAGGATACAAAATCAAGCGGCAGCGTTTCCTCACAGCAAAAACGGATAAGCCCTTCCACAAGCGGGCTGTAAACATCCGCGACAACAGGGCCGCCCACCTTGACATGCGGTGCAGCGCATAGAATCGCCTCCTGCGTGATGCGGTAGTATGCATTGTATTCCGCCGGTGTTTTCGTCCAAAACGGACAACCGCCGTTTTCACCGATGTCGCTTTCATTCGAAATTTCCCAATGCGTCACGATTTCCTTCTCCACCGAATACCGATGCACGAGTGCCGCCACCACGCGCTGCCATTCGGCGATGTCGTTCGGCATGACAACGAACTGGTTCACTTCCGGATACAGCACGGAGGGCTTGATGCACAGGCTCGCGACCACCTTTGCGCCCGATGCGGCAAGCGCGTCCATGTACGGGTCAAGCAGCGACCAGTCAAAGGTATCATGAGCGGGATACATGTTGAAATATTCCTGTATAAATGTCCGAACAAGCCGTGGCTTGCACGCGGCAAGGCCGCGCTGCACCTTTTGGGGCAGTGGAAAATTGTTGATGCCGCCGTGCCCGATACTGTGCCGGAACGCTTCAAACGCGCCTGTCACCGTATCGCAATGCACATGCACGGGAATCTGTGGCAGCAGCGAATATGTCTTCTCCATAAATACAATTCCTCCCATGGGTTATATTTTCAGCTTTTCCTTCACGCGCTCATCGGTACGATCCCGCGTCATTAAATCCATCACGGCGTGTCGCGGGTTCTTCTGCGCGTACAACACTTGGTTAATTTCTGCGATAATCGGCATATCGACTTTGTGCCGCACCGCAAGCGCAAACGCTGCGCGCGCGGTGTTTGCACCCTCCACCACCATGCCGATTTCCGCCAGCACTTCATCCAGTGGCTTCCCCTTTCCTAGCAAAATCCCCGCGCGGCGGTTACGGCTGTGCATACTGGTACAAGTCACAATCAAATCCCCGATGCCGGACAACCCGGCAAAGGTAGCCATATCCGCCCCCATGGCAAGGCCGAGTCGCGTAATTTCCGCCATGCCGCGCGTCATAAGCGCCGCCTTCGTGTTGTCGCCGTAACCAAGCCCGTCGGACAACCCCGCGGCCAGTGCGATGACATTCTTCAGCGCGCCGCCAAGCTCCACACCGATAATATCCGTGTTTGTGTACACCCGAAACGCTTCGGACAGCATACAATCCTGCACAGCTTCCGGCACGCCCGTATGGCGTGAAGCCACCACGACCGTTGTGGGTAAGCCGCGCACAACCTCCTCCGCATGGCTCGGGCCGGACAACACCGCCGCGCGGCATTGCGGTGCGGCTGCTTCCATCACCTCCGATAACCGAAGTAGTGTTCTGTCCTCCAGCCCCTTCGATACGCAGGCGACAATCTGTCCGTCCGGCATAAGCGGCGCGAGATTCTCCATCGTGGTTCGTATCGCGCCGGACGGCACCGCGACGAAAAGAATATCCGCCTCATCGCAAGCCTCGCACAAATCACTTGTGACGGAAATACCCGCAGGTAGCGTCACGTCGGGCAGCAGTCTCGAACGGCGCGTTTGTTGCAACTCTACCGCACGGGCAGGCTTGTAGTCCCAAATGCGGACGTGGTGCCCGTTGCCGTGTAAAAGGCATGACAGGGCGATGCCCCAGCTTCCGCAGCCTATCATCGTTACATTCGACATACAACTCACCTTTTTCTTTGATATATCTCCAGTATAACACAGACACGGCTGCCTTTCCAGTGCGAACTACAGCACGCACCTCTATTTTTCTGCTAACAAGCCATTATTGACAGCGGCATATAGAACCCTGTATAATAGAAGACACATCAACCTTGCTGCTGCCGTATGGCGATACCGTGTCGGCATATAGCAGCAAGCGGTACACAACAGGGAGGGATTTGTAATGAAGAAATACATCGCCGAATGTATCGGTACAATGATTTTGGTTTTCATGGGTTGCGGCAGCGCTATGGTATTGGGCTGTGATGCAGCGGGCGGCCATCTGGCGGTCGCGCTGGCGTTTGGCTTGGCGATTGTGGCGACGGCTTATGTCATCGGCGGCATTTCCGGCTGCCATATCAACCCGGCGGTTTCGCTAGCCATGTGGATGCGCAAGAAGCTTGACACAAAAGATTTCCTCGGCTATGTATTATCACAAGTTGTGGGCGCTGTCATCGGCGCGGCGTTATTGAAGCTTCTTACCGTTTTCGGCGTGGCGGATTTAACAGGCGGGCTTGGTTCCAACGGTGTGGCGGGCGCAGGCGGTTTTGCGGGTGCGTTGGTTGTGGAAGTTATCCTCACCTTCATCTTCATTTTTACCATCCTCGGCGTGACTTCGGATGACAGTAAAGGCAGTGTCGCAGGCATCGTCATCGGCCTGACGCTGGCGTTTGTGCATATCGTGGGTATCCCGCTGACAGGCACATCGGTCAACCCGGCGCGCAGCATCGGCCCGGCGCTTTTCGCGGGCGGCGATGCGTTGCGTTACATCTGGGTATTTATTCTCGGCCCACTTGTAGGCGCAGCTCTCGCGGCAACTGTGTTCCGCGCTCTCGAGAAAAAATAGGTTTACAACAAGCATTGACACGAAATCCCCCTATACTTTAATATAGGGGGATTTTCATCGCAATCCGGTATGGATTTTGTCCCGCCACTATGGTAAAATTACTACGAATTCAAACAAGCAGGGGATGATACTTTGCGCGAACCGAAAGCCACCAAAGCAAGCAATGGAAGTTATGCGTGTTCACCAAGTACGGTTTATCGCCATCAACAGCGGCATAGACAGCGCAGACTCGAACACATTGGAGTTTACGCAAGGGCGCGGAGAATATCATGCGTGAAGATGTGCAGGAACGGCAACCGCGCAGGGCACAGGATATGGAACTATAAATTAACATAGCGCGGCAGGATATTTCAATCTATCCTGCCGCGCTATGTTGCTTAGTAGTCTATTGATTTACTTACCGCTATCTTTTTGTGCCGATAAAAGAGCAATCAAGATAACGACGGTTACGATGCTTGTAGTGACTGCTCCAGCTATGGACATAGTTTCCGGACTAATTATCGCGCTTATGACAGTAACTACTGTCGCAATAACCGCAATCACTAAACAAACTGTAAGAATCTTTTTTGTCTTTGACAATTTCGTCCCCTCCCTCCAAATAGAATTGTCCTGTTTCTTTATTCATTCAAAATAAAACAGCTCCTCAAATTTCTTGTCTAACGCAATGCAAAGAATAAGTGCCAGTTTTGCCGTGGGATAGAATTGTCCCGTTTCAATAGAACTTATAGTGTTTCTTGAAACTCCAACCATTTCAGCCAAAGCTGTTTGAGACAGCTCTTTTTCTGCTCTCATTATTTTTAATCTGTTTAGCAATACAATGTTTTCTTTCATTTCGCAAACACCACCATGCCTTTATTGTAAAATAGCCATTAAGGCAAAAGCAACCGTAGCGATAGCAGAAGCAATAACGCATAATAAATAAGTTTTCTTTTTTGTGAATCGATAGTATGAAAATGTTCCGCCAACCACCCACGCAAACGAAAGCGAAGCTATAGCATTAACAATATTCATATTGTCGGGTATGGAAAAAAATCACAAGAAAACAAGCTACGACAGCGTATACGAAGACTCCAATTTTGCTCCCTCGATAATCAGCATGTTCCATACCTTCATCTTTTTTAGCTTTTTTACTTTTCGCCAAAATTTCCGCTTTTCTGTTTTCACTATTTTCCACAGGGTTACTCATAATTCCCACATCCAAGTTTTATAATCATTTTGACAAGTTTTCTTGTCACGCTTTAGTATACATTCTACCAAGTGTACTTATCAATACGTTGATTGATTTTTTCTTTGTAAATATTTTTTTCTTTGTAAATATTTATTGAACAGCACGGAAACATCTTGTGGATATTTTGTTTGATTTTCAAGGGTAAAAAGTATATTGCCCCTATCACCTCACTTTTGCGGGCTGAAACCCTTGTTTTTACGCACCTTTTTCATGCCTAAATGTCTGCATCTCTGTGTTAGAAAGCAAGTGGAGAACGCCACAGGATTGGAAACCCTTTGCCAACCCCGTTTTTGAAAACAATATCCTGCTTACTCAAACGGAATGGCACTCTTTGAACAGCAGACATCCAAACGCAAAGGACGCGAAGAATAAAAATATTATTGTTATCGGCGGCGGCAGAACGGGAAAGACCCTTTTTTTCTGCTAACCGGATGCAAAATCAACTCGCACTATCATTATTGCAATTTTTCTGCTATACTGAAAAGAACAAATGACATCATGGTGGGCAAAAGGAGTGACGGGATGCGTAGGCTTGTTGAATCCAATCAGGAACGGTGCGTTGGCTGCAACCGCTGCACGCGGGAATGTCCTGTGGAAATGGCAAACATCACCTATCTTGACGACTCCGGCAACCTCAAGGTACGGGTTGACAATGATGCATGCATTGCCTGTGGGTTATGCCTTTCTGTCTGTAAGCATGACGCGCGTGTGTTCCATGACGATACGGAGCGCTTTTTACAAGACTTGGCGAACGGCGTGCCGATTTCGCTGATGACCGCACCATCCATACGCACAGGCATCCCGCAATGGAAGCGTTTGCTGACCTATTTGCGGCAGCTTGGTGTGCGGAAAATTTATGATGTTTCCCTTGGCGCGGACATCTGTATTTGGGCGCATTTGCGTTACTTGGCGGAGAATACACCACGCGGCCTCATTACGCAGCCCTGTCCCGCCATTGTTTCTTATTGTGAACAGCACCTACCAGACAGTCTGCCGCATCTTTCGCCCGTACAAAGCCCGATGGGCTGCACGGCTGTTTTAATGCGCAAATATGACGGCATCACTGACAGCATCGCCGCCATTTCTCCCTGTATCGCCAAGGCACATGAGTTTGATGACATCGGAACCATACAATACAACGTAACCTTTGCAAAGCTGATGGCGTATATCGAACGGAATCAAATCGCCCTCCCCGAGGTGGAAAGCGGCTTTGACCATTCCGAAAGCGGCCTCGGTGCGCTCTTCCCCATGCCGGGCGGCTTGAAGGAAAACATTGAAATGTTCGCCGGGCATCACTACCGCATTGACAAAGAGGAAGGCGACAGCGCATACCACAAGCTAAAGGAATATATGAAAACCCCAGCAGAACAGCTACCGGATTTATTTGATGTGCTCAGCTGCCACGAGGGTTGTAACGGCGGGCCGGGCTGTAGCCATACTATCAATACCTTCCACATGAATGCGACGATGGGTGCAGCGCGCCGTAAAGTACGTAAGCGGCAGCACGCGGCGGAACGTGCGGAGATTACAGCCACGTACAACGCACGCTTCGCACCGGAAGATTTCCTGCGGCAATACACACCGCGCGGTACGGCAGTCGATGTTTCGGAAGAAGCCATACAGGAAGCGTTTGAGCTGCTGGACAAAGATGATTTCGCGAAACAGAACTTCAACTGCGGCGGCTGCGGTTCTGATACCTGCCGCGATATGGCGCGGAAGATTGCGCTTGGCGTGAATATACCGTCAAGCTGCATTGTGCGTTCCCGGGATTCCGTACGGCAGCGGAACAAGGCACTGCGTGAACGGAACGCCGCGTATATCGAAATGATACAAAGCATCGGGGAATACCTGCTTGCCGCGGGCAGCAGCCAACGGAAAGACGAGGTCGTCGAAACCTCCATGAAATCGCTTTGCACGGCTTTGCATAGCGTAGGCGCACATATATGGCGAAAGACGACGGACGAAAATGGTGATATTATCATCCGGCGGCTGTATGGCTGGACGGAGCGCAATGATATTGCTGTGACAGAGGTATACGCAAAAGAATTTCCGCTATGGTTTGAGCACCTGAACAGCGGGAAGCCGATTGTGCAGCAAAAAACAGAAATGACCTTGGAAGAAATTGAATGTTTTGGCGGATTGTCGGAAAATTCTCTCATGCTTCTGCCGACCATGATTCGCGGAGAATTCTGGGGGCTTGTCTCCATCCGGCGGGACGACCAAAACTTCGACGATGAAGAAATCGCCGTCGTTTCCGCTGTTGGCCTGCTTGCCGTGTCCTGCCTTATGCAGCAGGAAATGACGGAATTCCTAATTGAAGCACGCGAGGCGGCGCTTTCCGGCACACGTGCGAAGAGCAACTTCCTCTCGCAGATGAGCCATGAAATGCGCACCCCCATGAACGCCATTATCGGCATGGCAAAAATCGCCGCCAACACGGATAATTTGGATAAGCTACGCAACTGCCTCAGCACCATTGGCTCCTCCTCCACCCATCTGCTTGGGTTGATTAACGATATATTGGATATGTCGAAGATTGAAGCCGGTAAGCTGGAGCTGGCAAACGCACCGTTTTCATTCGAAACTGTGTTGAAAAAGGCGACCGCGCTCGTCACAAACAAGACGGAGCAGAAACGCCAGAAGTTGATTGTCACAACGCAGAAAAATATGCACCTCCATTTCGATGGGGACGAGCTCCGCTTGTCGCAGGTGCTTACGAATCTTTTGTC
>JGI994J12354_10005085_pt1 | contig 11471 bp, 12 predicted proteins | sample IntmicLarv3ML3BL_FD_12354 | JGI IMG/M metagenome (IMG submission 12354) | reverse complement strand
TTCCTGTTTCTATTTCTGTTCCTGTTCCGGGTTTTCTTTCATTGTTCTGACCGACTGACGGCAGAACGCCGTGATCCGAACGTTGCCTTGGACCCGCTCATTCGGGGGAACGTTCACGATGTTTGTTGATAAGGGAGATAAGAGAACTTTGGAAAATTGATTTAATCTTCCTTCGCGTTGACGTTCGTGTGACGGAAACATTAAGTGTTTGTCAGTTGAACGAAAGAGTGCGTTCACTTTTGAGTTCGTCCCCCGGCGTGAAGGACATATGGGTCGCCGGGGAAATATCCAATCTGACGAGACACACGTCAGGTCACTATTACTTCACACTGAAGGATGATCGTTCCGAGATACGTTGCAGTCTCTTCAAGAACGCTCGTTCGAGATTGTCCTTCGAACCGAAGGACAACATGAAAGTGAATGCATTCGGTCATGTTGACCTGTATGTTCAAAGAGGCAGTTATCAGCTGATCGTTGAATCCATGAGGGCTTCCGGCATCGGTGACCTTTATCTGAGATACGAGGAACTTAAAAGCAGATTGGGAGCAGAAGGATTATTCGAACAATCCCGGAAAAGACCGCTTCCGAAGTATCCGCAGCGTATCGGTATAGTGACATCACCTACAGGAGCAGCGATACATGATATATTGACGGTTTCGGGAAGACGTTTTCCTTCGGATATTTTACTGTACCCTGCATTGGTCCAGGGAGATGATGCACCTGCATCCGTTGTCAGAGGGATAAAGGTACTGAACGAGCAGAACGTCGATGTTCTGATAGTCGGAAGAGGCGGCGGGTCCATAGAGGACCTGTGGGCGTTCAATGACGAAACAGTTGCAAGAGCAATAGCGTCCTCACGCGTTCCGGTGATCTCCGCGGTCGGCCATGAGACTGATTTTACGATCGCCGATCTTGTTGCTGATGTTCGTGCCCCTACTCCGTCGGCTGCTGCCGAGATCGCATTACCGGACAGACATCAGGAACTTCGGAACCTGGAGAACATGAAGTTCAGACTTTCAAGATCCCTTATGTCCGCGGTTTCGGAAATGAGGGGAAAGTTCAATTTACTTGATTCGAAACTGTCGCCGAAACGGGCGAAGGAGTCCGTTGACCGATATTCGATGCAGTTGAACACAGACACAATGAAGCTTAATAATTCACTGAGAATGATAATGGACAGATACGGGAAAAAATTTGCAGTCGTTGATGCAAGACTTTCACCGAAACATGCAAAGAGCCAGATCTCTCAATATCTATTGCGTTTGGATGACCTCAGCACATCTGCCGACAGTACGATCGAGAGGATATTATCCGACAGGAAAAGAGATGTTCTCGAAATGAATATGATGCTTGACGGTTTGAATCCGAAGTCTGTCATGGATCGCGGATACGCAATGATCAGCGACGGCAAGAACACCCTGACGGACATAACGAAGATCACCGCGGGAGACATGATACAGATAACAATGAGGAACGGTTCCGCAGAAGCGGAAGTGAAGAAGGTGAAGAAATGACCAAGAAAGAAGAAACATTCGAAGAGAGCCTGAAGGCCTTGGAAGAGTTGGTGAAGGAACTTGAAACAGGGAACTTAGACCTTGACAAGAGTCTGGAGATATACGAACGCGCTATCATTCTCAGAGACAAATGCAGGAAGATACTTGATGAAAGTGAAAGAAGGGTTCAGAAGATCATGGAGACTTCCGAAGGGGTTGTCAGGGAAGATCTGGATCCGCCCAAAGAGTAAATCCCAGGGAATCTGCCCATTCCTTGGTCATTTCATATAGTTTCGTGCGTGAAAAATCTTCGAAAGTGAACGCTAACCTCAACGCTCCGGCAAGTTCTCCGGAACGTATCGAACGTGCGTTGAATCCTCCGAATGTCCTTCTCAGGCCGATGACCAGGACCTCAACTGCATCGTGGCCTCTGCACACGTCCAAAGGATCGCGTTCATTGTTCAATTCGTCTTCCAATATTGCACGTATCCTCTTCGCTCCTGCCCCGGGGTTCCTTGATCTGAAAATGATCTCATCTATCATCTTCTTTCCGTTCAGTCTCAGATCGGTCGGATCCACGAATAACGAAAAATCAAGGTCTTTGAACGAAAGGCCCAGATCATTGAGGTATGAGAGATACATCAGCAGCCCCAGAGGGTAAGACGCTTCAAGCACCGCCTGTCTTATATCCCCATATCTTTCAACGAATGCCTCCACCTTATCCTTCTCGCCGTATTCCCACAGCACATCGTTCAGTGAATTCGAGGAAATGATCATCATCTCTGCATCCCTGGCATCCGTCAGGAACAGCGGAGCTTTCGGCTCTGTTCTTACTAACCTGTCAATGTCTGCATCCATTATCCCGAGGATCTTGGTGTCTTTCCTCTTCATGCTGAGTTCCTTTACCGCAATTCTTACGTTATCTTTGGAATGAGCGATCAGTATTTCGCATTCTTCTGCAGCGTATTTTCCGTAAAGACGCAGATCGGTCACCCCTTCGACCACGATTATCGGTCCGTCATATGTTGTCCTGAGCATTGATGCTTGATTGGCAACATCATGTGCACTGATGTGATCAATCACGTTCAACCCTCAGTTCGTTGGCCAGGTCCCATTTATCATGCACTATTTGCGGAGAATGGGTGGCAACGATCATCTGGAGATCGCGTAACCTTGCAATGTCCATCAGTATCGATCCGAGTTTCTGCTGCCATGAGATGTGTAACGAGATCTCAGGTTCGTCTATCACCACAAGCGACCCGGGTGATGCGTGGAACAGAAGGTTGTAGAATATTATCATCAACTGCTTTTCACCGGACGAGAGTTTGTTCAGCGGTAACGCAGTACCGTCATCGAATTCTACTCCGATGGTCCCGCTTTCGTTGACGTATGCGTTCTTCCCTACCAGTAATCCGTTGAGTATGTCCCTGAACACAACGATGGATTCTGCAAGGGAATAGTTTCTCTTCACGTAATCGGAAACTGCATATGCTAATGCAATGTAATCATCCCGGAAATCGTTCACATCGTTCCTGGACGGAGGGAACCTGTATCCTGACGGTATCTCGGGCTCGAATCCGGCATCTTTCATGAAATCGAGCTTTGCTTTCAGGTCCTTTGACCTGAAAACTATCTCATCATCTCCGAATTCCTTCCTGCATTTGGTTATCTTTTCCATGTGCAGTTCATTATCCTCGTTCGCGGTTCGCAAACGGTCTGCGAATTCGGAAGCATATGCTTCCAGCGCAGGAACTATCCTCCCGTCCAGCTTCTTGACGTTAAGACGGTCTGAGGTGATATAGAGAACATCAAGAATGGATCTCATTTCATCTTCGGATATTTCTGATTCTATCTCGTTGCACTGCATCTGCACACGCAGTTCGCCGTTCTCGCTTTCGATGATGAGATTCGTCTCATCGCTGAAGTTCAGGTCCATTCTTGTGAACGGTATCTCCTGTAGTCCCTCAACATCACCTTTCAGCGCCATTGTTACCATTCTTATGAATGTACTCTTCCCGTAACCGTTCGGTGAGTGGATGAACGTAAGACGGTCCCGTAACTCAAGGGAATGATCGAACATATTGAACAGACCTGTTACGGAAACTGATATCAGCTTCATACATCGCAATTGAGCTGAAGAGATATAAAGTATGTCAGCAGACGCGGGAATCGGTCTGACAGAACGTCAGATTTATGTCTGTTGAGTCTCTTTGCCGTTCAATGGATATCGAAAAGGCATTCGGAAATGCGAACGTTCATATCAAGAACGGAAAGTTCGAGCTTGCATTGGCGGAAGTTGATTCCGTGGTGTCCGAGTGCCCTGATGATCCTGTGATTCTGATCAAATCGGCTTCGCTTCTGAAATCCATAGACCTTGAGAATAGAAGTCAGGATATATTGGACATGGTCGTCGACCTTATTGACGAAGATTCCGATAACAAGTTCGCGATCGCTGTTGCATTGAGCGGTCTCGGACGGTATGAGGATTCGCTGAACATATTGGATATGCTTAACGAAAAGGATAATGTTCTGAGACAGAAGGCGAAAACCTCACTTGCACTAAGGGATGGTGACGCTGCAATGGGATACCTTTCCAAGATGAAAGAACTTGATGCCAAGGACCGTATCTTACTGACTGAGATACAATGTGCCAGACATGACCTCCAAGGCGCTTACGAGACCGCGGAAAAGCTGTCGAAGGAAGTGAAGGGTTACGACACGTTGGTGAATCTCTGTTCTGTTCTGATCCTCATGGACCGCAACAAGGATGCGATCAAACTCGGCCGCAGCCATCTCAAGGAAGACAAGAAGAATGCCGACTCTCTGGCGTTGGCGGCATATATCATGCGCATTAACGGTAAAACACCGGCAGCAGCTAATTTTGCACATGCTGCACTAAAGATCGATCATACGCACATCGGTGCATTGGAGACCATGGCGTTATGTCTTATCGAGAAGAATAAATTACTTGAAGCGAAGATGATGGCGGGGGTCATTAACGAAAATGATCCGGGAAACCCTGCGGTCGTTAGGATACTGGATGCCTGCCGCGAAGCATTGTGATCTTCATTTTATCACGGTCGGGTTCTTGCTCTTCCCCTTATCATTTCCTTCCAGAAGGCGGGCATTACCAATACCAATGCCATTATGATCTCCAAACGGCCGAGCCACATCAGGACCGCAAGAACTATCTTCATAACCCCCGGAACATCAGCAAGCGAACCCATTGGTCCGTGTTCTGTCGAGAAGGACGATCCTGTGTTGGTCACTGATGACAGTACCAGAGAGAACGCATCCAACGGACTGTGACCGAAGATCACTGCAACCACCGAACCTGCAAGCAGGGTTATGAAGAACAGCATCACGACCGCGACCGCTGATGACAAGGTGTCCTGATCGATACTGCTTCCGTCGAGTTTTACGTCGAACATTGCGCGCGGGTGTATCAGTTTCTGCATCGCATTCTTGAGGTATTTGACCATGAACACCCCGCGGTAGATCTTGATCCCGCCTGATGTTGATCCTGACGAGCCTCCTATGAACATCAATGCGATCAACAGGAATATCGCACCGCTTGTGGCCCATATTGAGTGATCTGCGGCCACATATCCTGTTCCTGTCCCTATTGAAATAACCGTGAACAGCACGTTCCCGAACTCTCCGGTCGTTGTTCCGACCAGTTTTTCGTCACCTGTCGTTCCTGTAATGATCAGGAACATCAGAACGGCAACAGCAATGAACCATAATGCCATTATCTTGAATTCTGAGTTCTTCATATATACAGAAGGGTCCTTTTCGTAGACTGCGCGGTAGTGAAGATAGAAATTCGTTCCTCCCATGAACATGAATACCATCAATGTCAGATGTATGGCCGAGTTGTATGCGTCAAGACTGTTCACCGGCATGAATCCGCCTGTGGATATTGTTGACATGGTGATGCAAACCGATTCCAGAACACCTGCACCCAGTATGATGCATGCCACCGCAAGGATGATCGTCAGCCCCAGATAGATCATCACGAACTGTTTCGCGGTATCCTTTATTCTGGCAGTGAAATTCTTGGTACCCGATCCGAATGTTTCGTTCAGTACCATTGACTTACCGCCGATACCGAGCATCGGCAATATCGATATCACGATCAGGATCGTTGCAATGCCTCCGAACCACTGGGTTGCCGATCTCCACAACAGCAGACTGTTCGGAAGATCGCCGACATCGTTGATTATTGTTGACCCTGTGGTGGTGAAACCGCTTGCGGATTCGAATATCGCATCCACGGCGGCAAAATTTGACATCAGGAAAGGAACAGAACCTATGCCGATGACGAATAACCACATCACCGTGACCATCAGCAGACCGTCCACTGGTCTGAGGTTCTTTTCGATGGCAAAGAGCGTGACCATAGGCAATGCGATGAGAATACACAGCAACCCGGGATACAGGAATGGTTTGACGTCCTCTCCGAAATATAACGCTATGATGGATATCAGTAACATCACAGTTCCCAAAATGCCGGTGATGTTGCCGGTCATGTGGATGATCGGTCCGTCCCATTTCGCATTAACGCTGAGTTTCGGGATCTTCATGTTATACCTTCACGTCTTTGAGATATCCGTTTCGAAGATCGCGCCGAGTTTTGACAAGTTCGTTTTGTATGTGAACAACAGAACCTTGTCGTTCTCATTGAGCATTGTATCCATTCGAGGGTATATCTTCTCATTACCGCGGATGATGCTCACGATCCGAGCACCGTCTGGTAAACGCATGTCTCCCACCCTGGAACCTGCGACCTTCGTTCCTTCCTTCACTGCAACACTGAAGAACATCTCTCCTTCATGCTTCATCCTCAAGATGGAACGTTCATCGGTTATCAGTGTTTTCGTTATTTCATTGGCCACGACCAGGTGGTATCCTACTGATATGTTGATGCCTGTGAACTGAAAAACGTCCTCGTATTCGCGCATCGTATATCGTGATATGACCTTCTTGACACCCATTTCCATTGACATCAGACACGCAAGAAGATTCTTTTCATCGCTGTCCGTTGCGCTTATCACAACGTCCGCACGCCCGACATTCTCCGATCTCAGGGTGTAAGGATCGACCGCATTAGCGTTCACAACGAGAACGCTATCGAATTCTTTGGACAACCGGCGACAGCGTTCTTCGCTCTTCTCGACGATCTTCACATACCGTTTTTGAGCTTCCAGGATCTTGGCTGTCTGTGTTCCTATGACCCCGCCCCCCAGGATGACCACTTCTTTGGCCTCGTGGGGGTAGCCCATCATCCTGTTGAATTTTTCCAAACCCCCGGGGGATCCGAGAACGCAGATGCTGTCTCCTGCATGCAGCTCGGTGGTCTCGTTGAATATTATGACGGAATTGTTACGGTATATCGTCATTACCATGCACTCATCAGGTATCTGCAGATCGATGACGACCTTGCCGATTATGTCTGTGTGCTCTTTGGTGACCATGAACGTCGCCATCGCCAACCCTAAAGAATCCATTTGTTCGTAATCGACAGCATTCTCAAGTAATGACAATATTGCCAATTTCTTTGCAGTGATCTGTTCCGGCGAGACTATCTGGTCGGCACCGATGGACATCCCGGATTCTGTTTTGATCATGAAATCGGGATTACGTACACGAGCAACAGTTCTCAGTGACGGACATATTGATTTTGCTATCATGCACACGAAAAGGTTAGCATCATCCCCGCCAAGTGTTGATATCAGTGTGGCGACATCATGCTTTTCCAATATTTCTTTCAAGACCTTCGGATTCGTGCCGTCCTCTCTCAGAACGGAGACGTTCAGAAGACTCTTGACAATGTCTGCTCTTTTCTCGTTGAATTCTACCACAAGTACGTCATGGACCGCAGACAACGTATCGGCTACCGTAAAACCGACATTCCCTGCACCTATGACGACGACCTTCATGATATATCACCCTAACACAAAAAGGAAGGAAAAGCCGTGAGGCTTGTTTATTCCGCAAGATAACCGGATGCGAACATTCCGAAACCTGCGATCATCGTAACGAATGCACCCCACGCGAGTCCCATCTCGGTGACTCCGGGTAAGTTGCCGTCTTCGACGAAGCCGGAGAACGCGTGCGGTACGAAGAGTGCAAGTACGATCATGCCCAATCCGGCAATGATGGCGATTGCTACGGTCACGTTTCCCTTAGGTGCTTTTAACATCACTCCGGCGAAGAATATACCCAATGCAGCAACTGCGAGCGGCATAAGGTAGAGTCCAAAGCTTTCTCCGATATCCATCATATCCCATCCTGAATACGAAGAATCCCAGTCCATAAAGGATCCTGCTGCCCAGGGTAAGAATATTGAAAGTGCCGCAATGATACCGAATACGGCACCCAATGCAGCGAATTTGTTGATCTTCATTGTCATTTTATTCACCTTGCTCTGTGAGCTTGACAGGTCATTCACGTAGGTGCCTATAAAGCAATCGCATGCGCGCGCGCCAACTCTGCCTATCATGATCGGCAGTTCCGCACCCCGAAATATCTTCGCGCAAAAGAATATCCGCAAAGAACACTGCACAAAAACACGTGACCGCACGAACAGAGAACACTAAAAAAAGAGGTTAAAGGAAAAAGTTTGGGTTTCAGTTTGCTTACATTACGGGCAACTTGAGACCAGTCGTGTCGACGATTGCGAGGTAGATCGCAAGTATTCCGCCCAAGAATGAGAATATTCCCATTAACAGGTAGAACATATCGCCATCGTTGAGGTTCACTGTTGCGTTGAGTGCAAGTGAGAACATCAGGAATGCGAGTCCTGCCATGAGCAGAATTCCCATAAGCATGAAGCCTGCCTTTGCAAGGAAGGTCCATAATGCGAACAACAGGAAGACCACACCGACCAAGATGAAGAACAAGAATGATCCATCTGAGAGTAATGCTCCTCCCCAGTCAGCTGACTTTGAGAATATTGCAAATACGAATGCCAGGAATCCGAAGATTACTGTCATGAATTTGCTACCGGCCATAAACTGTGCAATTGCAACCAGCAAGAATATTATTGCTGCATACCATGCCATCGGGAAGAGCATACCGAACATACCATTTGCGAACGAGCTGTCCGCAAAGGTAAGCACGCCTACTAACCCAAATGACAACAGGGACAAGGCCACTACAAAGAGACCAAGTGCCGAGGTATCTGCGAATTTATTTTCAGACATGTTTTTTCCTCCAATTACGAGAGGGTGAATCCCACCCTTCGTAAAACATATCTTATCTTGAGTATATAAAAACAACTGGCAGATTTACCCGAGTTACCAAAATATCAAGGGGTTTCAGGTCGATTCCTACGAATAATATAACGCAAAAAGGATATTCCTCCCTACGGATGTCGTTTAAGTAGTATTCGCTTAAACCGACGCGATCATCCCATCCGGAACTCCGCTCAGTTTCTTCTTCGCAGGGTCCCTGACCTTCATCAACATTTTTTGTTGTATGCTGTTGAAATCCTTTGGTGATACGGCTCTTTCCGCATTGTGCGGGATCAGTATGTCGCCCCACCTCATGTAGCCCGCATAGACGGGGTTGTGTAAGATGTTCCTGAGATTGTATTTGTTCCAAACATTCCCTTTCCTTGTTTGGATGCCATCACGGTTGAATCTGTAGCAGATCTCTTCCATAGTGCAGTCGTCAGCATACATCCTGAACATCTTCTCCACTACTCTGAACTCCTCGCCGTTCATCACCAGTTGACCTTCATATATCTCGTATCCGAACGGTGCCGTGAATCCCATGGTACTGCTCGAATTCCCTTTTCCATTCAGTTGTTCCGCCTTCTGTTTCATCCCCATGTAAGTACGCTCCCCGATCTGTTCGCTTTCCAGCTGCGCGATACGTTGCATCATATCTACGACGAAACGTCCCGTAGCTGTGTCTGTGTCCAATGACTCCGAAGAAGAGACGAAACCCTTCCCGCTCTTGTTCAAGAACTCCATCATGGACATGAAATTGATACTGTTCCTGTGGATACGGTCCATCTTCAGGACAATGATCGAATCCCATTGGTCCTTTTCGCTCAGCATCTGCCGATAAGCAGGCCTTCGCGTATCCCTTCCGGAATAACCGTCATCCACGTATTCCCTGGCGACATCAATGCCTTCGGAACTGCAGTGTGCACGGAGCATGGTAAGCTGTGCTTCCAGGGAGTAACCTTCCTTCGCCTGGTCTTCGGTCGAGACCCGCACGTAAATGGCTACTTTTTTTGCACCTGTTTCCGTGATCGATGTTCTCATACCGCTCCCTTTCCGTTCTTTGCCGTTCTTCTTCGCCGTCGAGTCGTTCTTCAATTGATTTTTGTGAAATGTTATCTTATGATGCTGCACTGTTCTCATCGTCAGTGCTGCCGGGCAGAGGTCCGTTCACCTCTTCGTAATCCTGCAGACTTATGATCGGAGTATGTTCCCCGGGCCTCACGACAGTGTCCCATTTCATGTACCCGGTGTACAACAGGTTATGCAGGATCTTGTGAACAGATTGTTTGTTCCATTGTCCGCCCTTCTTTGCCGGGATGTTGGCGTCGTTGAGTATCTTTGCAATGTCGTTCAATGACGAACCTTTGGAATGCATACGGTAGATCGCACGTACGGTGAGTGCTTCGTCAAGATCCACTTCCAGTTTTCCGTTATCGTAATAGTAACCATACGGATGTCCCGACCCCAAGTGTCCTGTTCCTGTCCTGGCCTTCTGTTCCATACCTATCTTCACCCTTTCGCCGATCTGTTCGCTTTCAAGTTGTGCGATCCTTTGGATGATGTCCATAACGAACCGTCCTATCGCCGTTGATGTGTCGAACTTGTCGCGCGTTGATGTGAAGTCCTTCCCGTTCTCACGGAGGTGGTTCATCATCAGCGTGAAGTTCATGCTGTTGCGGTGGATACGGTCCATTTTCAGAACTAAGAGTACGTCCCATTGGTCCATCGCGGCCATCATCTCTTGGTATGCGGGCCTGTCGACGGAACGTCCCGAGTATCCTTCGTCGACATAGATCCCTGCGGGTGTGAGACCGCGTGAGACGCAATGCTCGAGAAGGAACTTTTTCTGTGCATCCAAGGAGAAACCGTCCTTTGCCTGATCCTCAGTGGATACCCTAGTGTAGAGCGCTGCTCTTATTCCCATCCGGAAAGATATGGGAGTTCAAAGTATATAAATTGTCAGACAAATGTCAGCCGAATAATGGTAATCGTCAGCCAATAACATCATTTTATCCAACAAATTATTGGTGTTTCACGTCTAGGTGTCGGTTTTCCCTCTTTCAGAGGGTATCCCAATGTCACTGCTGCGTGGTATTTCAGACCTTTACAATTCATGTCATCAACAAAATTCGGATCCTGATCCAATGCTCCTGCGAACCCTATCCAACATGTTCCCAATCCGAGTGAGTGGGAAGCAAGCATCATGTTGCCTACTGCAAGAGCAGCATCCTCTGTTGATGTCAACGCATCGGGAGCAGTGAACACAAAGATCACGACCGGTGCTTTATGGAATATGTGGTAGTCTGGGTCTGCGAGAATGCTTTCTATCTTCTCGTTGGAGAAACCCATTTCCCTCGTTGCTTTGAGGTACAGTTCCTTTCCTTTCTTTGAGTACTCGTTTATCTTGTCCTTATTGGAAACGACTGCAAAACGTACGGCTTGAGCGTTCATACCGCATGCTGCACGAAAACCCGCATCCAGTATCGTTTTCACAGCATCTTCGGGAACGGCCTCGTCCTTGTATGCCCTGACCGACCGCCTTCCGTGTATATTCTCGAGAACTTTGTTCATGCATCCGGAAGAAAATGCAAAGGGATAAATGTTGCGAAAATGAAGAAAAGAAGGCCTGTGCGGGGCACAGGCCTGAAAAGGAGACTGAAATGGTTTTACTTACATCATGCCGCCGATGCCGCTCATTCCGGGTCCGCCCATGTTCGGGTCGCCCATGGGGTTCATCGGA
>JGI994J12354_10005084_pt1 | contig 11475 bp, 7 predicted proteins | sample IntmicLarv3ML3BL_FD_12354 | JGI IMG/M metagenome (IMG submission 12354) | reverse complement strand
CTCGTCGGCAGTCAGGCACGCGCGCGGAATCTCCATCATCGTTCCGACCTTGTACGTCAGCGCGATGCCGCTCGTGGCGATGAGTGCGTCAGCCGTTGCGGTGACGTGTTTTTTGACGAACTTGAACTCGCTCGCGTCGCTGATTAGCGGAATCATAATCTCCGGCACGAGGTTCCAATCGGGGTGGCGCGTCTTGACGGCGAGTGCGGCCTTTATGACGGCGTTCGTCTGCATGACAGCGATTTCGGGGTATGTAACGGCGAGGCGGCAGCCGCGGTGACCCATCATCGGGTTCACCTCGTGCAGCGACGCAATAATCTTGCGGATATCGCCAACGGATTTGCCGAGGTCTTGCGCCAAACGCTCAATCTCCGCGTCCTCTGTCGGTAGGAACTCGTGCAGCGGCGGGTCGAGGAAACGAATCGTGACGGGCAAGCCCTCCATCGCCTCGTAAATGCCCTCAAAGTCGCTCTGCTGCATGGGTTCGAGCTTCGCCAACGCGCGCTCGCGCTGTTCGACGGTTTCGGCGGCAATCATCTCGCGGATTGCGGGAATACGGTCGGCCTCAAAGAACATATGCTCCGTGCGGCACAGTCCGATGCCTTCTGCGCCGAACTCGCGCGCCTTAGCGGCGTCGCGCGGCGTGTCCGCATTCGTGCGAACCTTCATGCGGCGGTGTTTGTCCGCCCACGCCATAACGGTGTTGAAGTCGCCGCTGATTGTCGCCTCCTCGGTCGCGATTTGACCGATGTAGACGTTGCCCGTCGTGCCGTCGATGGAGAGGAATTCGCCTTCCTTGACATCAATCCCTGCAATTGTGAGCTTATGCGCGTCCTCGTCAATCGTCAGTGCTTTGCAGCCGACGACGCAGCAGATGCCCGCGCCACGCGCCACAACTGCGGCGTGCGACGTGCGTCCGCCGACGGCAGTGAGAATACCGCGCGCGGCGTACATACCGGCCAAATCCTCCGGAGAGGTCTCCTTGCGGACGAGCAGAACGGGACCGTTGACAGCGTGTGCCACGGCGTCCTCTGCGTTAAAGTACACTGCGCCGCAGGCGGCTCCGGGGCTCGCGCCTAGACCTTCGGCAACGGCTGTAGCCTCCTTGAGTGCCTTGGCCACGAACGTCGGGTGGAGCAGCGCGTCGAGCGAGCGCGGCTCAATTTGCAGCAGAGCCTCCTCCTCGGTGCGGATACCCTCGGCTACGAGGTCGGCGGCGATTTTCATCGCGGCGAACGGCGTGCGTTTGCCGTTGCGTGTTTGAAGCATGTAGAGTTTTTTGCGCTCAATCGTAAATTCCATGTCCTGCATGTCACGATAGTGCGCGTCTAACTTGTCGGCTACGGCGATAAAATCGTCGTAGACCTCCGGCATGATTTCAGCCAATTGGTCAATCGTCTGCGGCGTACGGATACCCGCGACGACGTCCTCGCCCTGCGCGTTGATGAGAAATTCGCCGTAGAGACGCTTTTCGCCCGTCGTCGGGTCGCGCGTAAATGCGACACCGGTGCCGGAATCGTTGCCGAGGTTGCCGAAAACCATCGACTGTACGTTGACGGCGGTGCCCCAGCTCGACGGAATATCGTTCTCGCGGCGGTAAATAATAGCACGCTCGTTGTTCCACGAGCGGAAAACGGCTTTAATTGCGCCGAGAAGCTGATCCCGAGCATCGGCAGGGAAGTCCGTGCCGACCTTTGCCTTGTATTCAGCCTTGAATTGCTCGGCGAGCTCTTTCAAATCCTCGGCGGTGAGGTCAACGTCCTCGGAAACACCGCGCTTTTTCTTCATAGCGTCGATGAGTTCCTCAAAATACTTCTTGCCGACCTCCATAACGACGTCGCTATACATTTGAATAAAGCGGCGGTAGCAGTCGTACGCCCAACGCGCGTTGCCGGAGTTGCGCGCAAGCGTCTCCGTCGTCGCGTCGTTCAAGCCGAGGTTGAGAACGGTGTCCATCATGCCGGGCATGCTCGCGCGCGCACCGCTGCGCACGGAGACGAGCAGGGGATTGTCGAGGTCGCCGAATTTCTTTTCGGTCAACTTCTCAAGCATGTCGATGTTCGCCATGATTTCGGTCTCAATTTCCGACGCGATGACCTCACCGTCGCCGTAATAACGTGTGCAAGCCTCGGTNGTNACCGTAAAGCCTTGCGGCACAGGCATACCAAGGTTAGTCATTTCAGCAAGGTTCGCACCCTTGCCGCCGAGCAGGTCCTTCATTGAACCCGTGCCCTCGGAGAATTTGTAAACATACTTATGAGCCACGATATATCAACTCCTATGTCAATTATTTATGCGACTAAGCGCGATTGTTATGTGCGATAATAAATAGAAATACATTTTAACATATAATTCGCCGCGTTACAACAATTATTTATCCGACATTTGAAAATTAAATTGCCTTTTTATGCAATATCATGGTAGAATGTGACAAAGAACCACATTTGATGAGGTAACTAAGTTTGAAAGATTTATCTTTCAAACTACGGTTTTGCTTCTTTCTTCCAAGAGTGAACGGAAGGATCTCGGGAATAAATTCCTGAAACCGAAGCAATTCCCTAATAGGGAAAGGAATGGACATATTGATGGCGGATAACACTCCGATGATGCGGCAATACCGCGAAATAAAGGCGCAAAACCCCGATTGTTTGCTGTTTTTCAGGCTCGGCGACTTCTACGAGATGTTCGGCGACGACGCAATAACGGCCTCTCGTGAGCTTGACCTTGTGCTGACGACGCGCGACAGAAACGTAGAAAACCCCGACGACCGCATGCCGATGTGCGGCGTGCCGTACCATTCGTCCGAGGCGTATATTGCTCGGCTGATTGCGCGTGGCTATAAGGTCGCGGTGTGCGAGCAGCTTACTGACCCGTCGCAGTCGAAGGGGCTTGTGGAGCGCGGGATTATACGCATTGTCACGCCCGGCACCGTCACGGAACCGAGCATGCTCGACGATTCGCGCCAGAACTATCTAGCGGCGGTGTACTCCGACGACGACGGCGCGGCGATTTGCTACGCGGATATCTCTACGGGTGAGATGAACGTCGTGCTCGTGTCCGACGGCAACCCGCAAAAGCTCAAAAATGAGCTCGCCGTTATCTCCCCGCGTGAGGCGATTCTCGGCGGACGCACGGCACGCGACAGCGCACTGCTGGATTTCCTCACCGCGCAGCTGAATTGCCACACGACGAGCGAGGAAGCGCGCTTTTGGGAGGGTTACACGACGAAAATGCTCGCCGAGCGCTTTGGCGCGGACGGCATGAGCGCGTACGGCCTGCGCCCCGGTGCGCCCGATGCCGTCGCCGTCGGCGCACTGTTAGGTTATGTCGCGGATACGCACCGTGCAACCTCGGCTTTGCTGCGTTTTGCAAAAGCCGTGGCGGGAAGTATGGAGCTCGACTACTCCGCGATTCGCGGCCTGGAGCTTTTCGCGTCGAACGCGACGGGGGAAAAGCGCGGTAGCTTGCTGTGGGTGCTTGACCACACGAAAACCGCAATGGGACGGCGGCTTTTACGCTCGTGGCTGTCGCGTCCGCTACTCTCGCCGCCGGCGATTCTGCGCCGCAGTGATGCCGTTGCGGACTTGGTCGGCGCAACGGTCGCGCGCGGTGAGCTGATGCAATCGCTGAAATTTGTCAACGACCTCGAACGCCTTGGCGGGCGCGTGATGTACGGCTCGGCTACGCCGCGTGATTTGCTCGCGCTGGCGGGTTCAACGGCGGAGTTTGACAGCATCGCCGTGCGGCTTGGTACGTTTAATTCCGCCGCATTGCAGGCGATTTCGGGCTTTGACAAGCTCGTGGACGTGTACGACGATATTCTGCGCACCATCGACGACGACCCGCAAACGACGCTCAAGGACGGCGGCGTAATTCGGCGCGGCTTCAACGCGGAGCTTGACCGCTTGCGCAGTCTTGTGGAGGACGGCGGCGGCGCGCTCGCCGACCTCGAACGCCGTGAGCGCGAGCGCACGGGCATTAAGCTCAAGGTCGGCTACAACCGCGTTTTCGGCTACTACATCGACATGCCGCGCTCGAAATCAGAGGACGTGCCCGAGGGTTACGAGCGACGCCAAACGCTCGCGAACTCCGAGCGTTTCGTCACCGAGGAGCTGAAAAAATTAGAGGCGGAGCTACTGAGCGCAAAAGACTCGATGGTTGCGCTTGAAAACGAGCTGTACGCGGCGTTGCTCAACAGCCTCGCGGCGCGTTGCGAGCGCATCCAGAAAACTGCGGCATCGCTCGCGGAGCTTGACGTGCTCGTCTCGCTCGCGGAGTGCGCGGCGCGCAACGGTTATGTACGTCCTGACGTCAACCTCGATGCGCTGATTGAGATTAAGGCAGGGCGGCATCCCGTCGTTGAGATTGCGCATAATGATGTGCTTTTTGTGCCGAACGACACGTTCCTTGACGGCAGCGAGAATGTCGCGGCCGTTATCACGGGTCCGAATATGGCGGGTAAATCGACGTTCATGCGTCAAATCGGGCTGATAGTTTTGCTGGCGCAAATCGGCTCGTTCGTGCCCGCGCAGAGCGCGACCATCGGCGTAGTTGACCGCATTTTTACGCGCATCGGCGCGTCGGACGACCTTGCCTCAGGCAAATCGACGTTTATGGTGGAGATGACCGAGGCGTCGGACATCCTCGCCGCCGCCACGCCGCGCTCGCTGCTAATTTTCGACGAAATCGGACGCGGCACGAGCACGTACGACGGCGTTGCCATCGCGCGAGCCATTCTGGAATACTGCGCGACGCGACTGCGCGCCAAGACGCTGTTTTCCACGCATTACCACGAGCTCGCCGAGGCGGAGCGCGAGGTTCAGGGTGTGAAATGCTACTCAATTTCGGCGAAAAAGCGCGGCGACGAGCTAATCTTTCTGCGTAAAATTTCGCCCGGCGGGGCGCGCGACAGCTATGGTATCGACGTGGCGCGTCTCGCGGGTTTGCCGCGCACGGTGATTACGCGTGCGCGTGAGGTTATGGACGGACTGCAAACGGGCGCATCGACGGACGGCGGAGACACCGCCCCGCAAAGCGTTGCGCCGCAGCCGCAAATCTCGCTTTTTGACGCGCACCGCGACGATGTTGCCGATATGCTCCGCGCGACGGATATCGACACGATTACGCCCTTGGAGGCGATGAGCCTGCTCTATGAGCTGAAAAAGAAGGTGACAGATTGAGGAATCGCTTTCACTTCCCAATGCGCAAATACGAGCGCGTAATCGGAATTGCGTATATCCCCGTGCATTCGTACGGGTTGGCATTCGTATTTATGCTGCTATTTCGGCTATTCAAGACATATCCGTCGGCACCGACGTACGACCTGCTGTATTACGGCGTTTCGGCGATGTTTTTGCTGCTGTCGATGAACGTATTCTGGCGGCAGTCCATACGCGACATTAAGCGTGCGCCGATAATCATGATACAGGCGATTGTGCTCGGCTACGTGCTGGAATTTGCCGGAGCCTACGCCGTGAATTTCGCGCTGTCGTTTGTTTTGGCCGACCTCGTGAACCCGAACTCGGCGGCGATTAACGCTGTTGCAGCGATTGACCCGCGCGCTATGGCGCTCGTCTCGGTCGTGCTTGCGCCGATAGTAGAGGAGACGATGTTCCGCGGTGCGCTGTTCGGCACGATACGCACGAAGAACCGCGTGGCGGCGTACATTGTTTCCGTTGCTGCGTTCGCGATTTACCACCTGTGGTGGGAGCTTGCAAAGAGCGGCTGGAATCCGCGAACCTGCCTGTATCTGCTGCAATACGTGCCTGCGGGCATCGCGCTTGCGTGGTGCTACGAGAAATCCGAAACGATAGTCGGTCCCGTAATTCTGCACGCGCTCATCAATCTTCTATAGACCGTGCGGCGCGCGGACTGCGTACTAAAACGGTATAAAAAAGCGCAGAAAGCATAACAACTATCGTCATCTGCGCTTTACAAATACACAGAATTGTGGTATTATACTTACAGATAACGGCAACAGTACGGTGCCCGCCGAGAACGGCGCGAGGCACGAAAGGGGTGAGTCCGATGTGGCAGGATGGCGTCGCACAAGTCGGTCAGGATACGCACAGCATCAGGGGCTCCGCCCGTTCGGTGGAGCTGAGATAGGCAAAGCGAACGACAGTCCAAAGCAAAGTCAAGAACGGTCACGCGAAGTAATTTCTTCGGAGCATAGCGATGCGAAATCCCGACACAAGGCACGCAAAGCCCATGCAAAAGCATAGGAAAACGCAGATGAATCCGCGCATTTTCATGAAACAGCCACGCGAGAAAAGCGTCATAATCTGAATCACGCGTGTTCTCAAACGAGGAGAAAGCATAGCTCGAATGAGCAAAATCGAGGAAAATCCAACGCGAAACGCGCGTCTTGACCGACTGCTCCAAGCCTGAGCGAACAACAAAACTGAATATTGAACTCAACAATAAACTGCAATCCGCACGCCGACGCGTGCGGATTGTTTTTGTTGCAATGCGGTCATAATTATGCTACAATTATGTATTGGTCGGGCGCGAGCCGCGCGGCAGGGCACAGAGCGCGCACCGACAATCCGCACGGCCACAGAACCCAAAGGAGGCAGAAAATGGCAAAGCAACTCGGAACAAAGCAGCTTGCGGCGAACCGCAAGGCGTTCCACGACTACACAATCCTAGAAAAATACGAGGCGGGCATCGAGCTGTTCGGCACGGAGGTGAAATCCGTGCGAGCCGGCACCGTAAACCTAAAGGACGCGTTCTGCTCCATCAAGGACGGCGAGCTTTTCGCGCGCGGACTGCACATCTCGCCGTACGAGAAGGGCAATATCTTCAACCGCGACCCGATGCGCCCGAAGCGATTGCTGATGCACAAGCGCGAGATTAACAAGCTCTACGCGCGCATTAAGCAGGACGGGCTGACGCTCGTGCCGCTGTCGCTGTACCTAAAGGATTCGCGCGTAAAGGTTGAAATCGGGCTCGCCAAGGGCAAAAAGCTCTACGACAAGCGCGACGCGGCGGCGGAGAAGTCCTCCAATCGCGAAATCTCGCGCACGATGAAGGAGCGTAGCCGCGATTAGCAGTGGTACTCTTACGCACTACCACAATATATCACCCACACGGAAAACCAAATCATAAAATTTTTGGAGGTAATAACAATGGCAAATCCTATCGTAGCAATCGAAATGGAAAACGGCGGCATCATCAAGGCGGAGCTGTATCCCGACATCGCGCCGAACACGGTAAACAACTTCATCTCGCTGATTAAGCAGGGCTTTTACGACGGCCTGATTTTCCACCGCGTCATTCCCGGGTTCATGATTCAGGGCGGTTGCCCCGATAAGAACGGCACAGGCGGCCCCGGCTACAAAATCAAGGGCGAATTCAAGGCGAACGGCTTCAAAAACAAGCTCGACCACGATAAGGGCGTGCTGAGCATGGCTCGCGCGTCGTCGCCGGACTCGGCGGGCAGCCAGTTCTTCATCATGCATGACCGCGCGCGCCACCTTGACGGCAACTACGCAGGTTTCGGACAGGTCACCGAGGGCCTTAACGTGGTTGACGATATCGCCTACGCGCCCGCCGACCGCAACGACCGCCCCGACGACGACCAAATCATCAAGACAATCACCGTTGACACGCAGGGCGTAGACTACCCCGAGCCGCAGGTGATTAAGTCCTCGTTCGGCAAGTAATTGCGCCGCACGCACGCAAACAAGGAAGGAATTTTACGGAATATGAAGTCAAAAAGAATCGTGGCGCTTGCGCTCGCGGTGCTTATGGTCGCGGCGTTCGCTGCAACAGCGAGCGCGGCATCATTTCACACAGACACAGGATACAACGATGTGTCCTCGTATCACGCAAGCCCATTATATATCGTCAACGACAAGAATGAGCTTTGGAAATTTAGTTTTCCCAACGAACTTGGCAGTGCCGCAAGCGGTACGAAGATTGCCGATGGCGTGAAGCAGGTCGTAGCAGATATTACGGAAGCTACAGTGCTGAAAACAAATGGCGAAGTGTGGACATATAGTGTCATGAGCGAAGCCCTGACGGCCACGGAACTCAAAAATGTGGCGAGTTTTGCGGGCGATGATGGAGCTTACATTACAAACAATGGCGACCTGATGGACGAAAACAATGTTCTGATAGACACCGACGTTAAAATAGCTACGTACTACTCTTATCTGCATTATGTTAAAAATGACGGACGCCTTTATGCTTACAAGGATTCCACCATTTCGGGTGTTTTGCTTGAAAACGTCGAAAAGATTTATGAGGATCAAGACACGTGCTTCGCAATTACCGCCGACAAAGAGCTGTATGCTTGGGGTGGCAGCGAATATGGGCAGACGGGTGTACCGACAAGCTCACCTAATTTCGTTGTTTCGTATCTTCGTTTTGGAGGCGCAAACGTGCCTATGCACTATGTATCAGCGCCGACCTTGGTAATGGGTGGCGTTGACAGAGTTATCGCAGACACGTTTATAACTCGCGTAGTGACGACTGACGGCAAGGTTATTACATGGGGTGATGCTTCTGATGTGGTAGAGGAGCCTGATGCCGTTAAGCCCAAAACCGTAACGGCGGACCAATGGATGGCTGAAGCATCAGCGGTATTCTTCCATGAATACCACATGGCGTATTATACAACAAGGCAGGTTGTACAACATCCAAACGGCACCTTGGAGCTGCGCCAAGCGAGACAGGTAACTTCGGGCATGACTGATGCAGAGGTTGTTTTCCCCGAATACACCTTTACAGTTGATATGACGTTGCTCAGTTTGAGCGGCTCTACCCCTGCCGCACCCACCGCAGATGCGCCCTCCTCGTGGGCAACTGCGTCCGTGAACGCCGCAATCGCTGCGGGCATCGTTCCCGCTGCGCTGCAATCGAAATACACCACAGCAACGACCCGCGCTGAGTTCTGCGCACTCGCAGTTGCGCTGTACGAAAAGCAGTGCGGAACCATCACAGCGCGCGCGAAATTCGACGACACGACGGACGTGAACGTAGAAAAAATGGCGGCACTCGGTGTAGTCAACGGCACGGGTGAGGGCAAATTCTCGCCGAACTCGCAGCTCACGCGTGAGCAGGCCGCGACGATGCTCGCGCGTCTTGCCGCTGCGATGGGTAAGCCGCAGGTGGAGATTGAAGCCTCGTTCGCGGACAACGCAGAAATCGCGTCGTGGGCGCGCACAGCCGTTGGGCAGGTGCAGGCAGCGGGCATCATGGGCGGCACGGGCGACAACAAATTCAGCCCGAAAGGGAGCTACACGCGCGAGCAGAGCATTCTGACGATTATGCGTCTGTACGATATGTTCGCGTAACGTCGCGGGCGCACAAAAATCCTAAAAAGAAAGGGAGCATTTTCAGTGGACAGCAAAAAAATGATGGGGGATCGGACCTCGTTGCTCGGCTTCGGCTTTATGCGCCTGCCGCGCGACTTCGCCAACGGCTTCGGCATTGACTTTGAGGCATCGTCGAAGCTCGTTGACCACGCAATAGCGCACGGCGTGAACTACTTCGATATGGCGTATACCTACGGCGGCAGCGAAGAGTTTGCGGGGCGCGCACTGTCGAAATACCCGCGCGAGAGCTACTATTTAGCGACGAAGTGCCCGCCGTGGAAGCTCAAGGAGCCGGAGGATTTTCTGAAAATCTTCAACGGTCAGCTTGAGGCGTGCCAAACGGACTACTTCGATTACTACCTCGTACACAACTTCGCGCAGGAGAACAAGCGCGCCGACAATAACGACGAGGCATTTGCGCACTTTGAGGCGATGGGCATGTACGATATGCTGCAAAAACTCAAAGCCGTCGGCAAGGTGCGGCACGTCGGATTCTCGTTCCACGGCACGCCGGAGCTTTTGCGCACGATTGTCGCAAAATACGAGTGGGATTTCGCGCAGATTCAGCTCAACTACATCGACTACGCCGCCACGGATGCGAAAACGCAGTACGAAATCTTAACCGACGCGGGGATTCCCGTCGTAATCATGGAGCCGCTGCGCGGCGGCACTCTAGCCACGCTAAACGAGGAAGCGTCCGCACTGCTAAAAGCGGAAAGCCCGGAGGCGAGCATCGCGAGCTGGGGCATTCGCTACGCAGCGTCGTTCCCGAACGTCATGACCGTTTTGAGCGGCATGAACGCTCTTGAACAGCTTGATGATAACCTCGCGACGACAAGCAGCTTCCTGTCGCTCACGGACGAGGAAACTGAGTTGCTGTACAAGGCGTCGGCGATTTACAACAGCTCCGGCACGATTCCGTGTACGGGTTGCCGCTACTGCGTGCCGTGTCCCGTGGGCGTTGATATCCCGCGCATTTTTTCGATTTACAACCATTGCCGTCTTGTAGGGTTTCGCATCCCGTTCGACAACGGCTACAGCACGCTCGCCGAGGACGAAAAGGCGTCGGCGTGCATCGACTGTGGTCTCTGCAAGGAAAAGTGCCCGCAGCACATCGAAATCCCGACGTTCATGCAGGAGATTGACGCCTTCGCAAAGGCGAAGGAATAGCGTAAATCCATGAAATCCCGCAACAAATTCTGAAAGGTAAGGTATTTTTATGAGCCGCAGTGAAACCTACACGTTCCAAGCAATCCCGACGACGGTCGCGGAGCTCTCCGCGTTGCCGGAGGCTGCGCTGACCGACCCGTTTCAGGCGGCGGCATTGACGGTGCTCGCGCTGTGCCGCTACGCAGTGGATGCGCAGAGCGGCGTGGAGCTGCTCAACCACCTGAAGGGGCCGCAACCGCTGTCGCAGTATGAGTTGCAATTCCTCAAGGACCGCTTCCGCGACAAGAAATATGTGCCGAGCTCGTACTTCGCGGGGGCGACGCAGGACAATGGCTACACGCCGTCGCAGCCGTACACCATCACCATCAGCGACGACCCTTATTCCTACGCCGAGGACGGCTACGCGAAGCTCGTAATCAAGTCCGCAGGTGCCGACCAGCCGCGCCCCGTCAAGCTGCGCCGCAAGGGGCAAACGCAATGGCTCCTGTGGGAGCAGTTCCTCCTGTCGGACATTCGTACGCCAACGGCGGAGGACCCGTGGGCGTAGCGTCCTCATCTGAAACAATCGAAAAACCCCCGACAACCACTGGTTGTCGGGGGTTTTTGTGTGCAGAATTCGTTGGTGAACTCGGCACGCAATCGTACCACGGGACGGGAAACCCGTCCCCTACGTGTTGCGCGTGCGACGCAGTCTAATAAAGCACTCGGCAAAACCCACCTGAAAATGCGTAGCATTTTCTTAAATCTTTTTTTGTTACTTTTTTCTTGAAAAAAGTAACGTTCGTTCCCCTGTGCGCAACACCCTACATAATGTGTTAGACACGCGGTGCGGTGCAGTCACTAAAATGATGCTGTTTTACCTCTCTACATACTGCCGCATTGCGGTGGCGACCTCGGCACGCGTCGCGGGTGCCGTCGGCTCGTAATTATTACTGTCACGCAGGGAAATGAGCTTGTTTTCGACGCACCACGTGAATGCGTC
>JGI994J12354_10005083_pt1 | contig 11477 bp, 10 predicted proteins | sample IntmicLarv3ML3BL_FD_12354 | JGI IMG/M metagenome (IMG submission 12354) | reverse complement strand
CGGGACATAATTTATAATCGAAGTATATTGGCTTGAGCCGTCAAGCACGGTTGCATTGTTTACAATAAAGCTGACGGTAGAGGAATAAAGCTCCACCTCAGTTAATTTAAGGCAGGTAAAGGAGGTCGCCCCGACAGCAACCATAACCGCAACAAGTATCCATATTTTGTTAAAAAGAATTAATAAAATGTCGGCCATAGTAAAATTTTTAACCAAGAAATAACCTCCGCATATACATTGAATTTTTAGTTACTGCTTAATAAACATGACAAGGCACACTAACTTTTTCTATTATATAATTTTAGTTCATATATGTCAAGCGCCTGCGGTGGGAAGATACGCATTAAAATATTTCGCGGACATACTTACTTTTAGTCGTCAAAGGATTTCATTTTAAAGGAATCCTTACCTCCGAACAGCACAGAATCTTCGGGATTCAGGTGTTTTTCTCTCCATTCCTTATCTTTTTTATCACTTATTCTACACAAAATATAATGTGAAAAAGCAAAAACAGGAACTAAAAACGAAGAAAGATGATTGCGGTAAAACAGAGTCATTGCTCCATTCTCTGTAAAATCGCTGTTCAGACTGTTTTGTTTAAACAGCGGAATAAAATTATACCCCACAATGGTAATGCATATTGCGGAAGCCAAAGCCAAAGTACAAGAAACAAATCTGAACTGTTTGAAAAAAATATGAAAAGCAAGAGCAAGAATCAGCAATATAATTGAAACAAGGGTCAGGATTGAGTTGATATCTGACGGTTGGGCTTTTGAGTTGTTTATTCCCAAAAAGACCAACGTTTGAATGCCGCTTATTATAACAAGCGAAACAATAAAAAGTATTTTCAAAATTGTTTTTACAGCATTCAATTTCGCTACCAACTTTCTGACGCATAAATTTAAGAGCGGTTATTTGTATTTTCGGTAAATAAATGTGAAAACCGAACTTTGACTTGTTATCTTACTGTACTGTTCTGTGAGGTTTGAGAAGAAGTTGATGAACTGTTTTTTGGCGGAACAGACGGAGTGTTTCCTTTTTGGTTTTGAATGGAGTTATATATGCTTGCAGTTGTCGACACAATTTCTTCAGAGACGATATGCGGCGATTTTTGGCCCTCCGAAAAGAGCTTGTTTTCTGCTAAGGGGGGCAATATGATAACGTTTTCCCCAAACCAGTGCCTGCTGAAAAAATCAAGCGAGCCATCTTTTAAAAGAAGATCTAAAATGTCGGCTATCTTGTTGTTTAAAGCGGCTCTTTCAGGGTTAAACGCCATTATAAAGCTGTCGGTTACTTTTTGCGCATCAACGTCAACTACAGCAAAGCTGTCCTCATTTTCAAGCATGACAATGTAGGCGGACAAATTATCCATAACAACCGCGTCCAGCTCATCTTTTTTGAGAGCCTCGACTGCCGTGTCAAAATCCAAATACGATTTATATTTTTTTGGATCTGTTATAAAATCGGGAATTTGACCGACAATATTTCCCGAGGCAGACAGATTCAAATAACCCACGGTTTTATCTTTAAGCTTTAAAAAATCGGAATAAACATCTTTTTCTGATTCTTTTACAAGAAATACAGGACTGCTGCATTCAAAAATCGGAGCGCTCAGCAAAAGATTCGGATATTTTTCCTCTCCTCCGCTCCCGAAAAAAATATCAATCTCACCCGAAAGAAGAAGTTTTTCAGCATCTTGCTCAGCAACCTGCTTAAGCTTGCAATTTACAACAAGACGCTTGCAGATATCTCTCAATAAATCGGCCCCAAAACCTGCAATGTCGGAGTCTTTTTCTTTATCCTCTTTGTAAAGAATGGGAAATTGAGCGTCACTATAGCCTATGGTCAGCAAATTTTTATCAAAGATTTGAAGCAAGGATGTATCCTTAGGTGTTTCGTCCTCGGGGGACGTTGCTGTACAACTCGACAAACAATATAATATTACCGAAAATATAAGTGCTATTGATATAAATTTTTTCAAAATAAACACTCCTGTAAACTATTCTTTATCTTCCCACAAAGATATCGAAACTATATTGTATTCGCTCTTTGTTTGTTTTAAAACATATTTCATTGTTTTTGACGGAGTCGGTTCGCTTTTTTCTCCGTTTGCGCCGCCAACCCAGTTTTCATCGTCTGCAACATATCCGACCTTCAGTGTGTAGATATCGCCCCTCTTTTTTGCGCTGAAGGTGTACGGAACAAACGCGTCGAGTGAAAAGAGCGGTATATGATATGTGCCTGTGTCTTTATTATACTCAATAAGATCCTCGTCGTCTCCTATTGACTCAAATAAAAGATTTATCTTGCCAAACAATGATTCTGCATTTTTTTCAATATCTTCTACAGGCAAAATTCTTCTTCCGTCGTCGTCCGATTCGTAAGTTGCCGCTTTTTCCTCGTCTAAAAGAGTTTTCCATATGGCGGCTTTTAATAAAAACTCATTGTCGGCTTTGTCGACAGATTCAAACGGTTTTGGGTCCTGCATAACCACAGGCTTCAAAAATTCGTTAAAAGCGTCAAGGTTTTCGTCGCCGTTAATTCTTTTTTGAATGTAATTGTAAGAGTTAATTGAAATAAATACAACACCTACAACAGCAAGCGCAAGAATGGCAAGCCCTATAAGAGACTGAATAAAATGCGTTCTTTTACGTTTTACAATCGGGTTTTTAAGCTCGTCCGATACCTGTGAATCCAAATCAATATCAATGCTCGACTTAGGCACTGCACAATCACATCCTTTTTGCGATGTTTTTTTATCAATATTTATCTTGTTTGCCCTGTTCCTTCAATAATGTATTTATACGAAGTCAAAGCTTTTATTCCCATCGGGCCTCTTGCGTGAAGCTTTTGAGTTGAAATGCCCACTTCCGCGCCAAGTCCGAACTCGCCCCCGTCTGTAAATCTTGTTGATACATTTACGTAAACAGCGGCGGAATCTACAAGAGAGGTGAAAATTTTACTGCTTCTGTAATTTTCGGTAACAATACATTCGCTGTGACCGGTGCTGTATTTTGCAATATGCTTTATTGCCGCGTCAATATCGTCAACAATGATACATGCAATAATGTAATCTGAAAACTCCTTGTAATAATCGTCCTCGGTTGCGGCCTGCGCTTCAATTATCTCACGGGTGGCTTCACAGCCCTTTATAAGAACATTTTTTTTGTCAAGCTCTTTTTTTACAACAGGCAAAAAGCTTTCGGCTATTGATTTATGGATAATCATTGTCTCTGCCGCATTGCACACAGACACTCTGGAGGCCTTAGCATTATATACTATTTCTGCCGCCATGTCAAGGTTTGCATATTTATCAATATATACGTGACAGTTTCCCGAACCGGTTTCTATTACGGGCACGGAAGAATTTTCGACAACCGATTTTATAAGCCCTGCGCCGCCTCTTGGAATAAGCACCGACAAATATTTGTTAAGCTTCATAAGCTGCATAGCGCTTTCGCGAGAGGTATCTTCAACAAGACAAATCGCGTCTTTGTTAAATCCGCAGTCAAAAATCGCTTCACGCATAATCTTAACAAGCGCCATATTTGAATTTATAGCCTCTTTTCCCCCGCGTAAAATACACGCATTGCCCGATTTTAAGCAAAGAGCAGCTGCATCGACCGTTACATTCGGACGCGCTTCATATATAATACCCACAACGCCGAGAGGCACAGTAATCTTTTGTATTTTCAGTCCGTTTGGACGTATCTGCCCCTCTAAAACAGCTCCGACAGGGTCTTCCTGACGGCTGATGTTTATAACAGCATCACAAATTTCCTTAAGCCGCTCTTTATTAAGCATAAGCCTGTCCAAAAGAGAGTCTGAAAGACCGCTTTTTTTGCCGTTTTCCAGGTCGAGATTGTTTTGCGCTATGATATAGCTTGTATTTTCACAAATTGCATCCGCGATTTTTTTTAGCAAGAGATTTTTTTGCTCGCTTCCGATAGCTAAAAGGTCTTTTGACGCGTCAAATGCCTGTTTTCCAAGTTCCTCTATAGTCATATTACTTAACTCCTTTACTTTTTTATGAATACTGTTCCGCAGGGCTTATTATTAAGAACAGCTAAGATGTTTTTGGGGTTGTTTCCGTTTATAATTGCTGCAATTTTGCCGTTTTCAAGCATTGCTTTTGCGGCGGCAAGCTTTGTTGTCATCCCCCCGGTTCCGTGCGTTGAACGGCTTGGTCCTGCACCTTGCCACATCGAACCGTCAATCTCGTTAACCTCGTGAATAAGCTGTGCGCCGGCATTTGTTTTTGGGTCTTTGTCGTAAAGACCGTCAATATCGCTTAAAATGATAAGTAGATCGGCTTGCGTAATTTCAGCAACAATGGCCGAAAGAGCGTCGTTATCTCCAAATTCAATTTCCTCAACCGATACGGTATCATTTTCATTTACAATAGGTATTGAGCCAAGCGACAGAAGCTTTTCGAAGGTGTTGACAATATAGTCCTTTCTTTTTTGTTCTACGGAATCTCTTGTTAAAAGCACTTGGCTGACATGATAGCCGTACTCGCTGAAAAGAGTGTCATATAAATGCATAAGGGCGCACTGCCCGACCGCCGCCGCCGCCTGTTTTCCCGGCAGGTCTTTTGGGCGTTCTGTAAGCCTGAGCTTTGAAACGCCAACGGCAATGGCGCCGGAAGATACCAAAATAACATCCTTGCCGCTGTTTTTAATATCACTGAGAACACGTACAAGCTTTTCGATGAGGCCTATGTTTAATTTTCCGTTTTCATATGTTAAAGTGGTTGTTCCAACCTTAATGACGATTCTTTTTGCATCTGACAGCATTATTTTATCTCCCTCTTAAATACCAAAAGTTTATTTTTTGATGAAATTTACCAGCCGTATAATGTTGAACGGGCTATTGATTGGCGATAAGTTTTATTGCCTCGTCATATCCGTGCGTAACCATTTTTTCTGCCGCTTCGGCCGCAAGCTTTATTGACGGCTTTAAGATTTTTTCGTCACTTTCAGAAAATTTTGACAGAACCCATTTTGAAAGGTCATAGTCCGGATGAGGCTTTTCGCCTACTCCGATTTTTATTCGGGGATAATTTTGGCCCAAGTAAAGCTGTACGCTTTTAAGTCCGTTATGGCCGCCGTCACTTCCCGATAATCTTATGCGAAGCTTGCCTGTAGGCAGTGAAATATCGTCAAAAATAATCAGTATTTTTTCGGGCGGAATATTATAATATTTTGCAAACAAAGTAATTGCCTCGCCCGATAAATTCATAAAGGTCTGAGGTTTTAAAAGCAAAACACGGTTGTCCTTTAATGTTGCTTCGCCAAAGAGAGCTTTGTTTTTTTGCTTTATTATTTTGCAGTTATGTTGCTCCGCCAGTATATCAAGCACGCGAAAGCCCACGTTGTGCCGAGTATTTTCGTACATTTGGCCCGGATTTCCAAGCCCGGCGACAATCATATCGTAAACACTTTTTCTTTTAAAAAACATTTTAACGCTCATTTCTTAAACGATGTAGTTAAGTATTCCCTTTTTTTTGCCGTTTTTCAAATAAATTCTTGACACGCGTTTGCCCACATCACATACAATTTCGTAATTAATTGTTCCCGACAGCTCTGAAATATCTTCAACCGGTATAGAGTTTTTTTTATCCTGCCCGAATACAGTTACAATAGATTCTTCATTGCAGCCGGGAATATTTGTTACATCAACAATCGTTTGATCCATGCACACGCGCCCCACAATGTTTGCGCAGGTGTCATTTATCATAACACGGCCCTTGTTTGACATTAAACGGTAAAATCCGTCGGCATATCCTATAGGCAGTGTTGCAAGAAGGCTTTCTTTTTTTGCGGTATAGGTTTGGCCGTAACTCACAGTAGTACCCTTTGGTACAGTTTTTATTTGGGATATTGCGGTTTTAAGCGACATTGCGGGAGTTAAATTTGGTTTGTTGTTTATCTCATTCGACGGCAAAAGTCCGTATAAAATAATACCCGGACGTATCATATCAAGGTGCATATGCGGATAATCAAGCAATGCTCCGCTATTGCAGCAGTGCCTTAGTGAAAAAACGATGTTCTCTTCTTTAAGCTTGTCTGTTACGCTGCAAAAAAGGTCGAATTGCTTAAAGGTTTCATTTTTTTTTGACGGCATATCAGCACTGGAAAAGTGGGTGAAAATTCCTTCGAAATTAAGATTTTCAAGCATACAAGCCTCTTTTATTTCGCAAATTGAGTCGTTTTTACCGTAATAAACAAATCCCAGTCTGCCCATTCCGGTATCAATTTTGATATGAGCTTTAATAACCGCACTGTCTTTTTTTGCGAAGTCAGCGAGTTTTTTTGCATATTTCAATGAAAACACGGTTTGTGTTAAGCTGTATTTGATTATTTTGTCGGCATTTTCACAGGGAGTGTATCCCAAGATTAATATATTGTCATTTATTCCGCCGTTCCGCAGCGCTATAGCTTCTTCAATATTTGACACGGCAAAATAATCGGCTCCGTGCTCTTTAAGCTCAAATGCCACAGGAAGAGCGCCGTGTCCGTACCCGTCAGCTTTAATAACCGCCATTATTTTGCAATGCTTTGATGCTATGTCTTTTATTATATTGTAATTATTGGCAATTGCATCAAGGTTTATTTGCGCCCACGTGCGTTTTAAATATTCCATAAAATCTGCCCTTCAAAATCTATTTGGTTTTTAAAATGAGCATGTCGTTATAAACACAGGTTTGGTATGGGGTAAGGTTTTTATCAGTGTGATGACATCCGAAAAACCAGTGGTCATATGTAATGTTTTCACGCATATGCTCAAAAAATGTATTAAGCGGTGTTATATCATATCCTCCGCTGCCGTCAAAATTCATACTGAGAATTTTTTTAAGCCTCGAAGTTGTTTCAAAGGTTAAAACGTAATCAACCTTGTTGCCGTATTTTTTTAAATTTTTCGTGGCGTTTTCCATTTCGGATAAGGTTGGAGTTTCTTCTTCCCACCACATTTGGTTTGCCTGCCTAAGCTCTTTGTCGGGACTTGTTCCGCCGCCAAAGCACAAAAAAGTTTTACCTTCAAAGGTATAAATTTCGCCGCGCATTAAGTGTACAAGTTTGCCGCTTATTATTTGTGCTTTTCCGCCGTGGAAGTCAACTATAGGGTACGAATTTAAAAGCTCAAAATTTTCGTGCACCCCGTCAATAAAATATGTGTTGTGCTTTCGCGTGCCGATTTTTTGCAAAATCTGTTCCTCTTTTTTATCACCGGACCAAATAAATCCAAAATCGCCGCAAATGATGATTGAGTCATTTTTTTTAAGGCTTTTTATGTCGTTCCGCAAAAATCTGTCGTATTCACCATGTACGTCACCTGTAATGCAAACCATTAACCAAAGCTCCTTTTTGTTTGTACGGGGAACTGAATAATCTGAAATTTTTCAGTGCAAAATAATCAGTTAGAAAGACAGTTTGCGCCGTCAAATTAATTTCCCCATTTGGATTAAAGCGCAAATTGCTCAACGAAGGTTTAAAAAAGACTGGAAATATAAACGGTAATGAGTTATAATGAAACATGATTGTATCATAACAAATATTGGTGGTAATTCTAATGAAGAAAACTTTTTGTATTTTTTTCTCTTTAATAATAATAATATACAGTGTTTTTGGCTTAAATGCAAGAGCTTACGTTCCGGCTTTTGAAATTAAATCAAAGGCGGTCTATTTGGTGAATACCGACACAGACAGCGTTGTTTATGCCAAAAATGAAAATGAAAAGCTGTATCCGGCTTCACTTACAAAAATAATGACCGCGATTATTGTTCTTGAGCGGTGCCCGGACAAGCTTGACGAGGAAGTAACCGCAAGCAAAACGGCACTTGACGAGCTGTACGGTACAGGCAGCTCAATATCGGGAATTATCCCTGGCGAAATATTAACGGTAAGACAGCTTCTTTACTGTATGTTAATTCCGTCGGGCAATGACGCGTCGGTTGTTCTTGCCGACTATGTGTCAAAAGGAAACAGCGCGGAATTTATACAAATGATGAATGACAAAGCCTTGGAGCTCGGGCTTACAAACACCCATTTTACAAATTCTCACGGTCTTCATGACCCTGACCATTACACAACCGCAAAAGATGTTTATGTGATGTCAAAATATGCAATGAATCTTCCGCTTTTCCCCGAAATTGTGTGTGAAACAAGATATTCAATTCCCAAAACAAATAAAAAAGAAAAAACTACGCTTGTTAACAAAAACCTGCTTATGGACAGTGTTTTTGGACGGGCTGACGGATATTATGTAAGCGAGCTTAATTATCAGGTAAAGGGCATAAAAACAGGTACAACAGACGAAGCAGGATACTGTTTAAGCTCTCTTGCAACAATAAACGGTTACACGTATATGTGCGTGGCCATGGGCGCTCCGTCTGTTGACGCTAACAATAAAACCGTAAAAATAAACGGCTCTTTTACCGACACGCGTGATTTATATAAATGGGTTTTCCCCAATTTTTACAAAGAAACAGTTGTTTCGGCAAAAGAGCCGCTTTGTGATATAGCGGTTAATCTTTCGTGGGAGGTTGACAAGCTCCAACTGAATCCCGACAGGGATTTTACGGCGCTTTTACCAAAGGATGCACAAAATCCAAAACAGGATATTAAAATTGAATTTAAAATACCGAAATCAATAGACGCGCCAATAAAAAAAGGGCAGGTTATCGGAAAAGCTGACCTTATGCTCGCAGGCGAGGTTATCGGAGAGGTCGATCTTATTGCGTCTGAATCTGTCGAAAAAAGTCAGGTGCTCTCTTTTCTTGACCGTTTGAACGCCATTGTAAGCTCTCCATGGTTTATAATTGTCGCGGCATTTTTAGTTTTAAGCATAATAGCGTATGTTGTTTATGCAATTATTCACAACAAAAAACGCAACAATTTTAAAAAGGTAAAAACCTACCGCAAATTTTAAAGAGGTGAGACTCATTAATATCGGCATTATTACATATAATCACAACCACTTAAAAACCGCGCAGGTGGTCAAAAACATTATAAAACGTGATAAAGGCTATTCTCTTAAGCTGTATGCGCTGCCATTTGTAAGCCGTGCGCAAAGACAGGTGCTTTTTAATCACCGTCCGCCGCAGGAAAATGCGGAACATCCAAAGGAGCTTGCCGAAAAATATAACCTAAGCTTTAAAACAGTAAGCGCGGACACAGAAATTGACAATACCTGTGATATTTATATTATTACGGGAGCCGGAATATTATCACCACAGTGTGTGCGTAATAAAAAAATACTTAACTGCCATTCGGGAATTATTCCTATGATGCGCGGTCTGGATTCGTTTAAATGGGCGATTTACGAACAGAAACCGGTTGGCAACACGCTTCATTTTATTGACGAGCAAGTGGATAAGGGCGAAATTATATCGGTAATAAAAACCGAAATTTTAAAAGAGGACACTATTGAAAGCTTCGCCGGAAGACATTATGAAAATGAAATTGAAATGCTTTCAAATTTTGATAAACATTTAAAAAATCCGCAAAATCCTTTTAGAGAATGTGAAACAGGAAGGGCTTTTCGCAGAATGCCGATTGCAGTTGAGCAGGAACTTTCAAAATGCTTTGATGAGTATAAAACAAGAGATTTTATACCTCGAGTATTATTTGAAGGCGCACAAAAAACTTAATATTAAGAAAACAAATTTTTTAAAGGGTGTTAAATTATATATGAAAATTCTTGATTTTGAATATGATAAAAACCGCATTGAAAAACTGAGAATATCGGCGTTGCCAAAAGAAATTTCATACATTGAATTTTTTTATCATTTTTATAAAAAGATGATTGAAACCGGCCGTCAGAAAACATATGAAGAACGCTATGCCGACGCGATTTGTGAATCCTTTAAAAAAACATCTGTCTTAATTGAAGAAAGCGAATTAATTGTCGGCAGAGTAAATGCACAGGCATTGACCGAGGAAATCCGAAACAGATGGGAAGAAATGTCAAAGTTTTACAAAGCCTGTCCTTCCCCGTTCGGAATGGAATCACATATGTCTGTTGATTATGATATGCTTTTAAAAAAAGGCATAAACGGAATAATTGAAGAAATTGACGGATATGAAAAAGGCCTTGATTTGACATGTGAAGACGGTATAAAAAAACATCTTTTTTATGTGTCATGCAAAAGATGTCTTGAAGGAGTTGTCGAATTTTCAGAGCGGTATGCCAAGGAAGCGGAAAAACAGGCCGAAAGCGTAAAAGACAATGCAAGAAAAGCAGAACTTTTAAATATTGCAAAAATTTGCCGCAGGGTTCCGGCGAATCCGGCCGAAAGCTTTTACGAAGCGGTACAGTCAGTTCATTTTTTGACCTTCTGCCTTTCAAACAAGCCGCTTATGCCGAGTAATTATCAGTATCAATTGGGCAGACCGGACAGATATCTTTTGAAGTATTACGAAAACGATATCAAATCCGGAAAAATCACAAAATCATTCGCTCAAACGCTTCTTGACTGTTTGGGAATTCAGATTAATCACAGAGTTCCAAACGGACTTTCAAGCGGATATATGGTTGGCGGGCTTGACAAAAACGGTGATGTTGTTTCAAACGAGTTGACCCGTATGCTGATGTCGGTTATTCATCATGTCAATCTCGTTTATCCGTCGGTCGGGCTTTGCTGCTGTCAAAAAACACCCGATGAGGATATTTCTTTTTCCTGTGAAATTCTTGCGCACGGGCATTCACACCCTGCTTTTTTTAATGATGACGTTATCTCAAACGGACTGATTTACTACGGCGTTCCTAAAGAGGATTCACGCGAATATATTCATAGCACCTGCGTTGAAATAACTCCCATAGCCGCATCAAATGTCTGGGTTGCAAGCCCTTATACAAATTTGCTTCAAAAACTGCTTGATGTACTTGATAAAGAATACATAAGCTTTGATGAGCTTCTCAAAGCTTATCATGCACACCTTTCAAAAAGCATTCAAGAAAGCTATATTAATCAATTAAAATCAAGGCATGAAAGATCGCAGTACAGCATTGATCCGTTGCTTTCCTGTTTTGTTAAAGACTGTCTTAAAAACGGAAGGGACATAGAACAAGGCGGCGCCCGATATAACTGGATAATGCCGTCATTTGTGGGGCTTTCGAACGCCGCTGATTCGCTTTTTGTTATAAACGAGCTGATTTTTGTCCAAAAATCAATGACTTTTTCAAAACTGAAGAAAATGCTTGAAAATGATTTTAAAGGGTACGAAAAAGAACGCTCGGCTATTTCTAAAACAATCGAAAAATACGGTAATGACAACGATGAAGCGGACGCTTATGTCAAAGATCTGACGCAGTGGCTTTCGGTCGAATGTGAGCAGTATCAGAAAAACGATTTGAAATTTATACCAAGTCTTTTTTGTTGGATTATGCATGATTATTTCGGGAACGAAACCGGGGCTTCGCCCGACGGACGTCAAAGCGGATTCCCGTTGGGTGACGGTTCAGGCCCCGCGCAG
>JGI994J12354_10005082_pt1 | contig 11480 bp, 12 predicted proteins | sample IntmicLarv3ML3BL_FD_12354 | JGI IMG/M metagenome (IMG submission 12354) | reverse complement strand
TTTGCATAACCAAAATGTGCATTATGAGAACAATGCATCTGAGCGGGCAATAAGAAAAACTAAGATAAAAATGAAAGTTTCTCAATTTTTCAAATCCGAAAATGGGGCTGATGCGTTCGCCATATTACACTCGATTATGGATACAGCCAAGAAAAACAATCAGTCACCGTTTCTTGCCTTAAGAACTATTGCCGCTATTGGGCAATAATACCTGAATAGTTACACCTTTTGCTACAGTTGTAGAGGAAGATAAAAAAAGTTTCAGCGAGGCAGCAAAAGAGTGTCACGCCATAACGGTTGATGAATTTATAGCTGAATTGAAAAGTCAGGTTAAAGATGTTTGGACATAGTCATAAGCGTAAAAATAAAAGAGTTAATTTTGTTCTTCTCTCAACTTGCACTACCTTTGCATCATATAAAACAATATTTTATTTATGAAAAAAGTCATTGAACATATAAACGACAGTAAATCCACCGCATTTTCTTTTGAAGTACTACCTCCCATCAAAGGCAACAGTATCAACAGGATATATAATATTATAGACAAGTTGGTTGAGTTTGATCCCAAATATATCAATATTACATCGCATCACAGTGAGTACATCGACAAGGAAGAACCTGACGGAACAATACGACGGGTAAATATCCGTCGTCGACCGGGTTCGGTTGCAATAGCATCCGCCATACAAAATAAATACGGCATTACTGCCGTACCTCACATTATATGTAAGGGTTTCACAAAAGAGGAAACCGAATATGCGCTGATTGACCTCAATTTCCTTGGCGTCTACGATTTATTGTTGCTGCGCGGTGATGAGAAAAACCTCTCCGACACAAACAAATCCTTATATCATAATTATGCTACGGAACTTCAGAGCCAAGTTAACAATTTCAACAAAGGCGTTGCATTAGACGGCTCTTCTTTCGAAGGCATAGACACACCGTTCTCATACGGAATGGCATGTTATCCGGAAAAACACGAAGAAGCGCCTAATATTGAATCGGATATTTTTTACGCAAAAGAAAAAGTGAGAAACGGAGCCGGATACTTAGTAACCCAAATGTTTTTTGACAATTCAAAATACTATGCTTTCGTCGAAAGAATGCGTGCCGAAGGTATCACCGTTCCTATAATTCCGGGCATCAAACCTATTGTTTTTAAAGATCAGCTGACCGTTCTTCCGAAAATATTTCGCTCGGAGATCCCGGAACCGCTTGCCACAGAGCTTCGCAAATGCAAGACAGATGATGAAGCAAAAGAAGTCGGAGTCGAATGGTGTATCGGACAATGCAAAGACCTTATACGCAATGGCGTTCCAAGCATACATTTCTATACATTTATGGCTACGGACAGCGTTTACAGAACAGCAAAAGAAATATATTAATTTATGAAACGAAGAAAATTTATCTTTAGTGCAGGTACGGCAGCGGCAGCTGTTACGGCTGCGGGCATGCTTAACAGCTGCAACACTTCCGCGGAGCTAAAAGCAGGAGAAGTATTACATACTGTTATATTCGACTTGAAGCACCCTGTCGGCTCGTCCGAAGCTAAAAAATTTATGACCGACGCATACAAAATACTGACAGCCGTACCCGGAGTACGTGACTTTCAGGCATACAGGCAATGCAGCCCAAAGAATGATTTCCAATACGGCTTCCTGATGACATTTAACAATAAAGCCGAGTTTGATACATATTCTGCTCATCCCGACCATAATAAATTCGTCGAGGAACGCTGGAACACCGAAGTAAGCCGTTTTCAGGAATCGGATTTTATGCAGCTTTAGTTCCATAGACACAACTTGAACGAGGTGTCGAAAACGGTCTTTGGACAAAAAAAACGATTATCAACCGTATTATTTCAAAAAAAAATATTAAATTTGTGCGTCCGGAATGATTATATATTCAGACACACAACTCTATTTTACAACAAAACTAATTGATAATTAAATAATTATGGAAAATTTAAACTGGTCGGAACTTCCTTTCGGTTATATGAAAACCGATTATAATATAAGATGTTGTTATAAAGACGGAAAATGGGGTGAATTGGAAATATCGTCCTCGGAATTCCTCAATATACACATGGCTGCGACATGTCTGCATTATGGACAGGAAGCATTTGAAGGTTTAAAAGCGTTCCGCGGAAAAGACGGTAAGATACGCGTTTTCCGCATGGACGAAAATGCAAAACGCATGCAGGCTTCAAGCAAAGCTATTATGATGGCCGAATTTCCGACCAATTTGTTCGAAGAAGCAGTTCGCAAAGCCATTCTCTTAAACCAACGTTTTATTCCCCCTTATGAGAGCGGCTCATCTCTTTACGTTCGTCCTCTTCTTATAGGAACAGGACCGCAGGTTGGCGTAAAGCCCGCCACGGAATATCAATTCGTTCTTTTCGTTACACCGGTAGGTCCTTACTTCAAGACAGGTTTCAAACCATCGAAAGTATGTATTATGCGCGATTACGACCGTGCTGCTCCCAAAGGAACGGGCAACGTTAAAGTAGGCGGCAATTATGCGGCAAGCCTTGCTGCGGGAAACAAAGCGCAATCCGGAGGTTACGCTGCCGTTCTATACCTTGACCCCAAAGAAAAGTTATATATCGACGAGTGCGGCCCTGCAAACTTCTTCGGCATCAAAGGCAACACATATATCACTCCCGCGTCAGGCTCTATCCTCCCCTCCATAACAAACAAAAGCCTTATACAGCTCGCGGAAAGTATGGGTATGACAGTCGAACGCCGTCCTATGCATTTTGAAGAAATTGCTACATTGGATGAAGCGGCAGAATGTGGAACAGCAGCCGTTATCACTCCATTAGGACAGATAGATGATATTGACGAAAACAAACAGTATATCATATCCAAAGACGGTAATGTAGGTCCTGTTTGCGAAAAACTATACAACAAACTGCGCGCAATCCAATACGGAGACGAACCCGACGAATTCGGATGGGTAACGGTTATTGAATAAAGCAAAAAGGGGTGTAATGCAATGGTAGCATGTCACCCCTTTTGTACATTGTTAGCAGTTGGTAATGGAGATTTATTTCTTGCCTGTAAGTTCTTTGGCGAGTATTAGCTTATCGGTAGTGACATAGTTTACACCGGCATCAATCATTTCCTTCATGTCCGTTTCACTATTTACTATAAAAATAGTAACCGTCATTTTCAGTTTTTTAGCCTCATCAATCCAACTGCTATTCTTTTTAAGGACACCAACAGGATAATCGATACCTGTTATTTTTAATGAATTCAGCTCTTTTGGACTCATATCCCCCCTGCAATATGACACATTAGCTTTCGGAGAAAGCCGTACAAGTTCTTTACATATATTCAGGCTTTGTGAAATATAGTCCGTTTGTTTCTTCATTCCGACTTTTTCCACCATTTTTACAATGGCAGCAACCGCCCTGTCTTCTTTTTCCTTGCTGCTATGCGGCTTCAGGTCAAGAATAAGTTGGGTCTTTTTGTCTTTCTTGCCTTGTAATAGATATTCTTCCAGTGTAGGCAACCTTTCACCGTTTTTCAAACGAAAATCCTTTAGTTGCAAATAAGGTGTATCTTCAATTTTTTTTCCTTCAATTTCGGCATCATGATAAACAATAGGTACATTGTCGGATGTCAACCAAACATCAAATTCAGAACCGTAAACGCCAAATTTCTGAGCATTTTGAAGCGAAGAAATCGAGTTTTGCGTCGAACCGTCGACCTCCCAGTAGCCACGATGGGCTATAATTTTTGTTTGTGCAGTAATACTTGTCAGCGAAATTGTCGCTAATAACGTATAAATTAAAAATTTAATATTCATAGTTATCCTCCTTTTTGTTTTGAGTAATTATTGCATAGACTTATTTAAAGTCAACGAACATAAAAACGTTATTGTCTTCATCTTCGTCAAGAGTTTCAACCAATTCTTTTAATTTGCCACTTAATCTGTTTTCCAAAAAAGCTTGTTTCAATTCTGTCAATTCCAATTCAATAAATACTCCTTCTTCATAACTTCGTGAAGTTCCATTACCTATTAAAAAATCTTTGCCTTTATAATCCGGAAGGGAAATTTTCTGGCTAAAAACTTCACCTGTTTTTTTATTTCTCATAAGGCGTTTTATCGGATAGGCGGGTGCCAAGCCCGGGGTATATTGAACAGTGACAATGTCCATGAATTGATATCCGCCATAATCCAAACAGTTATTCATGACAATCATAGGGTCTAAATCTTTTACCAAAGGTGTTTTACATATCACAGGGGTTAACACTTTGTCTTTGTCATAAAGAAAAACTGTATCGGTTTCCAGATTACACAAAAAAAATCCCTTTTTTGTATGTATTACCCGAGTGGTAATTATTTGTGCTTTTCTGTCACCTTCAACATAAAATACCAACTCCGTATCATTACTCGGTATTTTCACGTAATTCAACACTTTACCGTCTGTTCTTGATATGCGGATATACGGATGATTATAGAATTGAACCGGATAATCAGACTCTTCTGTCACTTCTCTTTTATTGCGCAAAATAAATTGAAAATCATCAGATAAGAAGAGTGATTCATTATCGAAGAAAGAAATCAAATTTGATGCAAATTCTTCAGGCAGATTTATTTTTCGCTTATATTCACCGGCAGAGGAATATACCATAATACCTCCACTCATTGAATAAACAAAAACTTCGTCTGTCTCTTCATCATAAATAACTTTATGAGCGTTTGTATACTCTTCCGGCCCCTGTCCTATATTATTAAATTGTGACTTTGGGCTTCCATCTTTTGAGAAAAGCAGGATTTTGCCTGAATTTCTTTCTGAAACAACAATGGTATTCTTTGTTACACAACTGATTAAGCCGCGGTAAAGATAATCATCGTTATCCGAATTTAAACATAAAAAAGTAACATCTGCAATATCGGTCAGAATAATTTCTTTTTCAGGATAAACTTTCGTGACATCAATACAAGGCAAACTATCGTCCGGTTTTTCTGAGGAACAGGATGCAAAAACAACAAATAAAAATAGTACGAATATCTGTTTTTTCATATGTAAAATAACTTTGCGACACTCAACATCAGGAGCGTCAGGTCAATACTCAGTCATCATCTCTTCTGTTATTCCAACTTTCTTAACAATTCCGGATGCGCCTTTTTCCTTGTACAGATAACCGCGAAACATACCTCCGCTGTTGAAAGGCATGGCAATATTACCATCTTTATCAACAGCTATCAGTCCTCCGTTTCCGGCATCAACGTTCAATTCCTTATTTATAATATAGTCGGCGGCCGATTCGATATCTTCTTTCAGGTATCTCACACGTGCACAAAGATTGAAAGCTACCGCATGACGGATGAAATATTCACCGTGCCCCGTACATGAAACCGCACATGTATTATTATCGGCATACGTACCTGCACCTATTACCGGTGAATCGCCTATACGCCCCCAGCGCTTTTTAAACATACCGCCGGTACTTGTTCCTGCGGCAAGATTTCCTGCCTTATCAAGCACAACGCATCCGACAGTACCGTTCTTCCCGGATTCCTGCTTCAACGTTTCAATCAACTGCATAGTTCTTGGAGTGGCGAAGTACATGTTATCATCTACCATTTCCAATCCTTGTTCTTTTGCAAAAAGATCGGCTCCATCACCTGAAAGCATAACGTGCGGCGAGTTATTTTTCACATACAGTGCTGCTTTTATCGGGCTTTTTATATATTTCACTCCGGCAACAGCTCCCGCACTTAAATCTTTTCCGTCCATTATGGATGCATCCAATTCAAATATTCCTTCCGCAGTACACGTAGCGCCTATACCGGCATTGAACAGCGGATTATTTTCAAGATATTGAACTACCGCGACAACAGCGTCTATCCCTGAACCTCCTGAAGATAAAATTTTATCTCCAATCACCAAAGCTGTATCGAGCGCAGCATAATATGAACTTTTCATTTCAGGGCGGTTCTCCAAAGAACTCATCGCACCTGCTCCGCCATGTATCACTATAACATAATCTCTTTCTGCCGCATTTGTGATACAAAACGAACATAGCATAGCAATAGAAAAAAATATTTTTTTATACATAAATGATTTCCTCCGGGTATTTATATCATTATCAGGCGCTTTTCTATATTTTTCATGGCAAAAATAGCGATAAAACGCCTTACGAAGATACAATAAAAGAATCAATAACACCTAATTTATTAACATTAAATTATTGTTTTTTCGCAAGAGAAAAAAATTAACACTATTTTTTATAAAAAAAACGGTCACTCTGCAACATTTTCATATATATCTACGTCTATAATATAGTAGGTATTTAATTATAAAAAAATGAAATCATTCAGTTTATTTATATTTTCAGGCATATTTATTGCATTATCATTCTTTGCCGGATGCGACAGCGATTATACGGAAGAAGAAATATATTCAGGCAATTTAATAGTATACAATTATATAAATTCGGGTTGTGCCAATAAAATATTGTCCGCCAATATTGAAAACGAATCACAGAATCATGAAGTTGAAACTATAATGCTTAAAGCCATTGATAACGGTACGAGGCTTGAGATAAAACATAATAACGCAAGATATTTTCGATCAGGAGAAATTATTATTGAGGCGTCTATTCATGAGACGGATATATTTATTAAGGAAAAAGAGACCAATATCAGTTCCGATGAAATTTGTAGATATAACTTGACATACGAAATACCGTTAACTGCCTGCGGACAATACACAATAAAAATAAACGACGGCAAATCTTATACGTTCGATTATAACCTTAATACAGAAGTAACAATTAATGTCGGAACGGATAAATCATAAATCATCTTTTTTTTTGTCATTACGCCATCGATAATTATGATTTGACCCGTAATAAATCAAATGCAAAATAAGCATATTTTTTTATTTGATGAAAAAAATACGGAAATATTGTAACATTACGACAAATTATTCGTCATATCATAAATTGACAACTCATTTAATTTTTAAGTTATGAAAAAAACAGCTATTATTTCAGTAATCATCAGCATTGTTATAATGCAAATGACAGCATGCGTGAACATAAATACAAATTCCTCCCTGTATAAGAATATTAAAGGGAACGGCGTTTTGAAAGAGCAAGATCGAGGTAAAATGGACTTCAATGCAATTAATTCAAGAAGTTCGGTAGACGTAATTATCGCAGACGTAAAAGACGCTCCTATCAAAGTGTCAGGAGATGAAAACCTTATTGATGCCGTTGAGGTATATGTTAAAAACGGTGTTTTACATGCGCAATTAAAGGATGGCTTTGGTGGTTACTCATCTAAATTAGGATTGAAGGTAACGGTACCTAACAACGGACAAATAAAAGAAATATCATCCTCCGGTTCATCGGATATTTATACCGAAGGTGTTGTTACAGCCGATATAATCAACATTACATGTAAAGGAAGCTCCGACTTCAAAGGCAGTATAAAAGCTAAGGAATGTAATTTTGATTTCAGTGGAAGTTCCGACTTCAAGGGAAGTGTTGAAGCCGAAACAATCAATATAAAATGCTCGGGTAGCTCTGATTGTATTATAAACGGAAAAGCCGATAATTGCAAAATATCAACATCCGGCAGCAGCGACTTCAAAGGTTATGATTTTATTGTAAACAAGCTTGATTGCAACACCTCCGGGTCTTCCGATATTCAGATAACATGTACCGGAGAAATGAAAGTAAGAGCTACAGGTTCTTCGGATGTATACTACAAAGGTAATCCCAAAATCATAGAGTCTCATACTTCCGGTTCATCAGACCTTGTAAGGAAATAAATACAAATTAAATAAAACAAAAAGCAGCTTACGAAAATAAGCTGCTTTTTGTTTTATATGGTTATTCCTTTTAAATCTTTGATAGTTTGAATCGGGTCTTTTGATTTGAATACAAAATTGCCCGCTACAAGGACATCTGCACCGGCCTGTATCAAGCGTTTTCCGGTTTCAAGATTAACACCGCCGTCTACTTCGATAAGAGTATCAAGACCTTTTGATGATATCAACTCTTTCAGCCTTGCTACTTTGGAGACTGAATGTTCGATAAACTTCTGCGCACCGAATCCCGGGTTTACCGACATAAGCAAAACCATATCCACATCGGCAATTATATCTTCGAGTAATTCGACCGGAGTATGCGGATTCAATGTTACGCCTGCTTTCATTCCTGCATCTTTTATGGCATAAACAGTCCGGTGTAAATGGCTGCATGCCTCATAATGGACATTCATAAGGTATGCCCCTGCTTGCGCAACTTCGCTTATAAATTTTTGAGGCTCAACGATCATCAGATGAACGTCGAGCGGCTTTTTGCAAATCGTACTGACAGCCTCAATTACAGGGAAGCCGAAAGATATATTAGGAACAAACACTCCATCCATAACATCTAAATGAAGCCAGTCCGCTTCGCTCTCATTTATCATTTCCATATCCTGCCATAAACGAAGAAAGTCGGCAGACAAGAGTGATGGAGCTACTTTATGATTTTTCATATATACATCAATGTTTTGTTTCAGCAACAAAAATAATAAAAAAAAGCGCCTGATAGCGCTTTTTTTTCGATTAATTTACTAAATTACGTTTCACTCTTTTTGTTTGTACCGGTTCAAACTCATAAACCCGCGCAAATTGACGAATAAGCATCAATGTTTCGGCACGCGGACCGGATACGTTTCTTTTCATTTTATTCTTTTCCGAAGTTGAAATAACAGGGGTAGCATGCATCATAGGCTATTGTTTTTATATGTTTGTATTATAAAAACGGCTCTGATGACATATTATTGTATCCGGAAAATATTTTTTACGAAAATATTTTTTGACTGCTTTATGCAAACGATAATTCCATGTGGTTTTCATCGGCCATGCGGCGCATATTAAGTATGGCATAACGCATACGTCCCAAAGCGGTATTTATGCTAACACCTGTCATATCAGCGATTTCTTTAAAACTCATATCCTGATAGTAGCGCATTTCAAGTACTTCACGCTGATTATCCGGAAGATGTTTCACAAGATTTTTTATATCTGCAAATACCTGCTCCTGAACCATATCATCCTCTATATTTGAATCACAGAGTTTCATATCGTTTAACAGATCGACCTCAACGTCGTCGTTAGAGATTGTATTTTCGTTACGCTCCTGACGGAAGTTATCTATGATAAGGTTATGAGCTATTCGCGTGATCCAAGCTTTGAATTTACCATTGTCGGTATAACGTCCCTGCTTGATAGTCATGATGACTTTAAGGAATGTTTCCTGAAAAATGTCTTCAGTAAGATCCCTGTTACGAACGATATAAAAAATATAGGAGTGGATACTTTTTTTGTACCTGTTCAACAAAACATCGAATGCTGAGTTATTCCCCTGTGCATACAAATCGACCAATGATTCATCGGTCATAGATTTCAAATTTTTCATTACTTTAAGTATTGGTTCGAAGTAATGTGTATGCTATAGGCAAATGTTTTTTAGTTGTTGAACAATTATTTTATCGATGCAAAGAAAACTCATTTATTTTAGTAAACCAAACAAATAGACATTTTTTTAGCATAAAGGCGGGAGTTTTTGTACAAACCCCCGCCTTTACGGTACGAAATTTATGATTTTTTTAAAACTTATATCCCAATGTCATCACAATGCGTGTTGATTTAGTAATCAATTCCGCCGGTCTAGTCGGTATAGGAATGATACCATATTTCTCGTCATCGTAGTATGTATTTGAGAATGCGTACGCCTCTGATTTATTATATTTATACACACAAGCCAGATCAATATAGAAATTAGGCGTAAAACGATATCCAATCCCTGCCGTAATATAATGTGTAGGGTTTGATGTTACGGTGAAATGCGGAATTGTACCGGCAGGATATACTTCAACATCATTATTATAAAGCTGTTCCTTCATCGGAGATGTCTGCATCATATAGCCGGCGCGAACGGCAAACTGCGGGTTTACCTTTATCTCGGCACCAAGTTTTAATGTATGCTGCCATGTAAAATCCTCATCAATATGATCGTTGGCCGGAAAACCTACATCACCGCTTGAATGATTGGTAGAATAATTCATACCTTTGAAATTCATCAACTCATAATCGACGCTTACCAAAGCAGACTGCCCCAGAATAGCTGCACCGCTGAAAATCCATTTTCCCGGTGTACGGAATTTATATTCCGAATATGATTCTTCGGGTGTAAAATTTTCTATTGACGGCTTAGGATAACCATCATGTATATAAGTTCCTCCTGTTGCATCAAAATAGTCTGTCATATCATACCATCTCGGTGAATTATATGCCACACCAAGTCTTAACATTTGAAAATTCATTATGGCACCTATGTTAAGAGATAACGCCGTTCCTTCGGTACTTAGCCAGTTATGTAAATACAAATTGTCTTCTTTTTCATATTCCATGTTACCAAACAGTTCGTCATATCCTGAGCGGTATTTGTAATTTATGTCAGTAACAGAAACCGAAGCTCCCAAAAACATAAAATTAGATATGTTCATTCCGAAGCCGATATTATATTCATCCATAGAACCACTTTCTACGACAGATAATAACGCTCGTTTCGGTGAATAAGTTTGCCAGGATCCGCTGGATCTACTACCGAATGCACTTTGATATACATCGTCAACACCATAATCAACCATATTGCCGTACATTCCGGATTCATAACCGAGAATCGGAAGCCATTGGCTCGACAAGTTATAATTATTATACGGATCATAAGAGCCTTCTCTATATATAAGATCATCTTCCGATATTCCGAAGTTACCTTTATCATCGGCAAAGGCATTAGTCGCACGAGTAGCAATATAATCAGCTATGGAATATGACTGTCCGTTATTTTCCATTCTATACCTGCGATTGAAATTCTTTACGCGATTATATGAAAACCCAAGGTTCCAGTTACGCACTGTTCCCGAACTTGTCGGAAAATATAATTCGAAACCGAAATTATTGGGAGCGAATTTTGTTTTAGATTGATCAGTCTTTAATCCATTCCAGTTAGTTGACGTCTTAACCATATTAAGATCCAATGATCCTGAAATTTCCGAGCTGCGGTATATCCCCAGACCGGCGGGATTACTTGAAATTACAGAAATATCACCGCCTAAAGCGCCAAACGCACCTGCCATAGACATGGAGCGCGCTGTTCCACCTAACTCTGTATTCGATAGTGTGTAAGCATCTATTTCATTTCCTTGAGCAAATAAATTAATGTTACACGAAAGAAATAACAGGCATATAAAAAAATTTATCTTTCTCATCATCTTCTGTTTTTTTATTAAAAGGGGTGTACTCATACACCCCTCTCTATTATTATTTCAGCAATATTTTATCTCTTATAGCCGCGTTCACAGGCGCTGCATTTTTTTAAATTTCTCATTAAATTTTATCTGCGCCCGCCGCCGCCACCGCCGCCGCCGCCGCTTGAACGACCACCGCCGCCGCTGCCGCC